>Ga0265303_10001663_pt1 | contig 13757 bp, 11 predicted proteins | sample Helome_2_FD_192494 | JGI IMG/M metagenome (GOLD analysis project Ga0265303, IMG submission 192494) | Marine sediment microbial communities from subtidal zone of North Sea - Hel_20160317 (Illumina Assembly) | ecosystem: Environmental > Aquatic > Marine > Subtidal zone > Sediment ... | reverse complement strand
CGTGCCGAGAACGGCATCGTGCAGGGTCGGGTGAACGTCGCCAAGAAAAACGCTGCCGCGAAGGGTCTGTTCGGATTCACCCAGCCGAACGCCGACGACGAAAGCCTCCTCGGTGCTAGCGACGCTGCCGCCAACCAGGATCAGGAATCGTCCCGGATGGATCGTGCCGCAGCGAAGCAAGGCAATGGGCGATCGCTTGACCATCAGGTCGCTCGCCAGCACACCGGTTGCGACCGTTTCGAATTCCAGTAATGCCAGTGCGCCGTGTCGCCGTTTCGTCTGCACTATGTCCCTTACACGATGCGGAAATGATCGACCATGACGCAACGCCGCAGCCGACTGAAAGAGATCGGCCCGGTGAGACCTTCGCCGGTCGGGCTGGCAATTGTGAAGCTCGAATGACCCTCCCCGCCTTCGCCGAGGCCGGCGAAGAACGGACCGTTCTTCGTGAAGATGCTGGTGTTGATGGTCCGCGCCATGCGGCTCAACGCATCGATGTCGCGGGAGTACATGCCGGCGGAATGACCGAAGCCGTGTTCGGCTTCTTTCGCCAACTCGATGGCACGATCGACGTCCGGTACAGACGTCACCGGCATGACCGGCATCATCTGCTCGGTCCAGACCAGCGGATGATCGTTCGGTACTCTTGCAACCAGCAGCTTCGGGTCGCCACGAGACGAGATACCGGCCCGCGCGAGAATCTCGCTCGCGTTCTTGCCAATGAGATCCTTCGTCACCACGGCCCGTTGCCGCGGTCCACGCTGCTCGCTGAAGATCGCCTGCTCGACTCGATGGGTCTCGCTTTCGCTCAGGAGGTAAGCACCGTGGCGACCCATCTGTTGCATCAGCTCATCGACGATGCTGTCGACCGCTATCACTTCTTTTTCGTCGGTGCACACGATGTTGTTATCGAACGACGCACCGGCGACGATGTATTTGCCGGCATGTTCCAGGTCGGCCGTGGCGTCGACCACCACCGGCGGGTTGCCGGGCCCGGCACAGATGGCGCGTTTTCCGCTCGTCATTGCCTGGCGAACCACACCACTGCCGCCCGTCACGGCGAGAAGACGTACGCCCTTGTGAGTCATCAGCGCTTGTGCGGATTCGATCGTCGGCTCGGCCACGGCGCTGACCAGGTTATTCGGGCCACCGGCATTGATGATGGCGCGGTGCAACAATCGAACATTCGCCATCGAACACTCCCGCGCGTTCGGATGCACGTTAAACACGATGCTGTTGCCCGCCGACAGCATGGCGATCGTGTTGCAGATAATGGTCGAGGTCGGGTTGGTTGTCGGCGTGATGGCGCCGATCACACCGTAAGGCGCGTACTCGGTGAGGGTCAGGCCATTGTCCCCGGTGACGGCCTGCGGCGTGAGCACTTCCGTGCCGGAGGTCTTTCGTGTAACGAGTCGATTCTTGACGATCTTGTCTTCGACCCGGCCGAGCCCGGTCTCGCGATGGGCTTGGCGCGCCAGGTCCTCGGCATGCTCCAGCATCGACTCGCGAATCGCGGCAATAATTTTCTGCCGGCCTTCGAGTGACACGCCATCGAACTCACGGAATGCTGTAGCCGCCGCGGCCACGGCGTCATCTACCGTGGCGAAAACCCCTTCACCCAATGCTTCGCGAGAAGCGACGGCCGGCGCACTGCGAACCGGAGCATCTCGCGTCCTGGTCGCCGTTGGGGCCTGCAGCCGTTCGGCAAGACGGGTGGCGATGACATCCACCTGCCGGTCACTGAGGAGGCTCGCGTTTCCTCCTGGCGGGTTCATGCGTCACCCTTGCGATACTTCTCGTCGCCCTCGATCTCCCAACTGTCGACGATCGCCATGACCACGGCGTCGACGGGTTTGTTGTCGGTGCGCTCGGTTTGCCGGGCCGAGGATCCGCTGGCGTAGAGCACCATTTCGCCGACGCCCGCGCCGACGGCATCCACCGCCACGACCGAGCCGCCCGACGGCTTGTTGTCGTGACCCCAGTTGCCCAGCATCAGGAATCTCAGTCCCCCGAGCTTGGCGTCTTTCTCGGTGGCGACGACAGTGCCCAGTACTTTCGCGAGTTTCACGTCAGCACCGTTGCCACGGCCATTACTTCTTGGCCGATTCGGTGCGGCCCAGAGGGATCGTCATGTCGACGCCGCTGTGCGGACGCGCAATCACATGTACGGCAACGACGTCACCGACCCGGGCACCGGCGGTGCGGCCGGCGTCACAAGCGGCCCTCACGGCCGCGACATCGCCTCGCACGACGGCGGTTGTATAGCCTCCGCCGGTCTTTTCGTAGCTCACGAGCTCGACCTTGGCCGCTTTGACCATTGCGTCGGCCGCCTCCACCATGGCCGGAAAACTCCGGCACTCGATCATTCCTAATGCTTCTGACATCGCCTTGCTCCTCAATCGATAAAACTATTTGCTTTTCGTTTTGCCGGTGACCGCATTGATCGCCTGCGTTGCCGCTTCGTGGGCAACGACTACATCCCGTTCCTCGCCACCGATGTAAACGCGTCCGAAACTGCCGACAGCACGTACTTCGAGGATGTTGATATCGGCTGCCTTTTCCGCCTCGTTCGCGGCCAGTGCGGCGTAAGCCGCCGGTTCGACTTCGAGAACGAACAGCGTCTGCCCGGCAAGAATCATGTTGCCGTGGCGAAATCGGTTGATCAGCATCGTCTGCGTGTCTTCGAGGTGGCGCACCACCTGGTTGGCAACGACGCGCGGCTTGTGCCGGTCCTTCTCCTCGAGGCCGAGGAAGTCGAGAATCGCCTGCCCGGCCTGGCGCACGTCGGCCTGACTTTCGGAATGCAGCTCGAGCATGCCGTAGTGACGTTCGACGATTTGCATGCCTGCCGTGACATCGGTCGACTTGAGTGCGACATCGAGAATCTGGTTGATCGCCATACCAGGCGCAATCTCCACGAACAGACTCGCCTGGCCGACCTTGGGGAGATAACCCTTGGAGATCGTCGCCTGGAAGGACGCGAATTGCGGCTGCAATGAGTCAAGAAAAACGTAAGCTCTCAGGTCGACCATCGATGTAACTCCTCAAGCACTCATGCTTGTCGATTTTGCTTCCTGCACGATGCCAATACTGGCGCTCGCGCCCAGGCGGGTGGCGCCCGCCTCGATCATTGCCTTGGCATCGTCGTAGGAACTGATACCGCCGGAGGCCTTGACCTCCATGCCGGCGCCGCGGACGACTTCGGCCATGAGTGCCACGTCGCTCACGGTCGCACCGCCCGTCGAAAAACCGGTCGATGTTTTGACAAAGTGGGCTCGGGCGGATCGTGCCAGTTCTGAGGCACGACGCTTTTCGGCGTCGGTCAACAGCGCTGTTTCCAGAATGACCTTGCAGACTGCGTTGCCATCGACGCAGTCCTCGACCACGGCGCGGATGTCACGCAGCACCTGTTCGTCGTTACCACTCTTCAGCGCGCCGATGTTGATCACCATGTCGATCTCGCGGGCGCCGTTACGAATGGCGCGGCGCGCTTCCATCGCCTTGATCGCCGGCTCGTTGGCGCCGAGTGGAAATCCAACGACAGTGCAGGTCAAAACATCGCTGCCCCGAAGCAGCTCGGCGGCGAGCGGGACCCAGGTCGGGTTCACGCATACGGAACGAAAGTTGAATTCCAGGGCCTCCGCGCAAAGTGACCTGATTTTTTCCTCGGTGGCATCGGGCTTTAGCAATGTGTGATCGATGTAGCGCGCCAGGTCGCCGGGGATGCTCCCGGGCTGCTCCGCGGGACTGACGCTGGTCAACCCGGTCGCGCCAAGCCGCACGAACTCCCGCGCCGTGTCGGGGTTGTCGCCCACGCAGGGACCAACCGCCTCGGTCGTGGCCATCGGACCCAGGATTTCATGCAGCCGGGTCACGACCCGGTCGATATCCTGGTCGGAGAGATTGAGTCCGGCAACCGGGCCGCCGGCATGAGCGCCCGAATCGGCAAACATCGCGACTCTCTGGCGGTGACGCGGCTCCGTGCACTCGGTCGCCAGCCACACATCGACGATTTGCGTCGCCAGGCTGCTACCGATAAGGCCGGCACCGAGCGTCAGAACATTGGCGTCGTTATGCTCGCGGCTGTTTCTGGCGCTGGACAGGTCATAGGCGAGCGCCGCGCGCACGTTGGGTACCTTGTTGGCGACCATGCAGGAACCGATACCCGCTCCGTCGATCATGATGCCGACGTCGGCCCGCCCCTGCGATACGGCATCCGCCACGGCTTTCGCGAACACGGGATAGTCAACAGCTTCACGAGATAAAGTACCGACGTCCTCGACCTGATGCCCGGCCTGCCGCAAATGAGCCGCCAACCCGGTTTTCAGGTCAAAACCCCCATGGTCGGCACCGAGCGCGATTCTGCCTGGCCGGCTCATGCCCACACCGCCGAATCGTCTGCTCGTCGAGAGGGTTCTTCAGGTCTCTCTGCACCTGCTTCGGCCTCCAGGACCTTCTGTAACTTCATGACATAAAGTCTAAGACGTTCGAGCCCGAGGTCCGTGATCCTAAACTCGGTCACAGAACGTCGCCCGCGCTTGACCTTGTTGATCCCGATGTAACCCACGTCCGCCAGCTTGCGGGTCTGCACATGCAGATTACCGTCGGACAGGCTGGTCGCCGCCTTCATCTCAGTGAACGACACGGGTTCGCCTGGCACGAGTGTGGCCAGGATGCCTAAGCGACAGGGGGCACTGATCATTTCGTCGAAGTGAATAGTCACGAGCAAAGTTACTTTATTTTGCGAAGTATCATACCTGAAACGCCGTCATGTCAAGCGCTGACAGTCACAAAGGCAGGTTTTTCTTTATTTTGTGAAGCTTGAGGGCACCCTGCGGCGCCAGGGCTTAAGCGACAGCCGTTTCGAGCGCCACGAGGATCATCTCGTCAAAGGTGGTGGCACGCTCATCGGAGCTCAGGTGCTCGCCCGTACGCAAGTCGTCGCTGACCGTGCAGATGGCGAGCGCTTCGGCGTCGTTCTCGGCCGCGATCGGAAATATCCCGGCCGCTTCCATTTCGAGTCCGTAGACATTGAATTTCGCCATGGTCTCGAACATGTCGGGGTCCGGCGTGTAGAAAAGGTCTGCCGAGAACATGTTGCCGACATGGTGGCGAACGTCCTGAGATTTGGCCGCGGCCACGGCTTTCTGCACGAGATCGAAGCTCGCCAGCGCGGCCAGGTCGTAGCCGCCAAAGCGCATGCGATTGCAGTTGGAATCCGTGGAAGCGCCCATCGCAATCACGAGATCACGCAGTTTTACATCCGGATGCGAGGTACCGCAGCTGCCCACGCGGATGACGCGCTTGACGCCGTACTCGGTGATCAGCTCGGTGCAGTAGATTGATGCCGACGGGATACCCATGCCGTGCGCCATGACGGAGATGGCCCGCCCTTTGTACTCGCCGGTGAATCCCCACATGTTGCGAACGTCGGTGACGCGACGCGCTTTCTCGAGAAAGGTCTCGGCGATGTACTGCGCGCGCAGCGGATCGCCCGGCATCAGCACCGTCTCGGCAAATTCGCCGGGCGCGGCATTCATGTGTTTGGTTGCCATGGTCTTCTCTTTTGGGCTCAGCGGAAACAATACCGCGTCGGCGACGTCAATGGCAGGCCCGATACGCCTCTTTGGCCTGATTCACGCTGATCCCCCGCTGAAATCGCGGTATTGTCCTTCGATGGCCGGCAAAACGAAACCAGGCGTGGAAGTGTGGACCACGGAACGGTGTTACATCACCGAGCTTCTGAACTCCAACAAGCAGCCGGAAGTCTCGATCGCGCGGACACGCGTCGAGCCCGGCGTCACGACACAATTGCACCAACTGTCAGTGTTCGAATGGTATGTCATAGAGAGCGGCCAGGGTCTGATGCGGGTCGGCGACGAGACGCCGGTCAGTGTCGGCCCGGGCGACACAATCGCCATCCCGAAACACGGCGCACAACAGATTACCAACAGCGGTCGGGAAGACCTCATCTTCCTGTGCGTTTGTACACCGAGATTTACGCAGGAATGCTACACCCCGCTTGAATAATGTACGAAAAGTCCGGCTTCCCGCCGGGCTTTTTCTTACAATGGATGAATGCACCGGCCTTTACCCCGATTCACGCTGATCTTTGCCCTGATTGCGGCAAGTGCATGCTCGGACGAAGGGGTTGCCACTGACCCGAAGAAAACGCCGGAATTGCGGCCGGTCGTGATCGGCAAACTCGAAGACGCCGCTATTCGGGAAGCCAGCGGCCTTGCACGGTCTCTTCGTGATCAGAACGTTCTCTGGGTCATCAACGATAACGGTGCCAAGGAGTGGGTTCATGCCATCAGTCCACGAGGCGCACGCCTCGGTGAATTCGACCTGAAGAAGTCAACCAATAAGGATTGGGAGGATCTCGCTTCGTTCAGTCTTGACGGCAACGCCTATCTGCTAATCGCCGACATCGGCGACAACGATGCCAGGCGCAAGTCGCGAACACTTTACATCGTCGAAGAACCCGAGGCGGCGAAAAAGAAGAAGGAGAAGATTGCCTGGCAGATCGATTTCAAATATCCAAACGGACCGCGCGATGCGGAATCGGCGGCCGTCGACGTCGAGAATGAGCGTGCACTGATCCTGTCCAAGCGGGACATCCCGCCTGCACTCTACGAACTACCGCTCAAACCGGACAGTGACAAGAAAGTGACGGCGAAGTGGCTGGGTACGATCCGCAGCTTGCCGGCACCGTCAAGACAGGATGTCGAATTTGCGCCGAAGACCAAGGACTGGCACTGGCAACCCGTCGGCATGGACATTTCCGGGGATAATCTCGCCGCCGTTATCCTGACGTATCGCGCCGTATACTATTACGCGAGGCAACCTGATCAGGATTGGTTCGACGCGCTCAACACACGACCACGACGTGTCAGCCTCGGTAATTTCAGGAATGCGGAAGCGATCGCGTTTGGCGACGACGGTCGCAGGGTAATCGTTACAGGCGAGCACAAACATTCGCCGATACTGCTTATCGATTTTGAAGAGGCACCAACGGAGTGAACCTGCCCCCGCGCCACACTTTCCTGGCGGCACTATCAATTTCGTTGCTCCTGGGCGCTTGTGCGAGCGATATTGCTCGAGATGCCGGACAGGAAGAGGTACCGGCCTCGTACACCGTTACGGTAATGACGTTCAACGTCCAGAACCTGTTTGACAACGTCGACGACCCCGGCAAAGACGACAAGGCCTATCTGCCCATCGACGTGAAACAAAACAACAAGCACATCAGCGAATGCAACGAAATCGAAGTGGCAAGCTGGCGTGACGAATGCCTGAACCTCGATTGGAACCCTGCAGCCGTCGAACACAAGTTAATGGTACTCGCGGATACGATACGCCAGGTCAACGGTGGACTCGGTGCCGAAATCATCGCATTGCAGGAAGTCGAGAACGTGGCGATTCTGGAGCAGTTGCGGAGCGGGCATCTTGCCGCACTCGGTTACGCGAAGCCGATTCTTGTTGAGGGTTCCGACCTGCGTGGAATCGATGTCGCCTTTTTGTCTCGACTACCGCTCGCCGGACCTCCAGTGCTGCATCCTCTTGTGCTTTCAGATTTTCCGGATCGGGAGGGTGACACGCGCGGCGTACTGCAGGCGGACTTCCGGCTTCCGGACGGGTCGATACTGACGGGTTTCAGCGTGCACTTCCCGGCGCCTTTTCACCCGACCGAGATGCGCATTGCGGCCTACCAGCATTTGAACGGACTTCTGAAGGCGCTGCCGGACAGCCGTCCCGCATTTGCCGCAGGTGACTTCAACACAACGAGCAGCGAAGACAGGGAGAAGTCCATGCTCGATCGCTATGCCCGTCCACACTGGACGGTGGCACACGATATCGGTTGCGAGGGGTGCGCCGGCAGCCACTACTACGCACGCGACGACGCCTGGTCATTTCTCGACATGATTCTGCTCGCCAAGGCGCGTGGCGAAAATACAACAGCTCGTATTCGCGCTGAATCGGTACAAATTGCCAACCGGAATCCGGCACAGGTGTCCGAGCATGGGACGCCTGAACGCTACCGATCCGCCCGGCGTACGGGCGTATCGGACCACTGGCCAATGATCGCGAGCCTTGAACTGACACAAAAACAATAGCTTGTGCGCGATTGGTGACTCGGATTCTTGTGCCTGGCGTGTGTGTACCTTGGTCTCCTCAGAGAATCACGTCAATGTACGCCCAAGCCCTTATTGCACAAGCATTTTCGCTGCGATAGATTAGCCGCATCTAGCCAATAAATTGTCCTGTTTGCGGTGCAAATGTGGATCAGTGGACAAAAGAACAAACGCGTGAAATCTGACTGTCATAGTCGTGACATAGGATTCCGCCATTTTCCAACACGGGGTTCCAACATGAAATACCAATCTCGATTTTCCCGATCGGCCCTCGCAGCAGTAAAGCAGGCGATGATCGCAGTATGTGCCGCAGTCATGCTGCTTGCGATACCTGTTGCAGGAAACGCACAGGAGACGACATCCACGATTCGAGGCACCATCTCGGCCCCTGACGGGAGTCCTGCCGCCGGTGTGTCCGTGCGCATCACGGATACGCGCACCGGACGCGTCAACACTGCGACGACGTCGAGTTCCGGGCGATTTACGGTAGGCGCGCTCGGGGTTGGTGGACCGTTTACGATATCCCTGACGTCGCCCGATTACGCAAGCCAGTCGATTACTGACGTTTTCGTCACGCTTGGGAAGGCATACGAATTTGACGTGACGCTAAGCACCGAATCGATCGAAGAGATCATTGTCACCTCGGCAATGGTTCAGACAGCACCGGTGGCCATCGGGCCATCGACATCCTTCAGCTTCGACGACATTCAGAACCTGCCGTCGATCAACCGCAACCTTACAGACATTGTGCGCGTCGATCCTCGTATCTACGTTGATGAAGCATTTGTGGATGCCATTACGTGCGTCGGCGCGAACCCGCGTTTCAACAGCCTGACCGTCGACGGCGTGAAGAAAAATGACAATTTCGGACTGAACAGCAACGGTTACCCGACGGAGAAAATGCCGTTTCCGTTCGATTCCATCCAAAACCTGTCACTCGAGTTGTCGCCTTACGCTGTGCAGTACGGCGGCTTCACGGCGTGTAACATCAATGCTGTTACACGATCGGGCACTAACGAGTTCTCAGGCCGTGCCTGGTTCAGCTACGGCGACGACTCCCTTACCGGTGACGAGCTCGAAGGCGATTCGATTGATCTCGGCACGTTTGACGAGACCCGCTGGGGTGTCTCTGTCGGCGGCCCGATCGTTCAGGACAAATTGTTCTTCTTTGCCGCGTATGAAAAAACAGACGGCGCAAATCTCTTTGATCGCTGCCCGGGTGACGAATCCTGTGGCCGTCCGGTTGCGGGCGTTACGCGTGCCCAGGTGGATAGAATCAGGGATATCGCCCTCCAGCTTTACAATTACGATGTTGGTCCGGAAGTTCCCAGTTTGGATAACGAAGATGAAAAGCTGCTCGTTCGCCTCGACTGGAATGTCAACGACAATCACAACGCCGTGCTGACCTATAATTACAACGACGGCTTCAACATCACGGAATCTGACGATGACTCCGACGAGTTCGAGTTTTCAAATCACTACTACGAACGTGGCGCCGAGCTCAATGCCTATTCCGGGCAGCTGTTTTCCGACTGGACCGACAACTTCAGCACGGAACTCAGGGCCGGCTATTCGGAGCTGGACAACCGGCAAAACACGATAACTAACAGCGGCCCGCTGCCTGGCGATGAGGCCTTCGGCGAAGTGCGGATCGAAACCTATGCCGACATCGACGGTGACGGCAACTTCACACAGGCTAATGTCTACCTGGGTGGCGATGACTCCCGCCAGGCCAACGTCCTTAACTACAAAACATACAACCTCAAGCTCGAAGGCGCGTGGACACAGGGTGACCACACGATCTCGGCGGGATATGAGTTCGAAGAATACAAAATTTACAACCTGTTCATACAGCACAACATCGGTGAGTACCGTTTCGACGAGGAAAACACGAATTTTGACGGTGACACGGTCGGCTGTAGTCGTAGCGGAAACCCGGACGGCTGTATTGACCAGTTCGAGGATTTCAGCCCCGATGACATCTATTACGGTAACACCCCCTCGTTGAACCCTCTAGACGGGGCTCCAACATTTAAGTACGCCACAAATACCTTATACCTTCAGGACGAATTCATTCTGCCCCAGGCTGATGTGACAATCGTCGCGGGCCTGCGCTATGACTGGTATTCGAGTGACGATGTGCCTCGCGAGAACGACAATTTCATCGCGCGCACAGGATTCAGCAATGCCACGAATTTCGATGGTGAGTCGCTGATACAGCCGCGCCTTGGAATCAACTGGGATGTCTCGGACACCTTGAGCGTACGTGGTGGCCTGGGGCTCTACAGCGGCGGCAATCCTAATGTATGGCTCAGCAATGCCTACAGCAATGACGGTTTCAGCGTGATTCAGGCGCGCGAGGGCGACGCTGGTGTCAGGACCCTGAATGTAGATCCTAACAACAACCTGACCACGGTCCCCTTAGGCCAGGATGGCAATGGCCAGCCAGTTTACGATGCGCCGGAAGGGTTTTTCCCCTACATACAGGGTCAGGCGGGAAATAGCGGCGTGAACGGCGTCGATCCGAACTTCAAGATTCCGTCCAACTGGAAGTTGTCTCTGGGCGGCACCTGGCTGTTCGACGCCGGCCGATTAGGCGAGGGCTATGTGCTTAGCGGCGACGTCATTTTCTCGCGCTCGCAGAACTCGGCGATTTATCGCGACGACACGCTTATCCAGTTCAGTGAGGCTCCTGATGGAAGACCGGTCTATTTCCAGGGCGACAAGAGCGTACCCGGTTGCGAGGAGGACCCGTTTAGCAATGTCGGCGCTTGCCGCCGTCAGTTCACTTCAGACTTCATCCTTAGCAACGTCATCGGTGATGACGCCGAGGCGGTGACCGTCTCGGCGACTTTGCAGAAGGATCACGATTGGGGCTTAAGCTGGACCTTCGGTTACGCGTACACTGAATCCGACGACGTCAACCCGATGACGAGCTCGGTAGCCTTTTCGAACTGGGTCCTTGCGGCTGTTGCCGACTACGAAAATCCAGACCGGGCAAGAGCGAACTATGAAATAAAGAATCGATTCATCCTGAGGCTTTCCTACGAGAATGAGTTCTTCGGTGATAACACCACTCGCTTTACGTTGTTTGGCCAAAGTAATGAAGGACGCCCTTACAGCTACACGTTCGACGACCAGGAAATGTTCATTTCCCAGGGCTTCTTCTTCGGCTCCGACGATCGTAGCTTGCTGTATATGCCGAGCGGCCCTGATGATCCGAAGGTTGTCTTCGACCCGGGCTTTGACCAGGATGCATTCTTCCAGTACGCGGCCGCAAATGATCTGAACAAGTACGGCGGCCAGATCGTCCCACGAAATTCGGCGACCAGCGATTGGTGGACCAAGTTTGACTTACGCGTTAGTCAGGAATTGCCTGGCTTTGCCAAAGATCACAAGGCCAACATCTACTTCACGATCGAGAACCTGAGCAACTTACTCAACGACGATTGGGGCGTTCTTTATGAGCGGGACTTCCCACGGACTGCGCCAATTGTTGAAGCCAGCTATATAGACACCGCCGGTACGCCAAATGACTACTCCGACGATCAATATAGTTTCGATGCTTTCATACCGCAGGAACAGAGTCGCTCAGCAGCAGCATCATTGTGGTCTATGCGCGTTGGATTCAACTACAACTTCTAGGACTGACTCGGCAAGAAATCAAAGGGCGGCTACTTCGAAAAGAAGGGCCGCCTTTTTTTCGCCCGTTGGAGGGCCTTTTGGGCCACGACATCCTTATGGCGCGGAGCACATGGATGTGCGAGAGCGACCAGGCCCGATCTCGCCCTAGTTCGGATTTAGCTGCGCCACGACTTGCTTCACGGCAGGATCGTCAGGGTCGTTGTTGACCCGGAAGCCGAGCGAGCCAACCAGTTCCAGCATCTTCGAGTTATTGCTCAACACCTGGCCTTCCATCCGTTCAAGATCACGGTCCCGGGCGACGTCCATTAGATTCTGCATCAGGTGATGAGCGATACCACGACTCTGCCACTGATCCGACACGACCAGCGCAAATTCGCAGCTCTTCTTGTCCAGGTTTGTCGTGTAGCGCGCAACGCCGATCTGCTCTTCACCCACCCCGTCTGACTTGACCGCGATCAGTGCCATTTCGTTGTGATAATCGATTTGCGTAAAGCGCACCAGCATCTCCTGGCTTAGCTCCTGCAGCGAATTCATAAAGCGAAAATATTTCGCTTCGCGCGACAGCTCTCGAACAAACTTCGCTTCGATCTCGGCGTCCTCGGGCCGAATGGGCCGTATGACGATATCGGTTCCATCGTTGAGCTGTATTTTCTTGACGAGCTGCACCGGGTAAGGGTGTATCGCGAGATGGTGATACGGGTCAGTGGACGGTTTCGGATAATCGACAACCACTCGCGCGTCGACCGCCACGATGCTCGCCTCATCTACGATCAACGGATTGATGTCCATTTCCTGTATCCACGGCAACTCACAGGCCATGGCCGATACACCCAGCAATACGTCGACGAGCTGGTCCATATCGGCTGCCGGCATTTGACGAAACTCACCCAGCAGCCTGGATACCTTTGTACGCTTGATGAGATCCGACGCCAGGCGGCGGTTTAACGGTGGCAGCGAAATAGCGGAATCGCCCATGACTTCCACGCTCGTGCCGCCACTACCGAAGCTGATGACCGGGCCAAATACGGGATCCCTGATGATTCCTATCATGAGTTCCCTGCCGTTCGTGCTGCGGTACATCTTTTCTACCGTGACGCCGGATATCGTTGCTTCCGGTGCGTTTGCCGTGACCCGATCAATGAGTTGCTTATAGGCACCCCTCACTTCCTGTGCGGAGTTAATATTGAGCATGACGCCGCCTGCATCCGACTTGTGGGAGATGTCCGTCGATAGCACTTTCATGGCGATCGGGAATCCAATGGACTCCGCGATGATCAAAGCTTCGTTCGCCGAATGGGCAACGGCATTTCTTACTGTCGGGATGCGAAACGCGTTCAGGACCGCCATGGACTCCGGCTCAGTCAAGACCTTGCGCTGTTCCGTCAGGACTGCCTCAATAATTAATTGGGCTCCATCGGTGTCTGGCGCCTCCCGGCCGCTCGTCAGTCGAGCTGGCGTTTGCAACAGAAGGCGCTGATTTCGGTTGTATCGCGCAAGGTAAGAAAAAGCATCCACGGCATTTTCGAGCGTGCCGAAATCGGGAACATGGGCCTCGTTGAAGCGCCGTCGTGCCTGATCGACCTGCGCACCACCCATCCAGCTGGTCATGATCGGCTTGTTGCTTTTCCTGGCGGATTTAATCACCGCTTCCGCCACGTCGGTTGGCCTTGTCATTGCCTGCGGCGTCAGGATGACGATCGCGCCGTCAACGCCGGGGTCTTCGAGGCAGATGTCCAGCGCCTGTTCGTAGCGCTCCGGCGGGGCATCCCCGATGATGTCGACCGGATTACCGTGTGACCAGACGCCCGGCAGTACGCGATCCAGGGCTGCCATGGTCTTGTCGCTCAATGCGCTCAATTCGATACCCTGGTCCGTCGCACGATCAGCCGCCATGACGCCGGGACCACCGCCGTTGGTAACGATGACGAGACGTTCGGATGCGCCGCGATAATGCGATGACGATAGTGCCTTGGCGGC
>Ga0265303_10001662_pt1 | contig 13757 bp, 2 predicted proteins | sample Helome_2_FD_192494 | JGI IMG/M metagenome (GOLD analysis project Ga0265303, IMG submission 192494) | Marine sediment microbial communities from subtidal zone of North Sea - Hel_20160317 (Illumina Assembly) | ecosystem: Environmental > Aquatic > Marine > Subtidal zone > Sediment ... | reverse complement strand
TCCCATTAGGCGTTCTAGGGATGGCAGCGATTTCGATAAGGTGCTGAGGAATCATATAAACAGGCAACCAGGTTCTGCAATAATCTCTCAACTCCGTAATTGTTAAAGCTTGAGCACCCTCCAGGATCACATAAGCAACCATCCGTGCTTCTCCTACTCTCTCTTCAATCACGGTTACGATACAGTCACTAATTTTATCGTGCCGCCTTAGCACAGTCTCTACTTCACCCAGCTCTATGCGGAATCCGCGGACTTTTACTTGCTGATCTATACGACCAAGGTACTCAAGGCTTCCATCAACACGGTATCGGACCTTATCACCAGTTCGGTATAAAAGCCCTTGCGAATCGACTGAGTTTTCCAGAAAACGCTCACAAGTCAATTCGGCATTTCCCAAATATCCTTTTGTTACACCAGACCCACCTATATAAAGCTCTCCAGCTACACCCTGAGGTGTCGGATGTAATCTCTCATCCAGGATATAGATGCGTGTATTGGCTATTGGTGTTCCTATACTCACAGGGAGGTTAGGATCCTGAACTAGACTACAGGTCGACCATACTGTTGTTTCGGTCGGGCCATACATGTTCCATAGTGCACTAGTCCGGGTGAATAGTTGCGCCGCCAGATCGGGGGCTAACGCTTCACCACCACACAAAGCCTTAACTTGACATTGATCATCCCAGCCTGCAGCAATGAGCATCCGCCAGGTATAAGGTGTTGCCTGTAGGACCGTGATATCCAGATTTCTAATCATGTCTAGTAGTCGCCGACCATCGGTTACATCCTGTTTAGAGGCAATTACTGTTGTCGCACCCACGATTAAAGGGAGATAAAGCTCCAATACAGCGATATCAAATGACAAAGTAGTTACAGCCAGTAGTTTATCCTGGGAATCGAGTCCAGGGACCTTAGCCATACTCTGCAAAAAATTAGTAACTGCCGAGTGCTGTACCATCACTCCCTTTGGATTTCCTGTCGAACCCGAAGTATAAATTACAAAAGCCAGCGCCTCTTGGTCCATCTGTTGATCGACGTTTTCTACAGGCATATTTTCTAGTAATTGCCTAAGATTATCGATAAGCAATGTCCGACTAACCAGTGGTAAAATTGAAGCAAACTGATTTTGAGTGATCAGCCATTCAAGCCCCGCATCCGTTACCATAAAGGCCAAACGTTCCTGAGGAAATTCAGGGTCCAGGGGTACATAGCTGCAACCCACTTTAAGAACACCTAGCAATACGACGAGCATATTTACCGACCGGTCGACGCACAAACCGATCATGTCTCCTGGCCGCACGCCTTGCTGGATAAGATAATGCGCGAATTGATTGCTTTGATCAGACAGCTCCCGATAGGTAATTTCCTCTGTTTCACAGATAACGGCAATGTTACCTGGAGTTGCAGCCGCCTGCCGTTCATACAATTCCTGAATAGAAGCTGAAGGCTCCCATTGTTTGTCCGTATTGTTATTTAATGCAGTCAACGTTTTGATGGCATGTTCACTTGACAGTTCAATATGACTGATTGGCTGATGCCATGATTTCGACACGGAAAGCAATATATGCTGAAAACTATCAACAATGCGCTCTATCGAATCAGCATGGAATAGATCTGTATTATAAACAACTGCTCCGAGTACCTCATTGCCACGACGCTTAAACCAGATATTAATATCCAGGGGCGCTTCAGTCGTTGGTATTTCTATCTGCTGGATATCGATATCCCCCATTGAAATCTCCCTCGAAGATACATCCTGATAGGTCACCGATGTCTGGAACAAAGGAGCACGACTCAGGTCTCGTTCAGGGTTTAGTTGTTCCACGAGAGATTCAAACGGAACATCCTGATTCGAAAAGCCTGACAGGCAGGTTTCCTTAACCTGATTTAACAACTCGGTAAAACTCTGATCAGGGTCTACGTTAAACCGCAACACCATGGCATTCACAAAGAATCCTATTAAATCCTCTGTGCCTGGACGAGTCCTGTCAGCCATCGGGACACCCACTATTAAGTCTGTCTGCCCGGTATACCGATTTAGAAGACTTAAATAGCAGCTCATCAATATCATAAATATCGAGACATCTTTTGATTTGGCCAGGCTTTCTAAAGACTCAAACACAGATTCATCAACCTGAAAATGTATCTCCGCCCCTTTATTAGTTGCTACTTCTGGTCGGCTATAATCTATCGGCATCTGTAATACTGGTAAGCTGCCCTGCAATTGCTCTCTCCAGTATTTAAGTTGCCTGTCTAACTCATGGCTAGACAGAAGCTCTCTCAGCCAGATTGCATAATCTGCATACTGAATAGGTAATTCAGGCAGTGGATGGAAATCAAAACCAGTATTTTGGCTATAGAAGGTAGTCAATTCACGAAGAAAAACGTCAAATGACCAACCATCAAAAACCAGATGATGCGGCATAAAAAATAAAACGTTCTCCTGTTCACTCAGTTTTATGAGTTCTGCTCTTAGTAATGGTGCCTGAGATATATCGAAAGCGTTGCACTGAAGTTGATCCAGTTTATCGGAAAGTAATTCCTCCTGATTATCAGATGCGGGGAGTTCATTTACTTCCAGGGTGAAATCTAGTTGCTCATAAATAAACAGAACAGGACCTTCAGGTTGGTCAAGTATCGAAGTTCGAAACACTTCTTGCCTTGAAATTATTTGCTGAAAAGCTAACTCGAGTGCCGCTATATCAAGTTTTCCCAAAAACCTGAAAGCGGAAGGCAAATTAAAATGGGTGGATCCTGGATCCATCTTATCCAGATACCACAAACGCTGTTGGGCCAGTGAAAGCACTTTTATATTTTTCTTATCTCCAGGGGTTATAGGCTTGACCAGCTTGTGATTTTGCTGTTTAACCCTGGAATCAATCACTTGGGCAAGTTTTTGAATTGTTGGATTATCAAATACATCTCGATAATGCAAAAGAACCGATTGATCTCGTTCTAATTTTTGGATGATTTTTGCTATTAAAAGAGAATGACCTCCGAGATGAAAGAAATTTCTATCAATACTCACCGAATTCAGATTGAGCACTTCCCTCCAGATTGAAACCAGTATTCTTTCACTAGCGGTACTTGCTTCAACACGTATTTCCTGGTCTTTTTCTGAAAACACGAAATTAGGTAGCGCTTTACGATCCAATTTACCATTTGCAGTCCTGGGTAAAGCTGAAACCTGCATGAGATGCTGAGGGATCATAAAATTCGGCAGTACATCTGAAAGGGATTCTCGTATCTGTTTTAAATTCACAGACTTATCAGATGGAACAATAAAACCCACCAGACGCTCATCACCAAGCGACTTCTCCTGCGCTGTCACGGCACATTCCTTAACCGATTCATGTTGATTTATAGATGATTCAATCTCTCCCAACTCAATCCTGAATCCCCTGAGCTTGATCTGTGCATCTAATCGACCAAGGTATTCCAGATTCCCACTGGAAGTAAATCTGACATTGTCACCTGTTCGATAGCACCGGTCCTTGTTAACCATATCAGGCAATAAAAAACGCTCGTTGGTCAATGACTCTCTATTCATATACCCAAGCGTCACTCCATTTCCACCTATATATAATTCACCGGCAATACCATCGGGTACAAGATTTAAGAATTCATCGAGAACATATAGATTTGTATTGGCGATAGCTGATCCAATAAAAGGTTTGTTTTCACCTTTAGTGATCAAATGACAGGTTGACCAGATTGTCGTTTCGGTTGGTCCATACATGTTCCAAAGCTGCCCACAACGTTCCAATAAATCAGCACAAAGATCGCTTGGTAAGGCCTCTCCACCACACAGTATCTTAAATTCATCGCCCCCCAACCAGTTGGCATTGCATAAAAGCCGCCAGGTGGTTGGTGTTGCCTGCATAATAGTAACCTTGAATTCATCAAGTAAACTTTTAAGTTTGTTCGCGTCGATCACCTCCTCACGGGTGGCTACTACGACTTTTGCACCACTGACTAGTGGCAAATATAATTCAAGCACGGCGATATCAAACGATAAAGTCGTCACGGCCAACATAGTGTCTGTATTCGAAATACCTGGAGTGCTGGTCATACTTCGAAGAAAATTACTGACACTGGAATGCGGCACCATGACACCTTTAGGCTTCCCAGTTGAACCGGATGTATAAATAACATAACAAATCGAATCCTCCGAAATCTCAACCTGAGGATTCTGAAGAGGTTTGTCAGCGCTGTCATATACGAGCTTATCGATTAAAAGTGTGTGTTCAACACTCGACAACCGATTAATATAATCATCCTGTGTTATTAAGTACTGAAGACCAGAATCTTTCACCATAAAATTAAGTCGGTCGACTGGATATTCCGGATCGAGAGGTACGTAACCTGCACCGGTCTTTAGAACACCGAGTAAAACCACAAGCAGTTCCGCACTTCTATCCAGGCAAATGCCAACGAGATTATCTTTAGAAAGACCGTGTTCAATTAAAACTGCCGCTAATTGATTCGAACGACTATTAAGATCGTTGTAAGTCAGTTGATTATCATCACCGATGATAGCAATCGCGTCGGGGGACTTGTTGACCTGGATATCTATCAATTCTGGTAATGAGTTGAATTCCCCAAAATCCACTGTGGAAGCGTGACGTGTAAGTAGCTCACTGCATTGCTGTGGGGATAACAACTGTATTTCAGAAAGCTTGTACTGGGGATCTTCGATTACTTGTATCAAAACCTGTCGATACTCATCCAGTCGTTTCTGGATCGATAAATCAGAAAAAATATTGCTATTGTACTGGCACTCTATAATGAACCTATCGCCATAGTCTGAGGCATTGATAAAAATTTCAAAATTTTCGTAGGTTCGTGGATTGGAGTGAAATTTAACTTCCAAATCTTGAAAGTTTAACTTGCTACCCTGAATACCCTGATCAACATTAAAAGAAGCCGGGCACAGCGGTATTCGTGAAGGGTCCCTTTCAATGGGCAATTTTTTAAGCAGAGTGCCATAGGTATAATTCTGGTGTTCATATGCATCGAGTATCAGATTACTGACTTGTAGAAGCAGTGCGTGGAAGGACTGACCTGGATCAAGTTTACTCCGGAGGGGCAGAAAATTAACACAATGTCCTACCAATGTTTCCGAATCGAAATGCGGCTGGCTGGCCGCTGGCAGTCCTACCACCAGGTCCTGTTCACCACTCCATTTGTACAGGCAAATATAAAATGCCGATAGCATCAGTGACGTCAGACTGACCCCATTCCTGGCGGCCATCTTCTTAACATCGGCAATTAATTCCGGATGCAATTCATAATCCAGCCTGTCCGCTTCAAAGGTTCTAAAAGCTGGCCTGTCAAACTCAGTAGGAAGATCGAAGGTCGGCAACACTCCTGAATATAAATTTGTCCAGAACTCTCGATCACCAGACTGTTCACCGAGCTCGGAGTATTCACGTGCATATTGACTGTAAGGATAGACACTCGATTGGCCTGTATCCCGTTTTTCTACAGCAGCATTATAAGCCAACGACAAATCATTCACTAAAATAGCCAGAGACCAGCCATCACAAATTATGTGATGGGCTGAAATAATGAGCCAGCTTCGATTACTACCACTCGAAATAAGCCTGAATCGTATCAATGGCCCTTTTTCCAGATCGAAAACCGTGTCGGCCTCGAGCCGCACTGCGTTCCTGAATTCCTTTTCATCACCATTTGTCTCGGCCAGGGAAAAATCCGTCGATTCTGAAATGTACAAATTGGATCCGTCGGGTGAAAAAGTGGTTCGCAAGGCATCATGACGTTGGATAATATATTGTAGAGCTGATGACAAAGCGTCATGTTGGATTTGGCCATCAAACTCTAGAGTAATCGATTCATTAAAAGCACAGGAGGCTTTTTCTGACATCTGTATAGTGGTCCAGATTTCTTTCTGAGGCTCAGTTGAGGGCACGACTTGCGATAACTGATGCTCATCGGTAAATGGATCATATTCGACATCAATTTGAGTGACATTATCACTCATGGGAAAGCAACTCCCGTGAGGGTGAATTTTCTGTATCCAGAGTACTTAATTTACTGCTGTTCAAAATCATATGTAACTTTTTTAAATCCTGTGAATTTGAAATACTATTTATAGAATAAAATCAATACGGCTAGAATCACAATCCTGTTCGGTGTAAGACTTTAATCGATCAGATTTGTTCGAAAATATAACCTTTATAATGGTCCAATGAATGCTCTTCCTCAAATGCTATATAGCAGGATTTATCATCATTTCTCCATTCATCGAGGAGCTTATACCCCTTGTCTAAAATACTATTAATAAAAATATCATTATTAAAAACCTGGTATGGACAATATGCAGTCCCGATATTTTGTACCGTATAAAAACTTGCCCCGTCATAAGCTGGCAGCATATTAACGATTATATGTTTTGGAAAACTGGATAACTCAGATAAAACATCACTAAGATTCCCCTCAAGATATTGCAAGGAACCTGAAGCAAAAAAAATGTCGTGGCTTTCAGCATCTGAAAGATGCTTTGTAAAACTCAATCTATGGCTCTCATCATGATTCTTAGCAAATTCGATACCGGCATTCACTACTTCATCAAGATCATAAACCTTCCAGGTTATGCTTTTTATAGATAGGTACTGAACAAAAGAATAATAAGACAACCCGATATGTCCACCGAAATCAAACAGGCTGTTATTGTCATTATGTAGTATTTTTTCTAGCCAAAACAAAACAGGATAATCGTAAGTATTTATCCTGCCAATACGGTCTTTGTACATATCAGCAGCAACTTTGTTATCGTAACCTATAACTTTAGTACTGGGTGAATGACTAAGTGCTTCTTGATACGAATCATATACCCCCCTGAAAAGGTTTACATTTTCGGCAGTTTCGAAATATTTATTAAATTCATGTTTGCGAATATTAATTAGAGGTGGTGCATTTATTAGAGCTTCTTTAATGAAATTAAGCTTGTTGATTACTCCCATAGTCATCGGCTCTTAGATGGTCACTACTGATTTGTTAATATTCTATATTTTTTCGGTTTATTTGGGTCCTCTATAAACCACGCCGGCTCACCATTTGGTTTTTTACCCAGGCGAGCTCCATCTACCGGAGGATTATTCGCATCAAAATCTACAGGACTTTCCGGTTCGGTGTTTATACTGCTGGGCAAAAAACCCATCGCAAGCATTTCATCCAACGACTGTTTAAACGCATTGACAAAGTCACGAATGTCTTCTTCAGTATGTGCTGTCGTTATAAAACACGGCCTGGCATCCCATATGTGTATTCCCTTTTCCCTAAGCAAGACATAAATGAGTTCTTCGTATGCAATATCCTGAGGAATCAAGATTTTAAAAAGGGATCCACAATGTGACACTTCTACTGGTGCTCCGGCCTGCTTACAATACTGGTTTAATTCCAGGACCATTTTTTCAGCCTTATGATTCATTTCACTTTGGATATCTGGATTTTCATTCAAATGTAATAGGACGGCCCTGGCAGCAGCCAGAGCTAGAGGATGCCTGACAAACGTACCTGCGAAATAGGTTACCCCAACCTCAGGTGCTGAATCATCTCCAAACTGCCAGTAGCCACCATCCAGCGCATCAAGGTACTCACGTTTTCCCGCTAGCATGCCAATGGGCATTCCGCCGCCAATAATCTTGCCGTAGGTCGCAATGTCAGCCTTTACATCGAAATACCCTTGTGCACCATTTCGATGGATACGTAACCCAGTGATTACTTCATCAAAAATCAGAGCAACTTCCCTATCTGAACATATAATTCTAAGATCTTTTAGAAACGTCCGTGGTTGTAGGCCAGGATTACGGCTTTGCACTGGCTCAACCACAACGGCTGCTATTTGATCAGCATTTTCACGAATGTATTCAAGGGAACGTTCATCTCCATAATCTAGAATAATGGTATTACTTACATGTTCGGTCGGAATCCCGGCGGCAGCAGGAAGTGGCAGACCATTTCGCCCACGTGCTACGATGACCTCGTCATTTATGCCATGGTAATCATTTTCAAACATTACAATTTTGTCTTTTGCTCTCACTGTCCTTGCCAGTCGAATAGCACCCAACACAGCTTCTGAACCAGTGTTACAAAATGCAACCCTGTCACTTTGAGTCATTTCGCAAAACATCTTTGACACCTCAGCCACGATAGGATTCTGGGGACCTATCTCATAACCCGCTTCTAACTGGGCAGCGACTTCCTTTTTAATAAACTCCGCGCCATTACCAAAAAAATTGGACCCAAATCCACAGGTGATATCAATATAGCGGTTGCCATCAATATCCCACAGATAGGCTCCTCTAGATTTTTCAACCACAATGGGAAAGATCAATTCCTTAAGCGTTCCTCTGAACCCTGAAACAACCCTCGGGTCAGCAAGTTGTTTTCTATTTTCCTGGGAAAAAGTCTTGGATTTTTGTAACCGACTCGTATACCGATTGATAATTATATTCAGATCTTTAACTTGTTCAGGAGTAAGCTCGTTACTTCGCTTCGCATTAATTCGCACGGATGCGCCGAATGGTTTAAGTTTATTATGCTGATTCTTTTCAATTCCTTTGGCTGGCACTTGAGCCAGACTTGGCTGCGGATCTGAAGGATTTGATGCCAGTGCATTACCTTGACTCATAAACATACTTAAAGCCTGCGTCTGGTTTTTTATCAACTCGATTTGTTGCATAAGTAAATTATTTAGGTCGGAAGACACCCGTGTTTCTGGTACCACATCTTGTAAGTCAACTGTGGTCGGTTGAGAATTTGAAGATTGTATCTGCACGTCAGCTTGACTCTTAACTCCTGCATCATGCAGATATTTTTCCAGTTTGGAAAAGCTGTCACATTCGTTTAGAAGCTGACGGAAAGTAACTGACACTTGAAATTCTTTTTTAATCGATATGCTGGCTTGAGTCAGAAAAAGTGAATCAAGTCCAAGTTCAAAAAAGTTCGCCGAATCATCGATATCTGAGAAATCAAGTCCGGAAGCATCTGCAAACAGAGCTTTCAATTGATCAAGAATGGAATTGTTCATTTTAGGTTCTACAAAAATAGGGGAAGAATTGTGGTGCAACACTTGCGGTGGTATCTCATGCACGGAATTATTTGATGCCAAAGCAGTTTCGGATGACTGGGCTTGCAAAGCAGCTTTTTCAGGCTCAATAAAATATTGTCTTAACTGGAAGGGGTAAAGCGGTAAATCGACTTTATAACAATCAGAATCCCGATAAAGTGGTGCCCAGTCAATATCCATATTAGCCTCCCAAATCTGTCCTAGCGCAGATCTAAAGTTAGCCAGTTCATTGCTTACACTTCCCGCTTCGGGTAATAGGCTCACTATTCGATAATCTGATTTTTCGGCGAGGTTTTGTAAGCATAACCCAGCCATTGTCTTTCTTGGGCCAGCTTCAATAATCAGTAAATTCTCAAGCTTTGAAAGTTGTTCCACTCCGGAGCGAAAGTTAACTGTGCTGATTATTTGCTTTGCCCAGTAAGAAATATTTGTGGCCTGTTCAGAGGTAATCCAGTCACCCGTCACGCAGGATATAAATGGCAGTTGCGGTCCCTGGCATTGGATATGAGAAAGCAATTTGATGAAATCATCGCACGCTCCCTGCATTAATGGGGAATGAAATGCATGTGATGTGTTCAGTAACTTGTGATCTATCCCTGCTTCATCTAACTTATCCATGGTAATTTTCACAGCTTGCCGGGGGCCAGACAAAGTACATACATCTGGTGAATTATCAGCAGCTAACACCACTTCATCACTAATAAATGATGCTAAGGATTCAGCATTAGACGTTACTGCAATCATGTCACCTGTGGGCTGATTCTGCATTATCCTCCCCCTAGTAACAACCACTTCCAATGCATCATCAAGCGAAAAAACACCTGCTATAACTGCACACGTCAACTCACCAATACTGTGTCCGAGCATATGAGTAGGACTAACATTAATTTCAAGCATGGTTTTTGCAAGCGAATAGGATATGGTGAATAGAGCTACCTGAGCATTTTCAGTTTGATCGAGAGATTCATTATCTGACTGAATAATTTCATTAATATTAATCTTGTGATCCGACAACAATATTTCTGCACAGGCATCGAAATATTTTCTATATATTGCGCAGTCAACATACAGGTACTTCCCCATCTGGATCGCTTGGGTACCTTGCCCCGGGAAAAGGAAAGCGACGTTCCTGGTGTTGAAGATCGATGCATTCGAAATGCGTCTTTGTTTCTGACCGATCTCAGCAATAGCGGCCTTGGCATTATCCGCCGCAATCGAAATTCGGTAGTCGAATTTTTTACGAAACTGGTGTGTCGAATAAGCAACCTGATTTAAACTGATTTCCGGGTGGGTTGAAAACCAGTTTTGATAATTTTCAAGATATAAATTCAAGTCATTTTGGTGTCTGGCACTTATACATATCGGAGCAATACTGCGCATAGACTGCTTGGCAGCTAGTATCTGATCATGTGACTTTAAAACCACATGAGCATTGGTTCCACCAATCCCAAACGAGCTGACACCGATAATATTGGTTGATTGTTTGTCCAGATCTATTCCCGTAGCAGTTATATAAAATGGTGACTTATCAATATTTAACGATGGGTTAGCTTGATTAAAATTAATCGTGGGGGGAATAAATCTGTTTTTAAGAGCGAGAGCTGATTTAATCATTCCAATTACACCGGCCCCGGCTGTCAGGTGGCCGATATTACTTTTTACAGAACCCAGACCACAGTATTGCTTGTTATCGGTGGTTAATGAGAAGGCGCGGGTTAGGGCTTCAACCTCGGTCGGATCACCCAGGGGAGTTGCCGTACCGTGGGCTTCAACATAATCAACCTGATCGGCCGTTATATTGGCATCGATATGCGCTGCATAAATGACGTTTTGCTGTCCATCTATAGACGGTGCCGAAAAGCTACCCTTATCGCTACCATCGTTATTAACAGCTGTGCCGCTGATGACGGCGTAAATTTGATCATTGTCACTAATTGCGTAATCCAGTCTTTTCAAAATCACCATGCCGGCACCGTCACTAAATACAGTACCTGAGCCATCAGCATCAAACGTCCTGGTATGGCCATCCTTTGAAAATATGCTTCCTTCCTGATAAGTATATGGTGCGTATTGTGGAAAGCTTATTGCTGAGCCTCCAGCTATAGCTAAATCACAGTCACCCGTTCTTAACGCTTTGACAGCCTCGTGAATTGATACCAATGATGTTGAACAGGCGGTCTGTATGCTCAGGCTGGGTCCTTTGAGATTTAATTTATGAGAAATTCGGGTTGCTGTGTAATCCTTTTCATTCGCTACCATTGCCTGGAGCTCTCCATACTCATCAAGCTTGATAGTATTTTTCAAAACATTGTTCAGATAGTAGGTATTGTTACCGGTTCCACAATAAACACCAATACGCCCTGAAAATTCTTCCGGTACGTAACCCGCATCTTCAAGCGCATGCCAGGCTAGCATCAGCAGCACACGTTGTTGTGGGTCGATAAATTCTGCTTCAGTCGGCGTAATTTTAAAGAAACCGGCATCGAACCCTGAGGGATTATTGAGTAACCCCCTCATCGAAACCTTACCGTCCAGGGTAGATGAATCCCCGGAAAGCGATTCTTTACCCTGCACTAAATTATCCCAGAACATGTCGAGTGTCTCTGCGCCAGGTACATTAATCGACATACCAATAATCCCGATATCGTGACCTTGTTCTGACGATTTCTCCTCGTGTTTTAATACGTTAACAGTTGTTTTTAAGTTCGATTTTTCTAATGCATCTAATAGTTTTCCCACTGTTTTGTACTGAAACATTCGATAAGCTGGCACATCTAGCGATAAATCGTCATAAAAACGTGCCACAATCCGATTGGCAGTTAGCGAGTTCATTCCCAGATCAATCAAATTATGTTCCGCCGTAATCGAACCTGCTTTTAACTCTTCGGTTAAAATACTCAGTATCGCATCGATCGAGAAAACTTCGTTATTTGTAGTATTACCTGGGGTGATATTTTTTCGGCGTCGGAGATAATCTTCAAGCATTTTTTTACGGTCTATCTTTCCACTTGGTGTTTTATCGAACTCGACAACCGGCAAAATCGTTTGAGGGATCATGTATGCAGGTAAATATTTTTTTAGTTCATTTCTTATTTCGGTAGCATCAGTTTCCTCGTGCAAAGTAACAATAAAACAAACCAGGGACTTGTCACCCTCATTTGACTCTTCAATAGTAACTGCCGCCGCTTCTATTTCAGGACACTTTAGTAACTGCGCTTCAACTTCAGCCAGCTCTATCCGAGATCCATTGATTTTCACTTGATTATCAACCCTGCCACAATAGATCAATTCATCATCTGATCTCCACTTGCCCATATCACCCGTACGATAGGCTCTTATTTTTGTATCATCTAATTCTATATCGACAAATTTTTTATCAGTCTCCTGGGCATTATTGATGTAACCTTTCGCTAAACACTCGCCTGTTATATAGATCTCACCTTCTAAATCATCTTCGACAATCATTCCCTTTCCCTGACGATCCAGCAAATAGATTTCAGTATTAGCAATCGCTGATCCAATTGGTGGTGAGGATTCCCATGACTGGATATCCTTACCCATCTGATATTGGGTAACAACGTGACTTTCAGTAGGCCCATATTGATTGTATAAAGCAGCTCCCGTTTGCTCAAAAAACCGTTTCATTCCCTCGTCAATTATAAGTGCCTCTCCAGCCGTGATAACGTTGATCAGGCGCTCAGGCCATAACTTCAACCGGTTAGCCCATTGCACTAGATTTAACAATGCAATATAGGGCATAAAAATTCGTTGAATTTTATTGTCGACGATGAATTTTAAGAGCGACCTGAAGTCTTTTTTTGTACCACTATCGATTAAAAAGAGGCAGCCGCCGGAACACAGTGTGGTAAATATTTCCTGAAACGAAACATCAAAACTGAGTGCTGAAAATTGCGCCGTTGCTACTGGTATATCGAATCCAGGCTGAGATAGCTGCCAATTAATCAGGTTGTCTAATGCCTTACAAGTCATCTCAACGCCTTTTGGCTTCCCTGTTGATCCCGACGTGTAGATTACATAACCGATTTCACCTGATTTAGCCGAAGTTATTGCTTGACGAGTTTTATGCCCCAGGTCGCCTCGCTCTAATTTTATTTGCCGAATATTATCCATACCAAAATGGGTATCACAAACCACTCGGGTAATATTGGCTTTTCCTGCCATATATTGGATACGCCTTTCGGGATAAACAGGGTCTAGTGGTATGTATCCACAACCCATCCGATACAAGGCCACTATTGATAGGACACTCAGCACAGGGTCATTTAAATACAAAGCAACCAGCTGCTTTCGCTTAATCCCTTCCTCTTTAAACTTTAGTATCAGAGAGTCTGTTATTTTTTGCAGCTGGGAGTAAGTGTATTGAGTTGATTCATAGTTAATAGCTTTCTGATCACCCTGAGAATAAACTATCTGATCAAATCGTTGATTAATCGTTTTCATGTTCAAATTAAGTTATTACAGTTCCGTATAGAGACTATAAGCTAACTGCACAAGGATGGCTTGCCCCAGCCAATAATAACGACTGGTCTTACCTCTACTGTGATTGATATCACATAGTCAACGACTTGGAGCGGCAAACTTCGATTACAGAGACTGTGCCCCCTAGATTGTATAATAAACATCCGTAAAATTTTTTAATTTA
>Ga0265303_10001661_pt1 | contig 13757 bp, 13 predicted proteins | sample Helome_2_FD_192494 | JGI IMG/M metagenome (GOLD analysis project Ga0265303, IMG submission 192494) | Marine sediment microbial communities from subtidal zone of North Sea - Hel_20160317 (Illumina Assembly) | ecosystem: Environmental > Aquatic > Marine > Subtidal zone > Sediment ... | reverse complement strand
CTGCTGCGGCCGGCAGCAGCGAGAGCAGGACCAGGGCAAGGGTATGGCCGAGGATCACCCATGCCGCCGGGCCGTCGCCGACCACCACGGGCAGCATCGGCACGCCGGCGCGGGCGTAGTCCTTGTGCAAGGCGGTCGCCAGGCTCCAGAAATGCGGCGGGGTCCAGAGAAACAGCACCACGGCCAGGATGATCGGCGCCGGCGCCAAGTTGGGATCGACCGCCGATGCCCCGGCCAGGACGGCGAAACTGCCGGCCAGGCCACCCAGCACGATATTGAGCCAGGTCCGGTTCTTGAGCCAGACCGTATAGACCACGCCGTAGACGAAGGCGCCCAGGAAGACATGCAGCGCGACCCAGCCGTTGAGCACTAGGGCCGAGGTGCCGACCGCGACCGCCAGGGTCGCCACGATGACCGCGAGCCAGAAGGGGCCGGCCTTGTAGCGGCCGGTGACGAAGGGTCGGTTCCGGGTCCGCGCCATGCGTGCGTCAAGATCGCGCTCGACGTACTGGTTGAAGGCGCCCGCGCTGGCCGCGGACAGAGTCACGGCGAGCGCCAGCACCACGAGTTGCCATGCCGTCGGCACAGCACCCGGCGCCATCGCTACGCCGGCCATCGCGCTGAATGTGATCGCCACGGCGATCCTCAGCTTGAAGACCGATGCGATAAGCCTGATGCTGGTGCCCATGGCGTTACCCCTGCCGAGTTTCTGCGCTTAGCTTAATGGCCAGACCTCGGAGAGGTACTTCCAGTTGACGAAGTAGTAGAGCACGAAGGCCAGGAAGAAGACGCTGACCAGGATGTAGGTGCCCGGCACGTGCAGTGTGCCCGCGTTGCCGTAGCTGCCGACCGCGGCTACGCCAGGCGCGACATCGGACTGTCCGGACACGGTGCCGCCCTCGCGGCGTTTGCCGAACAGGATCGAGCCGACGACGACGACGATGTACATCACGCCGCCGAGCGCGGCGCAGATCGCGCTGAGGCCGTTCAGCCCCATCATCAGGTAGGCCGTGGCCGGATACTCGAAGGTCAGGATCGCATCGCCGAAGCCCATGTCCCAATGGCGGCGCGCAACGCCCAGCGTACCGGCGCCCATCATGAAGACCGAGATACCGGCCACGCCGATAGAAAAGACGTAGGGCTGCCACTTGGCGACGCCTTTCAAGATTAGCTCGCGCCGGAAGATCAGCGGCACCACGAGATAGGTCATCGCCATGAAGGTGAGCGTCGTGCCGGCCACCACCGTGGCGTGGAAGTGTCCTGGAACGTAGAGCGTGTTGTGCATGATCAGGTTGATCTGCTCCGTGCCCAGGACGACACCGGAAATCCCGCCCAGGAAGCCGAACATCACCAGCGAAAGAAACATGCCGGAGAACGCGGGGTTACCCCAGGGCGCCTTGCGTAGCCATTCGAAGATGCCGCGCGTGTAGCCCTTGCGGCGCTGCGCCGCCTCGATCGCGCCCGGCACGCTCATGCCGTGGATCATGCTGCCCAGCACCGCCAGATAGATCGCGTAGCTGGTATTGAAGACCTTGTACTCCGAACTGATGCCCGGTTCCGCCAGCAGGTGGTGGGCGCTGGCCAGCTGCAGGAACAGGATGTAGAGCAGGAAGGCGGTCCGGCTGACCTTCTCGGACAGCGGCCGGGCGCCCAGCACCAGGGCCGCGATGGCATACCAGACCGAGACGTGGGCGGCGACGTTGATCTGCTGCGAGGAGTGGCCGAGCCCCCACCAGACGATCTTGTAGACCACCGAATCGATGTGGCTGATCAGCCCGATGGACCACATAAAGGTCGGGATCAGGATGATCGCGCCGGAGGCCAAGGTGAACACGGCGATGATCGCCGCGGTCAGCGCGCCGAAGGTGACCAGAGGTACCGAACCCTCGTAGGTGCGTTCGTCGCGGGCGATGACCAGGGTGCCGAAGAACACGCAGACCCCGATCAGCGCGCCGACGGCGAACAGGATCAGCGCCAGGTAGAAATGCGGCGCCGCCTGCATCGGCACGTAGGAGGTGAACATGACGCTCGATTCGCCCTGCAGCACGGCGATGTTGGCCAGGATCGCGCCGACCAGCATCAGCAGAAAGGCGACCCAGGCGAGCCACGGCGTCGCCAGGCGGCAGTTCAGCAGGATCGCCGAAGCGAAATAGAGCACCGCCATCTCGAAGAAGATGATCCAGAAGAGCAGAACGTCGAGACCATGCGCGGTCAGCACGGAGTAGAAGGCCTCGGCCGGCAGAAGGTGCACTTCCGGCCAGCGGGTCAGGGCCACGAGCAGGCCGAATAGACCGCCGATCAATAGGAAGACCACGGCGACGACAGCGTTCGCCTTGATCAGGTTCTCCGCCGGCAGATGGATCTTCAGCCCGGTATCCGGGCAAGTGCGGAATGCCGTGTTTGCCGCCATGATGCACCCTTCTCCCTTACTCGACCACGTGGATCCGGCCAATCATGTTGTGATGGCCGATCCCGCAGAATTCGTTGCAGATGACACTGAAGACGCCCGCCTCGTCGGGCGTGACCGTCAGCACAAGGTCGTAGTTGGGGTGCACCTGGATGTTGATGTTGGTCGGCTGCAGCGAGAAGCCGTGCTGCCAGTCCATCGACGAAAGGTGCAGCCGGTAGCTCTGATCCTTCTCGAACTCGAGAATCGGCCACCATTCCCACAGCCGCGCGATCATATAGACGTCGCTGCCGGGCGGCGGGTGAACGACCGGGATGCCGGTGTTGCCCTCTTCGCGCACCGTGTATTTTTCGGCCATTTCCTCGGCTTTCGCCGCGAAGGCCTCTGGGTCGATGCGGTAGGCCTCGTTCGACAGGTTCTGCTCGCCGGTGATATGCCAATAGATCATCACGCAGAACATGAACACGCCCCACAGGAAGGCGATGGTGATCCAGATGATCTCGGCGCGGTCGAGTGGTTCTTTCCACCAGAGTCGCGATTTTGGAGGGATGATAGCCATGTTGGCCTCGCTAGATCACTTCGCTATGGGAATGTTGGCGACTTCCATGATTCCCCACATCAGGTAGAGAACGGCGGGAATCGTTACGCCCAGGAACAGCAGCAGGAAGTGGTTGTCCAAGAGACGCTGCATGAAGGGAACCGGGCCGTCGTCATCGCCGTCGGGCGCCTGTTCCGCTTGATCCGTCTGCGTCATCGATCAGTCCTCTCCGCCATGGAATACGGGAAGTCTCGCGCGGCGGTCCGCGCCAGACATCGCGGCCTATCAAACGCCGGCCGGCCATGGCGGTCCTTGACCATGGTCAATCCGATGGGGAGTCGGGGAACGGAAGCGGAGGATGAGGCGGCTCTACGGTCCTGCAAAGAGGCGGATGAGCGCGAAGCTGCAAAGCGCCGACATCAAGAGGATGGCGAAGAAGATCAAGCTTCGCTGGTCGAGTTCGCGGCCCAGGCCCTGTTCGATGCGCCGTAGCAGCCAGTCGGAGAAGATATAGAGCGCGACGCCCACGACCAGCAGGTAAACGAACTGCATTGCCGACTCCTTAGGGTGGCGGGCGAACCTGCACGACTTCGTTCAGGAACTAGGCAGACTGTCCAAGATCGCCGCCAACATCATTGACCAAGGTCAAGCGCCGACGCTCACCGGCCGGCGTACAACTAATGATCTAGGTCAATGCCCCAGGAATTTGTTTCGCGTTTTCTGAAGCTTGGCTGCAGGTCAAGCCGAACGATACGGGGGGCATTCGATGTCCGTACTCGCCAATGACCGACCCGACCGGTTCCAACGCAGAACCGGCATCACCGTTGCGGATCACGAGACGCTGGCGCGCATTCCGGTCTTTTCCGGTTTCAGCCCGGATGGTCTGCGCTCGCTGCTCGCCGACGCCTGGGTGCAGTCCTTCCCGCGCAATGCCGCCCTGTTCTTCCAAGGTGACCCGGCCTTGCGCTTCTATGTCATCGTCGATGGCTGGGTGAAGCTGTTCCGCACCTCCGAGGAAGGGGACGAAAGCGTCATCGCCGTCTTCGGACGCGGCGATTCCTTCGCCGAGGCGGCCATCTTCGACGCCGGCCTCTATCCCGTCAGCGCGGCGGTGGTCGACGATTCACGGCTGCTCGTCGTGCCGGCCAGGCCCTTCCTGAAGCAGCTCTGCAACAACAATGAGTATGCGCTCAACATCATGGCCAGCATGTCGCGGCAACTGCACCGCCTGGTATCTCAAGTCGAGCAGTTGACCCTCAAGTCCTCGACCGAGCGGGTGGCCGAGTTCCTTGTCAAGCTCTGTCCTAACGGTGAGGGCGCGGCGGTGATCCGCCTGCCGCTGGACAAGGCCTTGATCGCCGGCCGCTTGGGTATGCAGCCCGAGACCTTGTCGCGCTCGCTCGCCAAGTTGCGTCGGTTCGGGGTCGAATCCAAAGGGGCGGAGGTGACCATCCCCGACGTATCCGCCTTGCGGCAGGTCAGTAACGGCGCGCGGGCGCACTTTCCACGGGCAGGGTGTTGAATCCCCGGGCCGGGATTTAACTAGCCACCGGCGGTCAGGTCGCCATTTGTGCCGTCGCCCGGGAAGGCGATGTCGCGTCGTGCCGCCATGTTGTGGCCCATCTTCGGCAGGTCGGCGTCCGAGAGCCTCTTGCGCGCGAGCGGCAAGACGAGACGTTCCTCCCACGCGAGATGGCGACGCTGGGATTCCGCAAAGGATGCGACAACCTCAAGGAAGGCGGCTTGGTCCTTGGGCGTTTGACCATTGGCCAAGCGGCGCAGGCCGGCCAGCAGGGTCGAACTCAAGCCTTCATCCTTGGCATGTTCCTCGGACAACTGAGACAAGATACCCTCGATGCTATCCTGGGGTTCGCAGCGCGCGCGAAGAAGCGGAAACAGGTCCTGCTCCTCGTCGGCCACGTGCCGCGGCAGATCATTCTCCATATATTCCGCCACGACCGTCGCCAGCCTGGCCACCTCCGGCGCGCCTGGGTCGTAGGCTATATCGTCGAGCAGCTTGCAAACCACCCGCTGGCGAAAGTGGTCGGCGTAGAGGTAGTCAATCGGTTCTCGAAGCAGGTTTTCTGGAATCGCCTCGATATCGCTGGTTGGTGATTGCCTGGGATCTGACATGAACCTGCCCGCTCGATCTACGGAACTTGCTAGAATCTGGGGCAGCTTTTCAGAGGCTTGTTATCAATACCTTGACCGCCGTCAAATTGCGTCGCGGCCGAGAAAACAGCGCTCTTTGAAGCGCCGCCACTGTCTGCTTGACCCGGCCCTAGACCGGCGGCGCTCCACCGCAAGGGCGTCGTCCTCGGCGACAAGATGACAGCCGGCAGCCATAAGACCTGAAGGCACTCGACCCACGGCTACTTGAACCAGAGTGTCGTGGCCGCCGTGAAACTGACAATCATCAAGACGGTAATCATCGTCAAGATGAACCAGGGCATAAACCTCATAACCTGTTCGATCTTCAGTCCCGTGGCGGAGCACACCGTGAGCAGGACCGAGGCCACGGGCGGTGTTTGTTGACCGATGCCGAGGTTCAGGCACACGATTACGCCGAAATGTATGGGGTCGATGCCGATCTTCTGCGCCAGGGGAAGCAGCATCGGCACCACGACGATGATGGCCGCCGAGGCGTGCAGCACCATGCCCAGAAGCAACAGGAACCCATTGATGAGCAGAAGCAGCAGAATCGGGCTGTCGGTCAGTTCGCCCAGGCCCGCGGCAATTTGCTGCGGCAGCCTTTCGTTGGCCAGGAATTGCCCGAGGACGGCGGAGCCCGCAATGATCAGCATGACCACCGAAGTTTGCCGCCCTGTGGTTACCAGAACCCGGTAGATGCGCGCCGCATTCAGCGCCCTTGGAACCAAAAGGCCGAACAGCAGCGTCGCGGCCACGCCAATGGCCGCGGCTTCGGTCGGCGTCACCAGGCCCAGGATCAGCCCGCCGACCACGATGACCGGTATCATCAGGGGGATGAACGCATTGGCCAAGGCCTTGCCGAGGCGCGGCGGCTGGAACCGGCTGTCGACCGGGTAGCTTTCCCGGCGTGCAAAGGCGTAGTTGGTGATCATGAAGGCGCCGCCCAGCATCAGCCCGGGTACGATGCCGGCGATAAACAGGTCCTTGATCGAGGTGTTGGTCGTTACCCCGTAGAGCACCATGGGAATCGATGGCGGAATGATGATGCCGAGCGTTGCCGAGGCTGCCGTGACGGCGGCGGCGAAGCCCGGCGGATAGCCTTGGCGGGTCATGGTGGGCACGAAGATCTTGCTCATCACGGCGGCGTCGGCGACGGCCGAGCCGCTCATCTCCGCCATGAACATCGAGGTCACCACATTGACCTGCGCGAGACCGCCGCGCATCCAGCCGACCAGGGCGGCGGCGAGTTCGATCAGGCGCTCGGCGATCGAGCTCGCGGCCATCAGTTCGCCCATCAGAATGAACAGAGGGACGGCCAGCAGGATCACGCTGTTGGTGCCGGAAAACATCTGGATCGGCACGGTGATCAGGTCGATGCCGGACACGCTCATGGCGATCGTGGATGTGATCAGCAAGGCAAAGGCCACCGGCATGCCGAGGCCGATCAGCAGGAACAGCAGAAGAAAGACGGCCCAGGCCATGGAATAGGCTCCTAGGAGCCTGTTCGAGTATTGGTCACGGGCTGCACCGTGTTTACAAGGCCTTGGGCTAGGACGGTGCCGCGTCGCGATGCCTGGCGCATCGCAAGCGGTGCCGGACGACGTCCCAAGGCCTTGTAAACGCGGCCCTCGGGGTCGGCCAGACAGACGCGAGTGCCGCGTCGTGAAGGCTTGACGATGCGCAAGGCATCGCCCGCGCCTCCGCTCCTAACCCTCGCGTCTGTTTGGCCGATGCAGTCCATGAGCAATACTCGGACAGGCTCCTAGGGCGCGCCGGTCCGGCGCTGGGCGATCGCGATGAGCAGGGCGAGGATCAGAAGTGCGGCGGAAATCGGCAGGATCGACATGAACCAGCCCTGCGCGATGGCCGCGGTTTCGATTTCCGTGGCCCCGTCGATGCGGATCATCCTGATTGATTGAACAAGCAAGACGATAAGAAAGGCGATGATGGCGCCATCGATCAGACCCTTGGCGAGGCGGCGGCCCCGGTCCGGCAGCTTGTCGACCATCAAATCGAAGGCAATGTGCCCGCCCTGCCGGGCCGCCAGGTAAGCGCCCAGGAAGGTCAGCCAGACCAGCAGGTAACCGGGCACCTCGTCGGCCGTCACGCTGATCACGCTCAGCCCGGAGTCGAGCGCGCGGTAGAGCGTATCGGCCCAGCCCAGGCGTTCGCCCAGACTGCGCAGCCAGCCCAGGACCACATAGCGGTAGAACACGTTGCAGCAGATCAACGCCGTCGACGCCACCAGCACTAGAGCGGCCGCGGCACCGACAACGGCGTCGAGCTTGCGGAGGGCCGGGCCGGGGGCACTGCCTCGGGGACCCTCCACGATTAGGCGCTTGTCAGAGAACTGGTCACGGGCTCCTAGCGCGCCGCTTCGACCAGTTTCAGGAGGTCGTCACCATGCTTTTGCCTGTAGTCGGTGAAGGAAGCGGCGGTGGCCTCCTTGAAGGCGGCCAGGTCGATCTCGTTGATCGCCAAACCCGCCTTCATGGCGGCGAAGTACTTCGCCTCCAATTCGGCGGCGCCTTCATAGGCCCGCTTGGTGATGTCCCGGCCGACTTGGCGGAATACCTCCTGCTGCTCCGGTGTCAGGCCCTCGAAGAACCCCTTGGCGGCAATCAGGAAGCTTGGCGTGTAGACGTGATGGGTCAGGCTCAGATTCTTGGTCACCTCGTGCTGCTTTTGCTCGTAGAAACCATAGGTCGCCGCCTCGACGCCATCGACCACGCCGGTTTGCAGCGCGGTGAAGGTTTCCTTCCAGGCGATCTTCTGGGGCTGGGCGCCCATCTGCTGGAACACGCCCTGCCGGAACTTGCCGCCCGAGATGCGGATCTTGAGACCCTTGAAGTCCTCCGGCCTGATCACCGGCTTGACCTTGTTGATTACGTGACGGAAGCCGTTCTCGTAGATGCCGATGACCACGACGCCGGCCTGTTCCTCGAGCCGGCGGCGGATCGCCTGCTCGAGGCCCTGGTCCATCGACCGCATGACATGGGCCCGGTCGTCGAACAGCCAAGGCAGGTCGAACAGACCCAGCTTCCCATCGAGCTTCAGCACGCCGGAGGCCACGTTGATCAACTCCAGCGACCCGGCCTTGACGCTGGTTATGAGCGCCTTTTCCTTGCCCAATTGGCCGCCGGGGTAAAGCTTGAAGTCGAACTGGCCGGGCAGGCGCCGCTCGATTTCTTCGGCGAACATCTGGCTTTGCTGGTGCAGGGGCGACAGCGCCGAGACATGGCTCGCGATGCGAACCTCTATCTGTTCGGCGCTCGCCGTGCCGGCGGCAAGCGTTGCCGCCAGGATGAATGGTAGGATTCGTTTCAACATGTTGCCTCCCTCGATTCCGTTGGGCCTTGCGGCCTTTGGACAATAGAACTGCGAAAACCGGGTCTCAGCGGATCTCCACCTTATAGTGGAACTGTTTGGCCCGCCCGCGCGAGCGGCGCCATTCCAGCGGCCTGCCGTCGAAGCCAAACGCGAGGCGTTCGACGACGACCACAGGCTCTCCAACCTTTATGTTCAACTGACGCGCCAGCGCGGTCTGCGCCAGATCGACGCTCAGAAACTCCTCCGCCCGGGCGATCGAACAATGGCATTCGCGCTCGTATAGCGGATAGAGCAAATCGCCATAGTCTTCGACCGGGATCTTGAGCAGGCGCGCGAAGGGCCGTTTCGGTAGCCAGATCTCCTCCACCAGCAGGGCGGCGCCCTCAATCAGGCGCCGGCGTTTCAAATAGATCACCGAGTCGCCGGCGGCGATGGCGAGCTTTGCCGCCACGTCCTTGCCGGCGGGCTGCTCCTTGCGCAGCAGGATCTCGCTCTTGGGTATGACCGGCTCACCGCCGGCCTCGACATGCCGGAAAAAGCGAAACAGCGAGCCGGTAAAATCGGCCCGGCGTACATAAGTGCCCCGGCCCTGCCGCCGCTCCAACATGCCCTCGACCACCAGGGTTTCGATCGCCCTGCGCATGGTGCCGGGCGCAACCCTGTACTGGGCCGCCAGGTTCAATTCCGAGGGCAATGCCTCGTCCGGTTTCCAGATCCGTTCGGCGATCTTCGTTGCCAGGTCGTCACGAAGCCGTTGATAGAGCGGCAGGCGTTCGTCGAACTGCATGGCCGGGGCTGTCCTTGCCACATAACATATGGTGTTATATAAGAATCCTATGTTAACCATATTGGCAGCCTTGTCCAGAGGTCCATGAGTCGGCAGGACCTTCGGTCGCCTGGAGCATAGCCGGTGAGATGGCCCGTATAGATACCCACGCGCACGTTTTCACCGCGGCATGCAAGCTGGCCGAAGTACGCCGCTACACGCCGGAGCGGGGCGCGCCGATCTCGCTCTATATGGCGGCGCTCGACCGTATCGGCTTCAGCCATGGCGTCTTGGTGCAGCCCCATTTCCTCGGCACGGACAACAGCTATCTGGTCGACTGCCTGAAACATGCGCCGCGGCGCTTGCGGGGCGTCGTGATGCTCGACCCACAGGTATCGGACCGGGTGCTGGACGCATACCAGGCGGCCGGCGTCGTCGGCTTTCGAATCAATCTGATCGGCGTGGACCCCGAGATCCTGAAGCAGGCCCGCTGGCAAGACCTCTGCCGCCGGGTCGCTGAGCGCGACTGGTTGATCGAGGTCCATGCGCCCTGCGCCGTGCTTCCGGACGTGCTGGATCGTCTTTGGCCTTGCGGCGCCTCCTTGCTGATCGATCATTTCGGCCGGCCGGATCCGGCCCTGGGGTTCGACGATCCGGGCCTCCGTGCGCTCCAGGCGCGCGCGGCAAGCGGCCGCGTCTGGGTCAAGCTGTCGGCGCCCTATCGCTGGCGGGGCACCGCGGTCAAACCCTATGTCGAAGCGCTGATGCGGGCCTTCGGCCCGGCCCATCTGGTCTGGGGCAGCGATTGGCCCTGGACGCGCCAGGCCGACAAGGTCGACTTCGCCCAGCTGCAGACCTGGCTGGCCGACTGGCTGCCCGACGAGGCGGAACGCGCCGTCATCCTGGGCCAGACACCGGCCCGGCTGTTCCGTTTTGGCCCGGCCGAGACGGCGGCCGAGCGAAGTGCCGGAACCGCCGTCTCCGGGCCGCCCATCTAAAGCACCCGATCCGCCGCCTTGTATCGCCCGGCGGCTCGGCCGAGCCTTGTACCTGCCGAGACTGTCCTTGATGACAATGTTGCCGGGCATCCGAACCGATCTTGCCGCTCGATGGCTCGTCGTCGTGCGATTTGCCGTCCGGTAGTGATTTCCGGCCGTTTGTGTTTTCTATAGCGGGAGGTTTGACCAAGGTGACGTGAGCATCGATGGAGAGATATGACTATGTGATTGTCGGGGCCGGTTCGGCCGGCTGTGTGCTGGCCAACCGGCTGTCGGCCGACCCTTCGGTGCGGGTGCTGTTGCTGGAGGCCGGCGGCAAGGACAGCTATCCCTGGATCCATATTCCGGTCGGCTACCTCTACTGCATGGGCAATCCACGGGTCGACTGGTGTTTCAAGACCGAGGCGGAAGCGGGCCTGAACGGCCGGGCACTTGCCTATCCGCGCGGCCGGGTGCTCGGCGGCTGTTCCTCGATCAACGGGATGATCTACATGCGCGGCCAGGCGCGCGACTACGACACCTGGCGCCAGCTCGGCAACGTCGGCTGGGGTTGGGACGACGTGCTGCCCTATTTCAAGCGTTCCGAAGACCAGGCAGTCTTTGGCGAGGATGACTACCACCAGGCCGGCGGGGAGCTGCGGGTCGAGGCCCAGCGCCTGTCCTGGGAGATTCTCGATGCTTTTCGCGACGCTGCCGCGGAGGTCGGCATACCCAAGATCCAGGACTTCAACCGCGGCGACAACCTGGGCGGCGCCTATTTCCAGGTGCACCAGAAGCGCGGTATCCGCTGGACCACGGCCAAGGGCTTCCTGCGCCCGGCCCTGAAGCGCCCGAACCTGGCCGTCGTCACCCACGCCCAGGCCAAGTGCCTGCGCCTTTCAGAGGGCCGCGTGACCGGCGTTGAGTTTCTGGTGCGGGGCCAGGAAAGCTACGCCGAGGCGACCGGGGAAGTCGTCCTGGCCGCCGGCTCGATTGGTTCGCCGCAGCTTCTGGAGCTTTCGGGGATCGGCGCGGGCGAACGGCTCAGGGAACTCGGCATTCCGGTCCGGCACGAGATGCCGGCGGTCGGCGAGAACCTGCAGGATCACCTGCAGATCCGCACGGTCTACAAGGTCAGCGGCACCAAGACGCTGAACGACCGTGCCGGGACTTGGCTTGGCAAGCTGGGCATCGCGCTGGAGTATGCGATCTTCCGCGCCGGGCCCATGAGCATGGCGCCCAGCCAGTTGGGCGTCTTCGCCAAGTCCGACGAGTCCTACGACACGGCCAATCTGGAATATCACGTGCAGCCTCTGTCGCTCGACAAGTTCGGCGAGCCGCTGCACGGCTTCTCCGCCTTCACGGCCAGTGTCTGCAACCTGCGGCCGGAAAGCCGCGGCACGGTGCACATTACCAGCCCGGACTTCCGCGCGGCGCCCGCGATTCGGCCGAACTACCTGGCGACCGAGGGCGACCGCAAGGTCGCGGCCGAGGCCATCCGGCTGACCCGCCGGATCTGCGATGCTCCGGCCCTGGCCCGCTTCGCGCCCGAGGAATACCTGCCCGGCGCGGCGATCGAGAGCGACGCGGATCTGGCCCGCGTGGCCGGCGACATTGCCACGACGATCTTTCACCCCATCGGTACGGCGAAGATGGGCACGGACGAGGCCGCGGTCGTTGACCCCCGCCTGCGGGTCCGCGGGATCCAAGGCCTCAGGGTCGCCGACGCCTCGGTCATGCCGGCGATCACCTCCGGCAACACCAACGCCCCGACCATCATGATTGCCGAAAAGGCGGCCGATATGATCGGGCAGGACGCCAAGCGGTGAGAGCCGATTTTTGGACGGCTTGGCGACATTTCTTCCGAGGCATACGAAAATCATCATTGCGCCGCCTCCCTGGCCGAAGCGGTCCTGCCGGCATGCTGCGGGGACAGCCCGTCGCGGTCTTGATGGGCTTGCTCTGTCTCGCAATTGCTCTTTCCGTTACGGGTGAAGCGCGGGGCGAGGCAGCGGCGGAGAGCCTTTGGCACTCGAAAAAGCCAACCGGAGAGGTTCAGGTCAACTTGCATTTCTTTTGGTCGGAGACCTGTCCGCATTGCGCCAAGGCACAGGGATTCATGGGGCCATTGGGCCGGGAACGTCCCTGGCTCCGCATTCGCTCCCACGAGGTTACGGCCTCGCCGGCAAATCGTGAGTTGTTTGCGCTGCTTGCGGCCTCGCTGGGCGAGCAGGTCCGTGGTGTGCCGGCGTTCTTTCTCTGCGGACAAATGGTGGTCGGTTTTGACGACGCCGCGGGCAGCGGCGCAATACTGGCGGCCCTCGCCGACGACTGCCATGCCCGTCTAGAGCAAGAGATGCCGATCGAGGAGGCCGCAGGCGATACGGGCTCGCGGCACGTCCAGCTGCCGTTCATGGGCGGCGTCGACGTCGGTCAACTCTCTCTGCCGGCTTTGACGCTTGTCCTGGCCGGCGTAGATGCCTTCAACCCTTGCGCCTTTTTTGTCCTGCTGTTTCTTCTCAGTCTTCTGGTTCACGCGCGAAGCCGGGCGCGCATGCTGTTGATTGGCGGCATCTTCGTGCTGTTTTCGGGCCTGCTCTATTTCGTTTTCATGGCGGCTTGGCTCAACCTGTTCCTGGTCTTGGAGGGTATTCGTGCTGTCACCATGATCGCCGGCCTGATTGCCGTGGGGCTCGCCCTGGTCAATATCAAGGATTTCTTCCTCTTCAAGCAGGGCCTGTCCTTGTCCATACCGGAGGCGGCGAAACCCGGTCTATTCGTGCGCATGCGAGGTCTCTTGTCAGCCGATAACCTGCCGGCGCTGCTCACCGGAACCGTGACCCTGGCGATCGCGGCGAACACTTATGAACTCCTGTGTACCAGCGGCTTTCCCCTCGTCTACACGCGCGCCCTGACGCTCAGCAACCTGTCCACGCCGAGCTACTATGTCTACCTTGCCTTCTACAACGCGATCTATGTCCTGCCCCTCCTGGTCATCGTGCTCACCTTCACGCTCACGCTCGGAAGCCGCAAGCTCACCGAAATGCAGGGACGTGTTCTCAAACTGCTTTCGGGGCTGATGATGTTGGGCCTCGGCCTGGTGCTCCTGGTCGCGCCTGAACTGCTCGACAACTGGCTCACGGCCGTCGCGTTGCTCCTGCTCGCGGCCTTGGCCAGCGGGGTCGTCTATCTGCTTGATAAACGCCGCCTTCGCTCCGCGCAGTAGACCGTAAGTCTTCGCGGGCGGTCTATTGGGAGAGTCCGCCGGCCCGGCGTTCGGCGCTAGCCGGCGATTTTAAGATGTCCGGCATTTTACACTTTCCCAGTCTAAGCAAAGAAGTGATTTATTTTAACTATTTAGGCGTTTTTTAATAGCTCATCTATATATTCAAGCTACAACATTTATTCTATACAAGGCCTCTGGGAAATTGGGAGCGCCTAGTTGGAGAAAGGCCGAACGCGGCCGCCGGAGCAGTATGGGCACTCGTCAAAAAGGCACCATCGCGAGATCATCGCCCAAGCCGACGGCTGGCCCGGCGGGCGGCGACGCCAAGGGCCGGGTTCCGTCCGAGAGCCGAGGCGCGCGTT
>Ga0265303_10001660_pt1 | contig 13760 bp, 11 predicted proteins | sample Helome_2_FD_192494 | JGI IMG/M metagenome (GOLD analysis project Ga0265303, IMG submission 192494) | Marine sediment microbial communities from subtidal zone of North Sea - Hel_20160317 (Illumina Assembly) | ecosystem: Environmental > Aquatic > Marine > Subtidal zone > Sediment ... | reverse complement strand
ATGGGTCCTTTCCTCACAGGATAAAAGTGCCCCCGCCGGCTCGAAGTCGGCGGAGGAGATATTCATCCAACATCCGGAAATCGAAGCACTGTTTCATCTCATCAAAAACAAGAAATCCGGATACCTCGATATGACTTACAAAGGCGTGGATTCACTCGTTGCCTATGCGGCAAATGATGCCGACCAGTATTTCGTGATTATCGTGCCCAAATCGGTCGTAATGACGTTGCCCGAAGAGGTCGGGCAGATGTTCGTGGGATATTCCAAGGAGCAGACGGCCATCACCGGAGCCGCGGTTCTGCTGGCATTATTATTCGTAGGTGTCGTGGCCTTTTTCACCTCGCGTTTCAGCACCGGCCATATACTAACCATCATCGATGCCTGGAAACGGATTGCAAAGGGCGACTTCTCAGTAAGACTCAAGCCTCGTATGAAAGATGAACGTGACCAATTGATCCACGCGTTCAACGAGATCGTCCCCAAGATCGAGGAACACATGCGCATGAGCAACGCCTTGGGGCTTGCCCAGGAGGTGCAACAGAGTCTTTTGCCCCAGAGCGATCCTTCGTTCCCCGGATTTGATATCGCGGGGTCGAGTATATATTGTGATGAAACGGGCGGAGATTATTACGATTTTATTGAAACCAACCGAAGCGGTCGGGCCGGACTGGCCGTAGTCGTCGGGGATGTCTCGGGTCACGGCGTATCCTCGGCCCTGCTCATGGCGACAGCACGGGCCCTGATTATGTTGCGTTCTTCCATGCCCGGTGAAGCAGCCGGCATCATCAACGACGTCAACCGGCATTTGAGTCTGGACACCGCGCAGACTGGGAATTTCATGACCTTCTTCTACTGTGAGCTATTGGAACGAGGAACGGTGATCCGCTGGGTTCGCGCAGGTCACGATCCGGCCTTGGTCTATGACCCCGCAACGGGCAAGTTCTATGAACTTAGAGGCCAGGGTATGGCCCTCGGATTGAACAACCGTTTCGAATACGAATCCTTTCACCGTCGCATAGAACCCGGACAGGTCATTATGATCGGAACTGACGGTATCTGGGAGATGCACAATAAGGCCGGCGAGATGTTCGGAAAAGAAGCGTTGAGAAAAATTATCCGCAACAACCATACGGCGTCTTCCCGGCAGATTGTAGACATTGTCACAGATGCGCTCGAGCAATTCCGAGGAGATGAGCCACCGGAGGACGATACCACTTTGGTAGTAATTAAGGTGGACCAGTGATTCTTGCCACCTGACTACCTAATCTATTATCACGATTCCATATATCCAACCTATTTGTGCAGCCCCCTATATTTTTGTACCTGGGATATCAATTAGAAACCTGGATAAAAAAACCTATGTTTATCCAAGAGCTACGGCTATTCCTGTTCGATTTATTCAGCGTAATAATTGAGGATTGGTTGATGTAGTCTGCAATATTTTGGTGGTCTTTTGCGACTATGGGAGCACGAAGTCCAACAAAATTAAAAACAAAATAAAGTGTGTATTTGCCATGGCTAATCTACAAAATCATATGCACTAATTTTTCTGATTGGTAGCTTAGTTGACAAGATTGGAAATAAATCAAAACTCGAGTGGCGATATAATATCACAACAATTTTTAGGCCATAAAATCTGCGATAAGTTTACAATATATTTACTTTTGAGAGTCACGATTTTTTGCAGATACTATTGAGATGTCGGTGATGACTAAAGCTAAGCTTCAGCCATACGAATGGAACGAAACGGAGTCCCTGTGGGTTAAAGGCCTTGGTTTCGGCTCGAATGAGAAGCCGCCTTACTAATATGATTCCTATCCTTGTAGCTATCAGAATCACATTGAGTGCTCCACAAGAAAGATACGCCACTCACCGGGGATACCTTTTAGGTCATACTTTCCACGATCATTGAATTGCAGACCTGATCCGGCTACCAGGTCTTTGACTGTGCTAGAAACGAGGACCTCGCCCGGGTCAGCTTTTTCCATTACTCGTGCTCCGATATGCACAGCAATCCCGCTGACTTTGTCCTCCATTAGTTCGCACTCGCCAGTGTGTAAACCCGCTCGGATGGTAATACCAAGGTTCGAGATATCGTCTCGGATGGCACATGCACAGCGAATACCGCGTGCCGGTCCGTCAAAGGTAGCAAAAAACCCGTCACCTGCCGTATCGATCTCTTGGCCACGAAAGTGATTCAGTTCCCCACGGATGAGGCTGTGGTGACGTTCGAGGAGATCTCGCCACTGACGGTCTCCCAGTTCAGCGGCCCGCTTGGTCGAGTCCACAATGTCTGTGAAAAGGACAGTGGCCAAGATACATTCAGTCTCGATGGGACGAAATTCTCCGGTCAGGAATTGCGCCATCTCGTCGAGAATTCGATCCGGATTCTCGCCGACCGCCGGCAGATGGTCAACCCCGGGTAATTCCACGTATTTTGCATTAGGGATCCGTTCTGCAAGAAGCCGACCACCTTCAACATTCACTGTCACATCGTCTTTTCTGTGAATAATCAATGTGGGCACCTTAACCGATGGCAGAATATCGGTGATGTCAATCTGGCTATTCATGCGCATTATTGTCTTTGCAGCACCGGGGCTTGCACCAAGTCTCTCGAACTTACCCCACCATTCTTTCAATGCCAGATCGTCTTTCATGGTTGGAGCAAACATCGGCAGGCTCTCGCCGCTGCCCCAAGCGCTGTCGATATATTGGAAAAGGCCTTCCAACGCTTCTTGCGTTGGAAACCAGGACGTAAATTGGGCGAATGCACCATAGAGAATCAAAGCCTGGGACCGGTCGGGGTGTGAGGCAGCAAAGAGTGTCGCGAGTGATCCCCCTTCAGATATCCCGAATATCGCGGCTTGCTCAATTCCCACTGCATCCATGACTGCGCGAACATCGTCCATACGCTCATCCATGCCTGGAAGTTTGCTGGATCGGTCTGAAAGACCTGTGCCCTGCTTATCGAACAATATTACACGAGAAAAACTTCCCAGTTTTCGCAGCCATTGCGCCCACCTCGGTTCATCCCAATAGTTCTCTATATGGGAGATAAACCCTGGTACAAAGACGAGGTCAACATCGCCTTCACCAAAGACCTGATAGGCGACGCTTATATCGCCGTTCTTGGCATAACGAGTTCTTATTGGTTCCATTTGTCCCCCCTCCTTAAATTTGTAATGTTAATAAGAAGCCACATAGTATCTTAACTTTACTGGTAAGGTTTTAGGGATACAGAATAATTTTCAAAAGAAAGAGAATCTTGGGATCAAATATCGATTCAAGGCTGCTCAGGGGAGGTTCCGAACTAAAATTATCTTACGATGCGTGTGAAATGGAGCTTCAGAGGAGCATAATGCTAAAGTCTAAATATTACGGGTATTATGTAAAGTCAAGAAAATACGTTTGCTGATTTAGTAAGAATATTTGCACTAAAATGCGCATCGCAAAACCGCAAATATTACTATGTAATTACAGAAATAGGCAAACCTGAGATTAGCAGATGGTATCACCACCGTGGCACAATTACAGATGGACCAAAACCGTCCGCCAAGTCAGGAAAATCCTAAATTTAATTTTCGGAAAATTATTTGAGCCCACCGACACCTAATTAAAGAATGGATTTTTGGGGCCAGAACACCCGAATCGAACTTTAATTTATCATCTTACAAAACCGCTTGTGATATCCATTTGAAACATGTATTTTTATGGAAACGCTCTCGGAAGCCATTAGGAATACCATCGGTCTTTCCATGTGAAAATTAAATTTTTGTCCATAGAAGAGGTAAGATTTATGACTGATAAGGATGAATATCGGGAAATACAAATGGAGATTCAAGGCATGACGTGAACAGGCTGAGAGCCCAAAGTGGTACAAGCCCTGGAAGGGCTTGAGGGGGTCAAAAAAGCTACTGCCAGTCATCCCGAGAAAAAGGCAGTCGTTCTCTATAACACAGCCTCAGTAGCGTTGGAACATATGCGAAATGCTCTACTGAAAGCGGGATATGTTGCATCTTTTGGCAACAATGAGAAAAGTGATAATCTAAAACCTCTTTCAGAAATGAAGAAAGAATTTCAAAGTGATGATTTGGTTTGTTATTGTTTTAAATTTACCAGAAATGACATAGAACAAGACTATATGAAAAACGGTCAATCAACGATAATAGCAAAAATCTCCTCGGAGAAAAAATCTGGAGGTTGCGACTGCGCCAACAAGAATCCAAAGGGCAGGTGATGTTTGGCTGATGTCCGCCAGGTGGTGGATAAAATGAAAGGCAGAAGATCATTTAATACGATTAGTTAAAAAGATTTATATTTAGGAGTGGTTTAATGGATATTGATCAATCAAACAGCATACTTAAACTGGATAGTTCTTTAGACCCGCTCAAAGACGAATTTAATGATAATAAAGAGAAAATTCGTTTTCTCTCCCTACTATCGCCAACATGCCCCTTATGAAAGGACAAAGGTGCCCGGGCGGTACACGAGACGATTACAGGAAAATTTAGCAATGCTGACATTAGTGCTTCAATTGTATGGATACCAATCTTGGAGAACGATAATATGGAGGAGGCGCTACCATCTGTTAAATTCCTGAGTGATAAGCGGTTTAAGCATTTTTACGATCAACACAAAACAGTCGGGAAAACAATAGCAAACAGCGTTGGATGGAATGGGAACGTAGCTTGGGACATCTATCTCTTTTATGCACCATATTCTGAGTGGACTGATAAACCTCCATCACCTTCATATTGGATGCATCAATTAACTGATAATTGGTCTACAAAAGAAAAGTATCGCACTGGCGCAGATTTGAAAAACGAGCTTTTGGTGTCAATTGAGAAACTGTTAGGCATATAAGCCATCACTGTTTTAAGACTTCACCTTGTATCCAACGTATCTCATAAAAATTCAGCTCGTCAAAATTGCAGATACTGTAAAAATATATGGTTTCAGGATTTTCTAATTCTTTTATAAAGCACAAACGAATAAATAAACAAGCTAATAAGGACAACGCCCGTGCCTATTAAAATCTGCACATTACGTGTCAACTCAGTAGGATAGATGAGTGGAAATAAATAGTGAGCGATGAAACTATCTTGATATGTGCTGGCACCGGCCCGGAAGCACAACAAATTTTCTAAATGAGTTAAAGGACAAATCCAACCAGCAAACTCAACTAACCCCGCCCACACAGCCGCTGGGACATGCAGCCAAGCCCATTTCACATTCTTTATTGCCAGCAATCCGCCAAATATAACAAAGGTGATAAATGCAAGATGCAGCAGTAAGACAATATCTGCTAATAGTTTATAAACCATCGTCTAAATGAATTAAGTGATAATGATAGAGATTATAACTGATTTTAATAATTTTGAAAAGTCACCTCTTGGACTATTAAACCCAAACAGCCTCATATTATAATTTATCATATGGCTTTTGTTTTAGATTGGTTAACCAAATTTATAATAAATTCGTGTCCGTGCGTAAGGTTTTATTGAGCACGCAACCTACAATTTCGGTTCTGAAAAAAAGTTAAAGACTTGCGTATGCACTATGCAATCGAATGTTTCGCGGAATATGGCGTATATTGTACTGTTATGATACCCCCAGTATCTGTAAAAAATTGAAACTAATTGATATTTTGTGCATTTTTATCCGAAGCCGGACAGCAGACTTCCAAAAAACCATATCAATTCGCACCTGGTTCACCAAAATTTTGAAATTCTATAGCTTTTATGGTAGTTTTTAAATCGGTCAGTAAAACCAATCGTTACAAAGGAGTTATTTTTGGCGCTTGATCAATGGCATATCATCGGTCTCGTTACATTTAGCACCATGGCATTCTTGCTGGTAGTCGTGCTGCTGATACAGCGGTCGCGACACGGCCGGGCGAAAGATTCACTGCGCAGCAGTGAAGAGCGCTATCTTTTGGCCCTTGCAGGCTCCACCGACGGCCTCTGGGACTGGGACATTCTGTCGGACACCGTCTTCTACTCGGACCGTTTCAGGGAAATCCTTGGGTACTCGCCCGGGGAGTTTCCCGGCACGATAGATTCTTTCCGCAGCCGACTGCATCTTGAGGACACCGAGGCTATTTGGGCCGCGATCGAACGCCATCTTCAAGAGCGTGTTCCATACAAGGTCGAATACCGCCTGCGAACAAAATCCGGCGATTACCTTTGGTTCCTCGCACGTGGCCAGGCAATCTGGAACACCGCGGGAAAAGCTATTCGGATGTCCGGGTGGATTCAGGACATTACCGAGCGCAAGCAGAGCGAGCTTAACCTTAAAGCGGCCCTTTCTGAAATAAAGGAGCTAAAAGAAAAACTTGAGGTCGAGAGAGCGTATCTACAAGAAGAAATCAAATTAGAATACAACTATGAGAATATTATCGGTCAAAGTGACGGGCTTAATTATGTGCTCTATAAGGTTGAGCAAATTTCCGCCAGTGATACGATCGTTCTCGTTCTTGGTGAAACCGGAACCGGCAAGGAACTGGTGGCCCGGGCCATTCATGGTTTGAGCCCACGCAAAGATCGGACCTTGGTGAAAGTGAATTGCGCCACACTGCCTTCAAACCTCATTGAAAGCGAGCTGTTCGGGCACCAGAAAGGCGCTTTCACAGGTGCCTATGCCAGACAGTTGGGGCGGTTTGAAGTTGCCAACGGCGCCACCCTTTTTCTGGATGAGATCGGGGAACTGCCACTGGAACTGCAGCCCAAACTGCTCAGGGTGATCCAGGATGGTGAGTTTGAGCGGCTGGGCAGCTCCGATACGATCAAAGTTGATGTACGGGTAATTGCCGCCACCAATCGCAACCTGGAAGAGGAAGTCTATAAGGGCCGGTTTCGGGAAGATCTCTGGTATCGGCTAAATATTTTCCCGATTACGGTGCCCCCGCTGCGAGAACGGATGGAAGACATTGCCCTGCTGGTGGATTTTTTCGTGGACAAAATATCCAAGCGACTGGGAAAATCCATTGAAAGCATCCCGGTGAGTGTCATGAATACCCTGCAGGAGTATCACTGGCCCGGCAATATCAGGGAGTTGGAAAACGTCCTCGAGCGCGCTGTGATAAGCTCCTCGGGGCCCAAACTGCACCTGGTGGATGAATTACAGAAACAACACAAGGATTTAACGACAGCCAAAAAAACGCTGAATGAAATTGAGCGTGACTATATTGTCCGGGTACTTGAGCAGACCCATTGGAAGGTCAGTGGCAAAAACGGAGCCTCAGAAATCCTTGGACTCGACCGCAGCACCCTGCGCGCCCGCATGCGAAAACTGGGTATCCACCAGCCATAAGCAGGCAGAGTTTATTTTTTGCAGCTTGCCTTGATTAACAATACCGTCAATTCTTATTCCCTCACACAGAATACCCCACACTACGTCAAGGACCCTAAAAATAATGGTCATATATGACCACTGGTCATATATGACCATTATCTTGCATTCGGTCCTCTATCCAGCGGGAGTCGCTCAAAAAAAGATATTTAACAATAAATCAATAGGTTGCGTTAAATAACGTTAAACTTTTCCAATCTGGCACGAAGTTTGATTATACAATTTTGGACAGCTGGACCGTTTGAATTTTATTGGCTACGGTCCCGGGTAAAAAGACCGCTAATTTATATTGAATTAAGATGGGTTCGGGTTTGATATAGACCGTTTCGACAATTCGTATCGGGAGGTAAGGTTCTGTTATCGGGAAAGGAAACATCATGCCAAAGAACTTAGAATCCAAGAATATCGAGCAAATACTGGCTGAGGCTGATGAACTCATTATGCAGATTAATTCCGATGCCATCAAAGATATGCAAGAAGAGCATCTCCTGCAGTTTGAAAAACACACTAAAAACTTGAAAAAAATAAAATCCGAAGTTCAGGGTAAAATCGAAAAGAAAGGAACTTCGGAAATAAGCTCCAGCGCTGAGGGTATGTACGAAGCGATCCAAGATATTGTGAAGGCCATGCAGGAATTGAAAAACAAACTTTTCTGATTGTCACCAAAAGTCTTTGAGCACTGTTTACGGTCTATTTATTTATTGTGGAAAGGAGGGCTTCCGTGGTCATTGTCAAAATAGCATTGAACGCACTTCCCGAAAAGCAGAAAGAGGTTATCCAAACGCTTCTTTCAATGATTGAGTCCACGGTCAAGGAGAGGGGTTGTCTGAGCCATCACATCTTCCGGGATCTCGAAGACGCGAACGCTTTCAGCCTGATCGATGAATGGAAAACCCGCGAAGATCTGGAGCAGCATCTAAGGTCGGCCAAATTCGGTGTTTTGCTTGGAACAAAGAGTCTATTGTGCGAATCCCCGAACATTCAAATCCACACGGTTTCCGATTCGGAAGGTATGGCGGCTGTTATTGCCGCACGGAATAAATAAACCTAATTCCCTCCATATAGGTGCAGCAAGGAGTCACAAGATATGAACGTTCTTCTGATTTACCCAAAGTTTCCGGATACTTTCTGGTCTTTCACTTACGCCTTAAGTTTTATCGGGAAAAAAGCAGCCTTCCCTCCGCTTGGCCTGCTCACCGTCGCGACCCTCTTACCCGAGGAATGGCACCAGCGCCTTGTGGACGTAAATGTGGATAGCCTTACGGATAAAGACCTTTTATGGGCGGATATGGCTTTTATCGGAGGCATGGCGGTTCAGCGGAAATCGGCCAGTCAAATCATTGCCCGCTGTAACGCGTCGAATTTAAAAGTCGTTGCCGGGGGGCCACTTTTTACTTCTGAGCCCGATGAATTCAAGCAGGTGGATCATCTCGTCCTCGATGAAGCGGAACTCACACTGCCGGCCTTTTTGTCGGACTTGCACAGCGGACAGCCGAAAAAGGTATACAGGGCTTCGTATTTCTGTGATCTTGGCGCCACGCCGACTCCCTCGTGGGATCTTATTAAAATGAAGCGATATGCGTCCATGAGCATTCAGTTTTCCAGAGGATGCCCGTTCAACTGTGATTTCTGCAATGTGACGACTTTATTCGGTCACCAGTCGCGCTTAAAAAAACCTCGGCAAATCATCTCGGAACTGGACCGGATTTATGCTTCCGGCTGGCGCGGTAGTATATTTTTTGTTGACGACAATTTTATTGGAAATAAGCGTTTCCTGAAAACACATTTGCTTCCCGCCCTGATCGAATGGCGCCAAGATAAAAAAGGATGTGTTTTTTTCACGGAAGCCTCCATCAATCTCGCCGATGACCCTGAACTCTTGGACATGATGGTAACGGCCGGATTCGATTCCGTTTTTATCGGCATCGAGTCTCCCGATGAGGTCAGCCTTACCGAATGTCATAAAACCCAGAACAAAAACCGGGATCTCCTTGAAAGTGTCAAGATTATCCACCGTTCAGGGTTACAGGTGATGGGCGGCTTTATTGTGGGCTTTGACAGCGATAGGCCTTCTATTTTCCAGCGCCAGATCGATTTCATCCAGAAGAGCGGAATCGTAACCGCCATGGTTGGAATGCTCCAGGCCCCTCCGGGAACACGTCTCTTTGACCGGCTTCAACGGGAGAGTCGGGTCGCTAATACCTTTTCCGGAGATAATGTAGACGGAACGACCAATATTATTCCCCGAATGGGCATGGACAGGCTTTTGGACGGGTATCAATCGATTATGAAACAGATTTATTCTCCTAAAAATTACTACCGGCGGGTCAGAACTTTACTGAAGGACCTGAAGGTGCCTGAAATCAACCAGCCGATAGATATTCAGCGGTTCCTTTCATTCTTTCGATCCGCATTCCGGCTGGGGGTTTTGGGGAAGGAGCGGTTTCATTACTGGCAACTTTTACTTTGGACCCTGCTCCGCCGACCCAGACAGATATCAGTGGCAATAACGCTATCAATATACGGTTATCATTACCGTAGAATATGCGAACAATATATTCTTTAAGTCGGGTTGCATGGGGATCCCTTGCAGAAATGAAGTGATATCCGGATAAAAAGCAAAGGACTTTCATATCCAAAGAAAACGGTCAGGGCCGATGATCTCATCCAACGCATGTGTCGCAGGGTCATCACAGGCAATAATAGCACAACATAATTAAAGGAGGTATTATCAATGAAACCAGAAAATGCAGCAAAAATTAAGTATGGAGTTTGGGGCCTCATTTGCGGGGGAATCATCTCAATGATCGTCGGCTTTGGCTGGGGGGGCTGGACAACCGCTGCCACGACCCAAAGAATATCCGAAGAGGCGGTCCTGGCAAGTCAAGCAGCGATCTGTGTTGCCCAATTTGTAAAGCAACCCAATCATGAGGAGCAACTAAAAGAAATTGAAAAGGTAAGTACCTGGCAAAGAGATAAATTCATTGAAGAGGGTGGCTGGGATAAAATGCCCGGGCAAAAAGAGGCTGACTATGGTGTTGCGCGAGCATGTGCCGATGGAATTGAACTTCTTACCCAAAAATGAGCAGGCCAGGACCAGGCAACTGTCACACGGCGTCTTGGGGCCCCGTGATGAACCATGGATTCTTATCGGATAAATGGATTTTTGAATGGAAAAGGAGATTAGATGGGCGACAAGGGAAAAAAAGATAAAGGCAAACGCGCAGAACAGAAAAAAGGTAAGCAGACACCAAAGGAGAAACGGAAGCAAAAAAAAGACAATAAGAAATCGATTTGGGCACCTGGGAGATAAGCGTAAGGCCAAAAGGTGGCAGTGATGACATCTGTTATTAAATATTATGAGGGAATCGATTCGGTTGCCGTAATCGGCAACTATCTGCCCCGCCAGTGCGGGATCGCGACCTTCACCACGGATCTGGTTGAAGGATTATCAGCGGAAGCCCCCGATATTTACTGCTGGGCGGTTGCCATGAACGACAAACCTGAGGGATATCCATATCCGGGAAAAGTGCAATTTGAGATCAACCAGAACAAGTTGACCGATTATAGTGTCGCATCTCAATTTCTCAATATCAGTAAGACGGATATTGTCTGCTTGCAGCATGAATACGGCCTTTTCGGCGGTCCGGCCGGCAGCCACCTGCTGAAACTTTTGGGTGATTTGCGCATGCCGGTGGTAACCACGTTACACACGGTTTTGAAAGATCCCGCACCGGAATATCGTGCTGTCATGCATAAGCTATCCGATCTGTCTGACAAACTGGTGGTGATGAGCCATAAGGCAGCTGACTTCCTCAAAGATATCTATGCCGTGCCCGAGGATAAAATTGTCTTCATCCATCACGGCATTCCGGATACGCCCTTTATCGATCCCAGCTTTTACAAAGACAAATTCGGCGTGGAAGGCAAAAAGGTACTGCTCACCTTCGGTTTGCTTTCCCCAAATAAGGGCATTGAAAATGCATTGCAGTCGCTTCCGGCTGTTATCAAGAAACACCCTGATGTGGTCTATATTATCCTGGGTGCAACACATCCGCATATCTTGAAATTGCATGGGGATGCCTACCGTATCATGCTGCAGCAGCTCGTGCACAAACTCCATATCGGCGAGAATGTCATTTTTCAAAATCGTTTTGTCGAACTTAAAGAGTTATGTGAGTTTCTCGGCATCGCCGATATTTACTTAACCCCTTATCTTGAAGAAGCCCAGAATACCTCCGGGACCCTTGCCTATGCCATGGGCACAGGTAAAGCCGTCATTTCAACCCCATACTGGTACGCCACCGAGATGCTTGCCGAAGACCGGGGCCGGATTGTGCCCTTCCACAATCCCGATGCCATGGCGGTACAAATCATCGACCTTCTGGACAACGATGTCGACCGGCATGCAATGCGTAAGAAAGCCTATATGTTCAGCCGTGACGCAGTCTGGAAAGAGGTATCCCGAAAATACCTCCAGGTTTTCAGGGAGGTTCAGCTGAACAGGACCCGGAATCCCCGCCCCCGGCACTCCTATGTTGAAAGCATCAAGGCCATCACGAATTTCGAACTGCCGGAGATCAAGCTCGATCACCTGAAAGCCTTTACCGATGATACCGGGATCTTGCAACATGCCAACTACACCATCCCCGATCGCACCCACGGCTACTGCACCGATGATAATGCCAGAGCGCTGCTGGTTGCCGCCATGGGTCAAAAATACCTGCCAACAAACGGGTTGGGGCTTGATTTTCTCAGCGGTCATTATCTCGGATTTCTTCTGTATGCCTTCAATGAAAAAAATGGGCGCTTTCGCAACTTCATGAGCTATTCACGGCAGTGGACGGAGGAAATCGGCTCCGAGGATGCGCATGGCAGGGCGATCTGGAGCATTGGCAAAGCGGTGGCTTTTCTTCAAAATCCCGGGCAGCTCGCAATGAGCACCACCCTTTTCAAAAAGGCACTGCATGTTGTAGAAAATTTTAATTCGCCCCGCGCCATCGCTTTTTGTCTGGTGGGAGTGAATGCTTACCTGGATAAATTTTCCGGAGACAGTGATGTGCGCAGGGTCCGGGAAGTTCTTGCGGCCAGGCTTTTTGACCAGTTTAAAAACAATGCAACAGACGGTTGGCCCTGGCTTGAAAACGCTTTGAACTATGCCAATGGGAAATTGCCCCATGCTCTACTGCTGTCAGGCCGTTGGATGCACCGAAAGGACATGATCGATATGGGGCTCCTATCCCTCAAGTGGCTGGTCAGAATCCAAACCGAAGAAGGTCACTTTGTACCCATCGGTAGCAACGGATGGTATGAAAAAGGAGGTGCCAGAGCCCGTTTCGACCAGCAGCCCATTGAAGCCAACGCCATGGTTGAAGCCTGTGTCGAAGCTTTTAAAGTTACCCGGTGCCAGACATGGTTTGAGAATGCGGTTATGTGTTTCAATTGGTTTTTAGGACACAATGACCTGAATATGCCGCTTTATGATCCCAAGACCGGTGGCTGCCGAGATGGATTGATGGCGGACGGCATCAACCAGAATCAAGGCGCCGAATCGTCCCTGGCCTGGCTGCTTTCGCTGATGACATTGCAAAAGTTTAACGCCGATGAGGTTCTTAAACAGTCATCGTCCCCAAAAGCCGCTTAAGTAAAGGATCAGCCATGCACATTGCCATGCTCTCGCCCATTGCCTGGCGTACGCCGCCAAGCCATTATGGCCCCTGGGAAAGCGTGGCGTCACTCTTGACTGAAGGATTGGTAGCGCGCGGTCATGATGTTACTTTGTTTGCAACCGCGGATTCGCAGACCAGCGGTACACTGCATGCCGTTTGCCCGCGGGGCTATGAAGAAGACCGCTCACTCATACCAAAAGTCTGGGAGTGTCTGCACATTTCAGAACTTTTTGAGGATGCTGACGGGTATGACATAATCCATAACAACTTTGATTATCTGCCGCTATCTTATACCGGCCTGACCACCACACCGGTGCTGACCACCATCCACGGTTTTTCATCGCCCGGGATTCTGCCGGTTTACAAAAAATATAACAGCCAAGTATCCTATGTTTCCATCAGCGATGCCGACCGGTCGCCGGATCTTGATTATATCAAAACCATTCATCACGGCATTGATATCCTGCAGTTTGATTTTCAGCCTGCCCCGGACGATTATCTGCTTTTTTTCGGGCGCATTCACAAAGACAAGGGCGCCCGACAAGCTATTGAAATCGCCAGGGCCTGCAAGAAAAATCTGATATTGGCGGGTATTATCCAGGACCAGGCTTATTATGACCAATATGTCGCCCCTCACCTAGATAACGACAGGGTGATTTATGTCGGCAGCGTGGGGCCAGTTGAGCGCAACCGACTACTCGGCAAAGCCGGCGCCCTATTGCACCCCATACAGTTTGATGA
>Ga0265303_10001658_pt1 | contig 13776 bp, 13 predicted proteins | sample Helome_2_FD_192494 | JGI IMG/M metagenome (GOLD analysis project Ga0265303, IMG submission 192494) | Marine sediment microbial communities from subtidal zone of North Sea - Hel_20160317 (Illumina Assembly) | ecosystem: Environmental > Aquatic > Marine > Subtidal zone > Sediment ... | reverse complement strand
ACACCCAAGACCAAAACACCTTAGACGACCAAGCGGGCCGGGTTTTCCAAGCCATTACAACGCCGATAAATGTAATAAACCAAGACTACGTAAATATTAAGGGCCTTACGGAAGTCCAATTACCCTTTAGTATTGGCCGGACAAAATTAGACCTTACCGCCGTCGAAAAAGTAGCCAAGGAATTAGGCAAGTTCGTAGATAAGCTTACCGGGATATTCGGGCGCGGTACCAACTTCCAAGCCAAAATAGAAAGGCGCGTCGGGTCCATGCTTTTAAGTAGCGATTTTTTGACCTTCGGGCGCGTCGTAGCTATGCAAGGGAACCGATTAGGCCGGGACCAACGCGAAACCTTAAGCGCTACGAACCTTTGGAATAATTACCATTTTATAAACAGTTTCGCGGAAATAAACGGCGAACATAACCAATATTTTAGGTACCAAAATTTAAGGGTACCTATGAGTTTGGAAGACTTCGACAAAATATTAACGACGAACATTTGTACCGACGCGGACGGTAACGAAGCGGAAATAGAAACGGTCCAATATTCCCCGGAACAAGGCGCGGCAATAATTGCCTATCGAATTAAACAGAAGTACACAAATAATTTAAAAATAGAATACGTCTAAGCCTATGAAAAGCGCAGAACTTAACGAACTGGTTAAAATTTCCGAAAAGGCCATAGAACAACTTAACGGCCAAATTAATATCTTTGGGTTAAAGTTGGACCAAACCTTAAAAGACGTTCCCGAAAATGAAAAACAAAAAGTAGCGGAATTAAAGGCGGTTACGACAAAAGCTATAAACTTGGCGAAAATGGGAAAAGCCGAAGAAGCGAAAGCAATAATTACGGACTTCCAAAACAAACAAAATGCCGGTTAAGCTAATAGGTCGCGAATACAATAACCAATTTTACGGGGCGCCTTCTTCCGTAGATTGGCTTTTGGGCAACGTCGGGGACTGGCAGAAATGCCGGGTAACTTTCGAAGGCCGCGTCGAATTCATAGCCAGTAATTCCGAGCCGGTAACCTTAGACCTTAAAAACGATACTATAACCCTTTCCAACGGGAAGACTTGGGCTTCTTACGGCTTCGACCTTGGCGATACCGTCTTATTTTCCTTTAGGTACGACGGGGACGGCAACGGGACCGGTATTTTATTTAACGTAAGCTTAGTAATTAATAACCTTTACGGGTCCGTAATGGAACACGATACCGACTTAAGCGTAGTTCCTTTTTTAAGCCAGTATAGCCAAATCCCGTTAAATATTGGGACGTCGGCTATTTTCGAAGTAGAATTTAAAAGCGCCAAGGAACCCGAAGGTATAAAATTCCGCTATTCCCATTTAACTAACGACGACTTCGATAGTAACGTCGTAATTTCGTTTATAGACCAAAGCCAAACCGAATTTAGTTACGCCGGGTTGGATAGTTTGCCGATAGGAACCCCGGCGCTTATGAACCCGGACGGGCTACAAAGCGGAATGGCAATTAAAAGCGCGGAAATAACCAAAATAAGCGTAGCCGACTTCGTTTATACTTACCAAGTAGACATAATTTTCCTTATGCCTACCATTTTCGAAGACCCGACGAATTTAGAACTACCCTTAACCACGCCTTCGGCCCTTTTTAATGCCGGAAGCCTTACGGACAATTTCGATATATTATTATTCCCGGAATGGAATAACCCAAATACGTTAATTCAGAACGACCCGACCCAAACCGCAAGGCTTGGGAATACCGGTTGGTTTAACGAAAACTTTAACGGCTTGGATAATAATTTTACGGTCCTTTCGGTCCGCTATTTCGACGACGACGGGAATACGGTAACCGCCTTGGATTTTGCAAGCCCGGTTAACGTCGAAGTTATTGTAGAAGGGGTCCAAAATTTAACGCCGGCTTCGGAATTTGGCTTCGGTTTCGCTTGGGTACCGCAACAAGAAGACGACTACTTTAATAAAACGACGCCTTACCAAGACAACTTATTTATAAATACGGGCCGGGAATATACCGACGGGGTAGACGATTCCTTTAACTTGGACCAAATAAATACCGGGGAAACCTACCCGGGCAACGGAATAGACGGGGCCGCAATGGACGCGGAACCGGTAGACGTTTCGGTCTTCGCCGGCGCGGGAATTAACCAAGTAATATTTAAAGCGCGCTTTGTGCCGAACGCGGCCTTTACTACCCTATTCCAAGGGAAGGACGAAGCCGACCGAAATTACGTTCTTTGGGTATCGGTTGGGGACCAAGACTTGCAAATTAACTTTAGCGACCGGGTAAGCTTATTCGTAGACTACGCGGCCTTAACTGAAAACATACAAGACGCCGGGCCATATCCCGGAATGACCAATAAATTTATAGAACACCCGCAAGCCTTTAACGTCCTTGGGGTCGAAAAATACTTCGGCTTTTTGAACGACGATATTTTAAGCCGGGTCCTTTGGCAAGTTCCCCAAGACGGTAGCAAAATGACCGCTATAACTTTCGGTTACGAAGCCCAAAACGTAACGACCGGCCTTACCCAAACTTTGCAAGATATAGCGGTAAACCTTAATAGTTTCGAATTTGGCGGCGACACTATCCAAGACGTAGACTACGACGCTATCCGGGGTTTTAAACTGGAAGCCGGGAATAATAAAAATTGGGTTAAGGTACTTAATAACCCGCCCGACGATACGGCGGCCGTAGCCGGCTTCGTTGGTTATTTCGGGGCTAAGATTCGTTGGGAAGACTGGTTAAGCCGGGACAATGTAGCGGACGAATACTTTAATACCGGTTTACCGAATAACGGCTTTAATAACGATTGGTTGGACTACTTAAGGGCCGGGGTTATCGGTAGCCATATTTTTAACTTCTTCGTTCGTCTTACCGTAGAAGACGCGGCCGGCGAAAGTCTTACGTATAAAAACCAATTCGAATTAACCTTCGTCGACTACGACGAAAACTTGAATATTACAACGGTCCACGAATATTTTAGGGATTCCGATAATACCCCTATCGACATAGGAACGGACCCGGTAACCGGGAAGCCGTTAGGCACCATTTTAGGAAACGAACCGACCCGAATAGAAATTACTTTTACAAATCTTACGGAAGACTTCGACTTTAATTTTATGTACGGGGTAATGAGTTTGGAAATAGACAACGGGGCCGGCCAATTAGAACAAAGGCAACTTAGTAGCGTTTGGGGAAGCGAACCCGATAACCCACTTTACCCGGTAACCGGGGAAACCCGCCTTAAGTTCGAATTATTGGCGCCGCGCGTTATTAAAATTAGCGCCCGGGTTAATCCCGATTTATTGGAAGAAGCCGCCCGCTATCGGGTTACGGGGCGGATAGGTTGTTGGCCGGAAAGTCCGGGCCTACCGGTACCGCCGGGAATTTACGAACCATTTTACGAAAGCGCTTACGAATAAGATAAAACGATAAGGTTATGAGCAATTTAAACAATATAAAAGCAAACATCGACGCGGCTATCGACGCCGGATTAGGGATTGGCGGAATTTTGGCCGTTAACCATAACAACGTCTTAACGGAAACGCTATTCGCCGCCGGAAGGTATACCGGCTTCTTTTATACCGCTTCCGGGGACCTTTCCGGGTTGGCGCCGACGGGCTTTTTTCTTTGGAACGGTAACGACCCAAGTAGCTTGGTTCCTTTCGTTGTACGGGCGGCCCAATTAAATATCGACTTAGGCGACTTCGGGGACGTCTTGGCCCTTTTATCGGCCGGGGACATTATAACCTTTAAGGACGTCGAAGGGCGCTTTTTTCAACTGGCATACCAAAGCCACGTAGCCGGGGTCGACGGCGGGGCAAACAATATTTACGATATTACCGTTACCGGGGTAGCTTCGAATTCAAATTACATTTATGGACCGGCCGAAACCCAAACGGCGGGGCTTGGGATTATTTCAGCAAGCGCGGCGGGCGGCGGCGGCCAAGTAAACACCTTACAAGACGGCCAAGCGATAACCATAGACGCGGCGGACCCGGTTAACCCTATCGTCGATTTGGGCGGTACTATTGACGACTTCGTAAATATTGATATTACCGACCCGTTAGATAACGGGCATGGTTTAGAAATTACCGGAACCGACGGTAGCGGGAATAATGTAACGCATAACGTAGCTTGCGAAAGTATAGAAATGGAAGTCGCGGACGTTACCGGGGACCTACAAAGTAACGGAACTTTAAACGCCCAAGGCGACTTCGCCTTCGTAGGGCTTTCCAACGTTTCGGGCAATGATAAGGCCGGGCGGGTCCAAACCGAACACGCAAGCGAAAAACTTTTATTAGAATACCAAGACACTACGGCGGTAGGATTTCCCAAAACCGGTATAGAATTCTTTAGCGACGAACTTAGGATTATTACCCCGGCCATAGACGCCGCGACGGCCGTAGTAGGCCAAGTTTTAACCTTAATAAATGTAAGCGGGGAAATGGAATTCGCCAACGCGGCGGCCGGGACTGGCTTAGAAGCAATCGACGAAGGTAACGGGATTGGTTGGCGCCTTATCGGAAAACCGGCGGCCAATTATGGAAATATAGGATTAAACGCAATAGACCTTAGCGAAAGCGCCGGGGCAAGCGTCGTTTTTGGCGCTACCGGGGACCTTTCGGCTATCGGGGGCGGGTCCAACAATGAAGCAAGCGGCGCGCAATCTACAATAGGCGGCGGGACCGCTAATACCGCTTTGGGCGGCGGGGCTACCGTTGGCGGCGGAACAAATAACGAAGCGGCACAAACCAACGCTTTTGTAGGCGGCGGGGTAAACAACGAAGCCCAAGAACAACAAGGCGTAGTAGCCGGCGGGGCCGACAATATAGCCGTAGAACGTTACGCGGCAATCGGCGGCGGCGAAGCCAATAACGCCGGGGGTAGGCATAGCGCAATCCCGGGCGGCCTTTTCAATTTCGCGCCAAGTTTCGGGGAATTGTCCGGCGGGATAAACGGGACGACTTACGTACCCGGGTCGGCGCTTGCTTTCGTAGCTACCGACCGGGTTTTTAATATTGGTAACGGTATTAACTTCTTTACGCCTTCGGACGCCTTTACGATTTTAAAGAACGGTACTATTACCGCGCCTTCCCTTACCCCGGCCCTTATTACGGCGGCGGGTAACCCGGCCTTAATTACCAAGGAATACGGCGACGCGAATTACTTAGGCGGCGGCGGGGCCACGAATTTAGGTTGGAACGGACCAACGCGGGAAGTTACAAGCGACACCGGAACCAACGCGGTTATAGATATAGCCGGCGACATTATCGGAAGTAATTACGGCGTAATTTTGGACGACGATAGCGTAATTACGCCAACGATTTTGGGCGGCGTATTAACGATTTCGGCTACTTCCAAAGTCGTTACCCATAGGACCGGGAAATCGAATTCGACCAACGCGATTATAAAGCAGTTAAACGGAACCTTAGTTGCCGCGACCTTTGCTATACAATTCCAAGTAGGCGCCGGGACGCCTTACGTAGCGGTTCCGGGTTGGACCCTTACCGATACGCGCGGCCACGCGGTAATAGTTGCCGGCGGACCGGTCTTACCGCTTGGGGTTACGGTTTACGCGAAAATTGCCGGGGCGAATATCATAGAATTAAGGGCTTCCGATAACGCGACGGGCGCGCCTTTTGACTTTAACGGGACTACTTGGACGAACGCTACCGTTTCGCTAAGTTGTGTATTTTAAAAATTAAGTAAATGGCTTGTATACCGAACATAAATACCGTTTTATCCTTAGACTTTTCCGTCGATAACGACGCGGCGAACTGGTCTACCGATTCCCTTAACCCGGTCCAAATTATCGGGGGCCAACTGGTATTAAATCCTTCTTCGATTCTTAGCCAATTTACCCGACCTATCGGAACGGTAGACCCGCTTAATAATCGAATTCGTATACGCGCCAATTTTCAATTAGACGGGGAAGCCATAGGCCCGGGAACGGCCGAAGTTACCTTCGAACTTTTGGAAGGCGTTACGGTCTTGGAAACTTCTTGCGCGGAATTTACCGGGGTAACCGATAACCTTTACAACTATTTTTTAGACCGTACCTACGATTTTTTAACCATGCCAAGCGGAAGTCTTACCCTTCGTATTACCTTCCCTACCGGCTTCCAATATAAGGCCGCTTTCGACGACCTTTTGGTCGAAGACTTCTTTTTGTGCCAAGATAATATAAGGACCTATTTTATTTTGGACGGCCTTTTAAACGAAAGCTTAACGGCGGTAAGCGCGGCGGTTCAATTATTAAGTTGGGAAGTAGGCGGGGTCGAAACTTTAACGCCGGCTTTTTTCGCGGAAAATAATATAGTAGGTACCAACCCTTTAGCAAACTGGCTTTTTGCCCAAGCTTTAGTAGACGGGTCCGCCCGGATTAGCGACGATATGACCCCAAACAGTTTTAACCCTTTCTTTAACGATTGGGGTATGGACTTCGCTAACGTAGCGGGTAACTATTTCGGGGGTAAAACCCTTGGCCCAATTTCCGGTAGCGATTACGGCCCGGCCATACTTGGGATAGGAATAGACATACCGGAAATTTTAACGGTTAACGACGACGGGGTAACCTTAACAAGCCAACCCGGCGCCTTTTTTATAGACATAGACTACGAACAAGATTTAAAAATCGAATTTGCCGTACTGGTTAACCAAGCTTCGACAAATGTATTTAACGGGCCTTCGGTATACCGGACTTATACCGCTACGTTTAATAAGGACCTTTGTACGACGTCTTTTACTTACGTAGATGAATTAACCGGGTTTACGGTAGACGCGACCGGGGACGGCTTCTTAAGCGGTCTTGCCGGTCCTAAAGTTATTCAAGAAGTCGTCCAATGCGACGAAGCCTTTAGCCCTACCGGTAACGTAGGGAACTTTACCTTTAGGTTGGAACTTGGCGCGGCCATAGGCGAAAGCGGAATTAATTATAACGCTTACGGGGTCCCGGATAGGTTCGTAGTTAATTACGACGGTACCGACTACGATAGCGGCTACGTAGGCTTAGACACTTACGACGCCCAATTATTAGCGGCCGGGGTAGCGCCTTTCGATATTAACACCACGCCGCCCCCGGGTAACGGCGAAGGAACCTTAACTTTTCCCAAGCCCAACGCTTCCCCGTCCTTTGCTATTGTAACGGTCGAAGCGCCTTTAGGCGGCACCGCTTGGCAAGTAACGGGAATTTGCCCGGCGCCGGTAATTCCAAATACGCCGCCTACGGTAACTTTTAACCTTGTAGTAGCCGGGAACCAAGGCAACTTAAGCCAATTTAGTATAGCCGCTTCGGACGCCGAAGGGCCAATAGCTAATTATACCATAGATTGGGACGACGGTAGCCCGTTACTTGTAGCGACCGGACCGCCGCCGACGTCTATAACCCACGTTTATAACGCGGTAGGAAGCTTTACCCCGGTAATAACAGTTTTCGACGGCGGAAGCCCGCAACTATCCGGGAACGATACCGCGCCTATTAGCGTAGTAAACCCGAACCCGACTACCGTATTATTTAATAATTCGGTTACTTGCAATAGTTGTTTAGGCTTCAAGATAGTAGTACCAACGGGAAGTAGCTATACTTTAGACGTTACAAGCGATTTCGAAGGCGGCGCGACTTGGGCTACCGGATTTTGCGACCCCGGCGGCGCTTCGGTAGGAATTGCGGCCGATATTGTGGCCCAAGTTTTAACCCCGGGAACTTACGAATACCATACCGGTATCGACGCGGCAATAGCAAGCGTAAACGATTTTAATAGCAATATCTTTATAAGAGTAAAAGACGGGGCCAATACAATTACGTCGATTAATTTCGACCGAACCCATAGTAATAATATTTGTTAGAAATGGCGGAAAACTTAAATAACATAGTCTTTATAGATAAATCGGGCTTCGCTTGCGCGGCCGGCTTCGACCCTTGCGATATGAAGGAACGAACTATAAGCTACGCCCTTCGTATTACGGTCCCGGAACAAATCGAACCGCCGGCGGAAGTCTTTAAGGAATGTTGTTATTATAACTTCGTATTGGCGTCTTCGACTTCGGACGAACCGGCCAAGAACGATACGGCCGGCTTCTTCGCATTACGGCAAGCCAGTAACGAAACTAATTTGTTCGTACTTATCCGGCTTTCGGATAATTTGGAAACGGACCTTAACGATAACACCTTGGGAACCTTCCAAGATTTCGGAAGTATTGCCGATAACCCGGACTTAACTACGTTCGTTTTGGACTGGAAGGCGGTATTACTTGCCCAAGGGGAAGACGATTATAAGGTAGTCCGCCGGGCGACGATTGCCGGGGTACCGATTGAAATAGAATATTTTGTATATACCCTTCGGGAATTTAGCGACACTTTAGCAGATAAAACGGTCCGCTTCGATTGCACAATGGCCGGCCTATTGGAAAAACCCGGAATAGACTTTACCGGGTCCAATTTTTCGACGTCCCTACGGGTCCCGGGATTCTTTGGAAGACGCGAACCGGCATACGAAGAAGACAATATTATAAACCGCAATTATGTAAAAAGGCAAGTAAGTAGCAAGCAAACAAACGAATACCGCTTGCAAACTAATTTAGTCCCGGACTGCATTACGGAAGAAATAATAGACTTTATCTTATTTTCGGACGACCTTAGAATTAACGATTACAATTTGAATAATCATAGTTACAACTATAAAAACTTTCCGGTAAAATTGGCTTCCAATGAAGGGACGGAATACAATAGCCGAAGCCGAAAGGCTATTTTAAATTTGGTCTTTAACGATAAGACCGTTAACAATAATAAACGAAATTATTAACCTTAAATTATTAGTATGGCAAATGTTAGAATATTCCAAAAAGGAAACAATGTTCAACTAAATGACGATGCGACCGGTACTATAATTGCCCTTATCCCGTCGCGGTCCTTCCGCTTCGAACCCCAAGAGCAATACGCCGGCTTCGTTATTCGTGATTGGGAAGCAAGGGAACGGGTACGACAATATCTTTATTCCGAAGCTTTAGACGAAGCGGGGGCGCCCATAGGCGGGGAAGCCGCCGTTATAGACTATTTAGCGCCTTTGGTGGGTTTTGACCCGGCCGGGGGCGGTGGCGAAGCAAATACCCAAACCAACCAAGGGGCCGGGCAAGGTACTTTAGCCCTTCCCAAAGTTGGCGTAGACCTACCAATTAAAACGATTTTGGCGGGGACCAATATAACGGTAACCAATAACGCCGATACGGTAGAAATAGCGTCTACCGACACCGGCGAAGCCAATACGGCTTCTTCGGCCGGGGGTACTTCTTTGGTCCTTCCCAAAGTCGGCGTAGACCTTCCCTTTAAAGGGTTGGTAGCGGGTACCGGCATAGACGTATCGGTAACGGCTATTACTTTGGATATAGCCTTGGCCGATATGCCGGCGAATACTGTTAAAGTTAACGCGACGGGCGCGGTAGCGGCCCCGGCCGATTTAGTTATGGGACCTTCTACCATTTTGGCCCGCTTGGCGGCCGGCGATATAGTAGCGGCCACGACCGCCGAAATAGCTACTTTATTGGCCGGTAATTGGGTAGACCTTACCACGTTGCAAAACAATATCGACGGCCAAAAAACCTTTATAGACCGACTTTTCCGGCAAGAAGGCGCGGGCGCCGGGATTGGTCCTTCCGCTTTTGCGCGGGATTTTACAATTACTACCGACCAACTTAACGGGGGTATGAGTATTTTAACCAATACGGGCGGTAACGCTAATATCTTTTTGGGTACGCCAATGGATAACGCGGCGGCAACAATTCAGTATATCCAAAGCGTCCAAGAACTTAGGTTTAAGGTTAAGAACGTAAATAGTTTCCGGGTCTTAGCTACCCGGGTACAAATGGACGTCCCCTTGCGACATTTAAACACTACGACGGTAGTACGCGACGCCTTGCCGTCGCCTATTGCGGGAATGGTTGTTTTTAATACCGATACAAATAGCTTGCAGTTTTACGACGGCGTTGCTTGGCAAAACCCCGGGGACGGCTTGGCGAATTACGGCGAATTTTTTATGAACAATAACGTAACGGTAACCCCGCTTTCGTTAAACACGCCCGCGAAAATGGTAGGGACCACGACGGCCGGGGTAAGTAAAACGTTTAATATAACTAACGGACGGGTACAATATAAAGGACCTAACGGCGGCGTCGTAAAAATTACGGCGGCGGTAGGCGCGGCCAAAGACGGGGCCGGGGCCGATAGGGATATAATTTACTATATCGCTAAAAATAACGTCGTTATCGCGAAATCGGCGGTTAAACGCTTTACGGCGGACGAAGCGGCGGCCATAGCGGTACAATGTTTAGATTCCCCGAACAATAACGATTTTTACGAACTTTGGTTGGAAAATATCGACAATAACGACGATATGATAATAGAAAACATAAACTTTATCGTTACGCAAATCGACGTCTAAAATTTAAGGGTAGGGGAAGCCCAATTATTAACCATTAAATAAACAGTATGCAAAAGGTTAAAGGTTGGAAGACCATTTTATTTAACGTAATTACCGCCGCTATTTTGATAGTAGACAAAGCGGGCGAAGGCTTGGGAATACCGCCCGGGGTAATGGAAACTATCTTGGTAGTAGGTAACCTTATTTTACGGGTTTTCTTTACTACTACGCCCGCAATGAAAAGCAAATAAATAACGGGGCCGAAAGGCCCCTTAATCTTTAATAGTGAAACCCGAATTAAGCAACGTCCAAGGCTATACCGATTTGCAGTTAATAAACCGCGTTAAATCGCTTCCAAGCTTTAAAAAAATACCCCGGGACTATTGGGTTTTAGGGGTACAAAGCCAAGAAGACGAATTTAACGTATTCGACGACAAATTTTACCTATTCAAAGGCCATAAATTTATCTTGGTTACCAACGGGACCACGAACGCCGGGCTTTCCGGCCTTAAGGGTTACGCAAAATATAATAAGAAGGGTTGCGCGGTAATTAAGACCGACCAATGGTATTACGACCTTTGGAAGTTTGGTTACCATAAAGGCCGAATGGCCGCTTTAAAGCAACGTAAGCCAATTTTGTATTATCGCGACTGGAATAAGAACCAAAAGGCCGAACAAATCGGCAAAGTTTACGAAGGAATTATCGGTATTAATTTCCATACGGTTACTTACGGGGCCGTCCAAGGATTTTGGCGCCGGTTAATCGGCGGTTGGTCCGTTGGTTGCCAAGTAGCCAATATCGTAAGGACTTATTACAAGATTTTGCAACTTACCAAGGACCAAAAAACGGTAAGCTATTGTTTAATCGACGAATTTTAAATAGCTTTAGAAAACTTAAAATTTTACACAATGAAAGGACAAAAACTTTACAATTCGATTTTAGAAGAAGCCTATTTAGTTCGGACAAATTTAGAAGAAGGGGACTTGGAAGAAGCCAAAAGTTTAGCCGCAAGCCTTACAATTAAATTGGAAAACGCGCCTTTAGCGCTTAAAAACGCCTAAAAAAAGCGGTCGACAAAGGGTAATAAAATCCCGGCCAAAGGTCCAAATTGCGCGTATTGCGCGAACGGCCTATAACCGGGGTACTATTACCTTTTTAATATAATAACGTCTTAAATCGCATAAAACCCGTCTTAAATTGGACGCTATGCAAAAAGTCTATATAAAAAGCCTTATTTTCTTTATCGTATTCCTTTTGGCCCTTGGCGCCTACGGTTATATCCAATACCAAGGTAAATTAGAAGGATTGCGCGACGAACGGACCAAAGCCATAGAAGCGGAAAGGGAAGCAAAGGAACGCGCCGTAGATAGCCTTAAAACAGTTTTTAACGGGGAAGCTGAAAAACTTAAAAACGACTTGGAAGAATTAAAGAATTATTCCGATAACTTAATTAAGCAAATTCGATACTATGAAAAGCGCCCCGATTTGGATTTGGATTTTATTACCGCTTCGGCTATTGTCGCAAGAAGTAAGTATCGACCCGAATAACGAAACCGTTACTTTGGATAAACTTAAGACTATCGAAGTAGCCAAAATTATTACCAACGAAGAAAGGCTTTACCAAAGGGTTTTAGAACTGGAAGGCCAACTTATTACCCTTAATGATTCGGTCCAAGTTACCGCCAATAGATACCAAGCGGCCGTCGACAAAATCCAAGAATTAGCCGGGAATATTTCTACTTATCAACAAGTTATTAACAATTTGACCGAAGAAGAATTGGCAATGGAAAAGAAGCAAAAGCGCGGCCGCCTATACGGTTTTGGTATGGTCGGCTTTGCGACCGGCCCGGGTATTCCTTCCCCGCCAAGCGTAGACCTTGGCTTAAATTGGTCCCGGCCAAAAGTTAGTTATATTTTAGCCGTAGACCCCTTTACCTTTGATAAGCCAGTAATTAAAGCCGGATTGGGCCTTAAGATTCTTTAAAAACTTCTATTTTAGCGGTACTTAGTAATTCTTATTCGTTTTTCGTTAAAAATTGCTTCGTTTGTGTAAAGCGCCCGGCTTGGTTAACACCTTGCCGGGTTTTTTATGCGGTATAACGACCCCTATACGCGCGGGCGGGCGTTACCTATTTGCATTTGGTCGAAAATAATACGATATTGTATTAAGTAAGCAATAAAGGCCCTATATTGCAGTTAATTAAAAAAACACAAAACGAAGTAATTATGTCAGCAACGAAAATTTATTGCGAAAAATGCGGGAAGGAATTAGACCCGAAGAAAGTAACTTATTTGGAATACAGTTTAACCGACGACAAATTTTACAAGGGCGGCGAATTTCCAAAGGGCCACGATTCCCAAGGATGCTTCCCCTTCGGTCCTTCTTGCAAGAACAAACCCGAATTTAACCCAAACTATTAATTTAACCGGGGGCGGAAGCCCCCTTAAAACTTTACACAATGACAAATAGCGAACGAAACAACAAAATTTTAGAATTAAAAAAGCTTATGCCGGAAGTCGAAATTATTAAGGTCGACGAAGTTTTCGAAACCGACGTAGAATATTTTAATAGCGCCCCGGCCCTTAAGCTTCGCGAAGCGTTCCAACTTAACGGCAAAATCGCGGTTATTTGCGAAGGCTTCCAACAAGGCTTTAGAATTGGCGACCGTCTTTTCCATTTCAGCAAGTCGAACCGACCCGGCGCGGACGGTATTACTTTCCTTAATGAATTTACCGCTTTTGGAAGTATGGATAACGCCGGCTTGGACCGCGTAAGCTTCGCCCCGGGCCTTAACGTTTTAATTAGGTCTAAAGGTAACCCGATAGCTAAGACCCCAAGGAACCGAAAAATACTTGGCGAACAAGGCGCGTACTTAACTTCGGTTTATACCAACTTCAATAAATAATTAACCGGGGGCCTTCGGGTCCCCTTTAAAACTTTACATAAATGGAAACTTTAAAACTAAATAAGAATAATTGGACCGGCGACGAAACCGACTTGGAAGTAAACCGCGAAGAAATGTATATCGTATTCGACGACGAACGCTTTTACGTCCGCGAAGTTAATACGGACCAAGACTTAAACTTCCGCGATTTCCATATCGTCGAAAGTTTGGACGCCGACTACCCTACCGCGCGCGGGTACTTTTATAAAGGCGTTTACGAATTTGAAGCTTACGGCGTTTCGCGTTCTTCCAAAGATTGGGCAGTCGCCGCCGCGCAACTATTGTTTAACATACTATAAATTAACCCGGGGGCCTTCGGGTCCCCCTTAAAACTTTACACAATGACCGGAAAATTTAAAATTATTAACACCGACCCCGAAGTGAATTTAGACGGGGACTTGAAAAAAGCGCTTTTCTTA
>Ga0265303_10001657_pt1 | contig 13777 bp, 11 predicted proteins | sample Helome_2_FD_192494 | JGI IMG/M metagenome (GOLD analysis project Ga0265303, IMG submission 192494) | Marine sediment microbial communities from subtidal zone of North Sea - Hel_20160317 (Illumina Assembly) | ecosystem: Environmental > Aquatic > Marine > Subtidal zone > Sediment ... | reverse complement strand
CGTCTGGTGTACGTGTTCGATTAGCGCTTCGATATCGGCGGCCGTCGCGTTTTCGCGGTTAATGATGAAATTGGCGTGCTTCGGCGAGACTTCGGCGCCGCCTATGCGGTGCCCTTTGAGGCCCGCTGCCTCGATGAGACGAGCCGAGTAATCACCGGGCGGATTGCGGAATACGGATCCGCAGCTGGGCAGCCCCAGGGGCTGGGTCGTCTTGCGCCGTTCGAGCATTTCCTTCATCGCGTCCATGCTCGGGGTCACGTCGGGATCGAACCGAAATTTCGCTTCGAGGAACCACTCGTTGGCGGGCCCCTGGACGCTGCGATAGCCAACCGTGTAATCCTGCGAAGAACGATCGTGGATCTGTCCGCCGCGGTCGATCGTGCGAACCGTCGCGACGCGCTCCCAGGTTTCGCCACCGTGCGCGCCGGCGTTCATTGCCAGCGCGCCGCCGACAGTGCCCGGGATGCCCGCGAAAAACTCGGAGGGCCCAAGGCCCCAGCGAATGCATTGGCGCGCAAGCTGCGTGCATGGAATACCGGCGCCGGCTGTAACGGTGTCGTCGCTGTTTCGCTCGAGCGTCCTGAGTATCTTGGTCGCCGAGATCACGACACCCGGCAGCCCTCCATCGCGAACGAGCAGGTTGCTGCCGACGCCAAGCCAGAAAATTGGCGTCGAGACGTCGAGTCCAGCCAGGAATGCGCTCAGATCATCGACGCTGTCGGGCACGTAGAATGTTTCTGCCGGGCCGCCAACACGCCACGACGTGTGCCGGCTCATAGGCTCGTTGCGGCGTAGTTCGCCTTGCACCTGCATCTCCGTCGCGGCAGCCATCATGAGTGCACCTTCAGCGACGGCCCGCTGGATAACAGCGCCGGAAGCCCGGCGGCGTAGACGCCGATGTCTCCGGCGCCCATCGTGAGCACGAGATCGCCGTCTGCAATGACAGCCTCGAGCACGGGTTGCAGGTCGTCGAGCGACTCGACGAATACCGGTTCAACCGTGCCGCGAGTCCGCACAGCGCGCGCCATGGCACGGCCGTCCGCGCCTGCGATCGGTTCTTCACCTGCCGCGTAGACGTCGAGCAGGACCAGTACGTCGGCTTCCGACAATACGGTCGCGAAGTCATCCATCAGGTCGCGCGTTCGCGTATAGCGGTGCGGCTGGAAGACAAGCACCACCCGTCGCTCGGGATAACCCGACTTGGCCGCAGCCAGTGTTGCCTCGATCTCGGTCGGGTGATGACCGTAATCATCGACGATGAGGACCTTGCCCGCCGCTGTTTTGACTTCGCCCAGATTCTGGAAGCGCCTGTCGATGCCCTCGAATTTCTCGAGCGCCGCGACGACGGCGTTGTCACCGATCTGCAGTTCGTCGGCAACGGCGATCGCTGCGAGCGAATTGCGCACGTTGTGCATGCCGGGCAGACGCAGCTTCACGTGCAACAGCTGCAACACGCTCTGCGTGTCGCCCAGTTCCTCTTCGGCCTTGCTCGAGCGAACGACGTCGAACTCCGTCACGTTTTCCCTGAACTCGATGTTCACGGCACGGATATCAGCTTCCTCGTTCGTACCGTAGGTCGTCACCGATCGTCCGATTTCGCCCAGGACGGTGTTGACGCCCGGATCGTCGCTACAGACAACAGCCAGGCCGTAGAACGGCAGGTTGTGCAGAAACTCGATGAAGCCGCTCTTGAGCTTCTCGATGTCACCGTCATAGGTCGCCATATGATCTGCGTCGATGTTGGTGACGACTGCCAGCATCGGCTTGAGGTGCACGAAGGATGCGTCGCTTTCGTCTGCCTCGGCCACGAGGTAGTCACCCTGCCCAAGCCGCGCATTCGCATCGGCACTCTTTAGTCGCCCGCCGATGACGAACGTGGGGTCGAGACCGCCCTCGGCCAGCACACTCGCGACGAGGCTCGTTGTCGTGGTCTTGCCGTGAGTACCGGCGACCGCGATCGAATAGCGGAAACGCATGAGTTCGGCGAGCATTTCGGCACGGCTCACGACGGGCATCAGCTGCTCGCGAGCAGCCGCCACTTCCGGATTGGTTTCATCGACCGCGCTGGAGACCACTACGGCGTCGGCGTCGCGAATGTTGTCAGCAGCGTGGCCGATGAATACGGTTGCGCCTTGTTTCTCAAGACGCTTTGTTTGTTTGTTGGGTTTGAGGTCGGAGCCTTGTACGGCATAGCCCAGGCTCAGCATGACTTCAGCAATTCCCGACATGCCGGAGCCGCCAATGCCGACGAAATGCACGGTATGAATGCGGCGCATACGCTTAATCATGCTGCGACCCCCGCCTGTTCGAGACAGAGCTCGGTAATACGATGCAGCGAATTCGGTACGGCGAGCGAGCGCGCTTTTTCGGCACGTGACTGCAATTCGGCGCGCGACTGCAACCATTCGCGCAGCAGGTCCGCGAGCAATTCGGGCGTGAGCTCAGCTTCCGGGATGATCCGGGCGGCGCCGGCGGCGGCCATGGGCTCGGCGTTCGCCGTCTGGTGGTCATCCACGGCGGCCGGGTAAGGAACAAACAGCGCGGGCAAACCGGCTGCGCATAGTTCGGCGACGGTCAATGCGCCGGCGCGACAAACGACGAGGTCCGCCCAGGCATACGCGGCGGCCATGTCGTCAATGAACGGCAACAGCTCGACCTCAACACCCTGGTCGGCATACGCCTGCCTGGCTGTATCGAGCGTTCGCTCGCCGCACTGGTGACGAACGACGGGTCGCAGATCCGGGTTAATCTGCGCAAGTGCCGCAGGGACCGTTCGATTCAGTGCCAGTGCCCCCTGGCTGCCGCCAAGGACGAGCAACCGCAATGGGCCGCTGCGTTCGCTGTAACGACTGCCCGGCGCTGGAATCGCCGCGATATCCTCGCGCACGGGATTGCCGACGGTCTCAGCGTCGACTGAAGAATTAAAACTGCCCGGGAAGGCTTGCAGCACAACCCGGGCAAGACGCGCCAGAAGACGGTTGGTCATGCCCGCCGCGGCATTTTGCTCGTGAATCAGGAGTGGGCGCCGGGTCAGCCAGGCGGCTACGCCACCGGGACCACTGACGAATCCACCCATTCCGAGCACGGCCGCGGGGCGACGACGCAGAATGACGCCGAGCGACTGCAACAGCGCCCAGCCAATCTGGAATGGTGCGATCAGCAAAGCCGCAATTCCTTTGCGACGCAGGCCTTTGACGCTGATCCATTCGATTTCGATGCCGGCAGCAGGCACAACGCGCGATTCGAGGCCGCGGTGGGTGCCGAGCCAGACGACGTCACGGGAACTGGCCTGCAGGGCGTGTGCGACCGCCAGCGCCGGGTAGACGTGTCCACCCGTACCACCTGCCATGACGAGAATTGGTCTGTGCAGCCGCGCGCTCATGACTTCTTGCCTCGCTTGCGACGATTGACCGGCTTGGCATCGACGGCGAGTTCGTGGTGAATCCTGAGCAGCAGGCCGATGCAGATCATCGTGATAATCAGGCTGCTGCGGCCGTAGCTAATAAGCGGCAGCGTCAGGCCTTTGGTGGGCAACAGGCCCATGTTCACGCCGACGTTGATGAACGCCTGCAGGCCGAGCCACGTGCCGAGCCCAATTGCGATGTAGGCCTCGAAGAAACGCTCGGCGCTGGCGGCGCGCATGCCCAGCCCGAACACGCGCCACAGCAGCGCGAGGAAAAGGCCGATCAGCAGGAGCGAGCCTGCAAGCCCGAATTCCTCGGCAAACACGGCGAACACGAAGTCGGTGTGCGCTTCAGGGAGATAGAAGAGTTTTTGCACGCTGTCGCCGAGGCCAACCCCGAACCACTCGCCGCGCCCGATAGCAATCAGTGACTGGGTGAGCTGGAAGCCGGAATCGTATGGATCCGACCAGGGATCCAGAAAGCCCGTCAATCGCTTCATGCGGTACGGCGAAGTGATCGCGAGGGCTGCCATTGCGACGACGGCCGTCGAGAAGAACACGAGAAAATCCCGGATACGGGCGCCGCCTACGAATAACATGACGAGCGCCGTCGCAAGCAGAACGATTGCGGCCCCGAAGTCGGGCTCCTTGAGCAACAGTATGCAGGCCAGCGTGAGTACGAGCATCGGCCGCAGGAAGCCCATGAACTCCTCGCGCAGAGACTTGTTGCGACGCACGAGGTAGCCGGCCAGGTACAACAGCAAACAGAGGCGCGCGGGCTCCGACACCTGCAGGTTCATGATGCCGATGCGAACCCAGCGCATGCTGCCGTTTACCTCGTAACCGATCCCGGGCACGAGCACAAGCACGAGCAGCGCGAGCCCGGTCAGCAACAGTAGCGGCCCGAGGCTACGCCATACGCTCATTGGCACGAACAGGCAGACGCCTCCGGCAACGGCACCGATCGTTGCCGCGAGCAGTTGTCGCTGCACGTAGAAGAATGGGTCATCGGCAGCATTGTCGGATATCGAGATCGACGCCGAGGCCAGGATCACGAAGCCACCCAGCAGTAGTGCCATCACGATCGACAGCAACACCGGGTCGATCTGGAGCTCGGTTTTGAGGCGCGCCGGGAACGGCATTGTCGCGCTGCGGGTCGTCATCGCCTCAACTCCCCTACTGCCTTGCAGAAGGCATCGCCGCGCGCCATGTAATTGTCGAACTGGTCGAAACTCGCGCAAGCCGGCGCCAGCAATACCGTGTCTCCGCGCTCGGCACAATCGGCAGCGATCGAGACGGCCGCAACCATGTTCTCGGCGAAGTGCACCGGCATGACAGTGTCCAGCGAATGAGCGATCTGCTCGGCATCGGTTCCGATCAGGACTGCGGCGCGCAACTTGCCGTCGACGGCTTCGGACAACTCGCTAAAGTCTCCACCCTTGCCCTCACCGCCCGCGATGAGGACCAGCATGTCGTCAACCGACTTGACGGATGCAACGGCTGCCGCGACGTTTGTGGCCTTCGAATCGTTGATGTAACCAACGCCACCGATTCTGCCCGCAGACTGCATGCGATGCGGCAGCCCCGGAAACTCGGCGAGTACCTGCAGCATCGCAGGCAGATCGAGCCCGAGCAGGTCCCCGGCCGCGAGCGCGGCGAGCGCGTTGAGCTGGTTATGAGCACCGAGCATCGCGAGTTCGTCGGCGGCCAGCAGCAGAGTCTCACCACGCGCCAGGTAGGTCGCGCCTTCGTCCTCGCGCAGCCCATAGTGCCCGTCGGCCGGAGTATCCGCACCAAAACTGATGACTCGTTCGCAGTTGCGGGTGTGCGCTGCAGCTTCCTCGTCGGCCCGGTTGATGACCGCGGCCTCGGCCTCGCGAAAGATGCGGTACTTCGATTCGCGGTACTCAGCCTCGTCGGCATGCCAATCGAGATGATCGGGCGAGACATTCAGCAGCACGGCAACTTCGGCCGGCAACGACTGTGTTCTGTGTAGCTGGAAGCTCGAAAGCTCGAGCACGTAAAGATCCGGCGTGGGCCGATTCAGGAGGTCAAGCGCCGGCTCACCGAGATTGCCGCCAGCCAGTGTCTCGCGACCGTCGGCAAGACACATGTAATACAGCAGGGTTGTGACCGTGCTCTTGCCGTTCGATCCGGTTACGGCAACAAACGGGGCCTTGGCTTCGCGCGCGAACAGCTCGATATCCGACACCACCTCGATCTTGTTCCTGCGCGCTTTGGCAAGAATCGGGTGGCTGTCAGGTATTCCTGGAGACGTGATTATGCGCTCAACGCCGCCCGGCAACTTGACGTCGCCCAGATGGATTTCGGCATCGGGCCACACCTTGTCGAGTTCCTCGATACCCGGGGGCTGCTCGCGACTGTCGAAGAACATGGCATCGATGTCGACGCGCCTGAGGTAGCGCGCAATCGACAGGCCCGTTGCACCGAGGCCCACGACGAGATCCTTGTGTTCTGTGGCTGTCGCTGCGCTCATCGTATTTTCAGACTCGCAAGGCCAACCAGCACGAGGATGACCGTGATAATCCAGAATCGAACGATGACCTTGGGCTCCGCCCAGCCTTTGAGTTCAAAATGATGGTGCAGCGGCGCCATTCTGAAAACGCGCTTGCCGGTCAGCTTGAACGACGCCACCTGAATCATGACCGACAGCGTCTCAACGACGAACACACCGCCCATGATCGCGAGGACAATTTCCTGGCGAACGACGACAGCAACGACGCCGAGCGCCGCGCCCAGTGAAAGTGCGCCGATGTCGCCCATGAAAACCTGCGCCGGGTAAGTGTTGAACCAAAGGAAGCCGAGGCCTGCGCCGGCCAGCGCGGTGCAGAAGACCAGAATCTCACCTGTGCCCGGGACGTAGGGAATGCCAAGGTAGCCTGAGAAATTCACGTTACCGGTGACGTACGCGAAAATGCCGAGTGCGCCGCCGACGAGGACGGTCGGCATGATCGCCAGGCCGTCGAGGCCATCAGTAAGGTTTACCGCGTTACTGAAGCCGACAATAAAAAAGTACGTCACGACAACCTGGAACGCACCCAGGGGGAGGGCCAGATCCTTGAAATACGGAATCAACAACGAGGTTTGCACCTCGTCGGTTGCCGTAACGTACAGAGCAATGGCGGCAATGAGAGCCGCACTAGACTGCCAGAAGAGCTTTTGCTTCGCCGAAATGCCGGCGGGGTCCTGCAAGACGAGTTTCTTGTAGTCATCGACGTAGCCGATGACTCCGAATGACAATGTGACAAACAACACGATCCAGACGTAGATGTTCTCGAGGTCAGCCCACAAGACCGTGCTGACCGAGATCGCTGCCAGGATCAGCGCACCGCCCATCGTTGGCGTGCCGGCCTTGAGCAGATGCGTCTCGGGGCCCTCTTCGCGGACGGGCTGCCCGAGCTGGTTGACACTCAGCTTCCTGATCATGCGCGGGCCAATGACAAAGCACAGGGCCAGCGCCGTGAGGGCGCCGAGAATTGCGCGCATCGTCAGGTAATTGAAGACGTTAAAGCCCGATTCGAACTGCGCGAGGTAATTGGTGAGATACAGCAGCATGGTCAGGCCTTCCGCCTCATGTCGTCGACCTCGCGCAGCGCGTCGACGACGCGTTCCATGCGCATGGAACGCGAACCCTTGACAAGGAGGTTGACGGAATCAGTGAGCGTGGCAGACAGCTCGTCGACGAGTGCGTCGATGCTGCCGAACCAGCTGCCATGCTCACCAAACCCTTCGACCGTGTTGCGGGAAAGCTCGCCGAGCCCGAACAGACGGTCGATACCACGCTGCCTTACGGCTTCTCCAACCTCGCGATGCATCGCAGCTGCATCGTCTCCGAGTTCCTTCATGTCGCCGAGCACGAGCCAGCTTTTGCCGGAAAGCTGCGCCAGGAACTCGGCAGCCACCATTACTGACAGCGGGTTGGCGTTGTACGTGTCGTCGAAAAGGGTCGCGCCATTGCTGCCGCGCAAAGGCTGCAATCGACCACTGACCGGACTGACGCCTTCCAGCGCGGTGCGAACTGCGTCGGCCCCTGTTCCAAGAGCATGGGCGACGGCGGCAGCGGCGCAGGCGTTGCGTACGTTGTGAATCCCGGCCAGCGGGAGCCGGATGCTCACTTGTTCCCCAGGGAGACACAGAGTGAAACGGGAGTGTTCTATTCCTGTTTCGATATCCTCGGCGCGCACATCGGCGTCAGGGCTGAACCCGAAACTCAGTGTGCGCACATCGGTGACCAGTGAGCTCCAGTAGTCGAAGTACTTGTCGTCAGCGTTCAGGACGGCGACCGAGGGGCGATCCTCGCCTTGCAGAATTTCGCCTTTGGCCCGAGATACGCCCTCGACCGAACCGAAGCCCTCGAGATGCGCTGCGGCGGCGTTGGTTATGACGACAACATCGGGCTTCGCCAGCGACGTCAGGTAGGCGATTTCGCCGGCGTGATTGGCGCCCATTTCGAGTACGGCGTAACGATGCTCGGCTGCGATCCGCGTCAACATCAGCGGCATGCCGATATCATTGTTGAGGTTGCCCTGCGTCGCGAGCGTTGGCGCCTGCTGCTGCAGGCAGGCATTGATCAGTTCCTTGAGTGTCGTCTTGCCGTTGCTGCCTGTAACGCCGATGACCGTGGCCTCCTGCCCGTCGCGCCAGGCAGCCGCGAAGCGCCCCAGTGCCTGGCGAGTGTCTTCAACCGTAATCTGCGCAATGTCGTCCGCAACCGGGCGCGGTACGACGGCGCCGGCCGCGCCGTTCTGGCGCGCTATGCCGACGTAATCGCAACCGTCGAAATTTGGCCCCTGCAGCGCGAAGAACAACTCGCCGCCTCGCAGGGTTCTCGTATCGGTGCTAACGCCCTCGAAGCTGCGGTCCTCACCGTGCAATACACCGTTCATGTTTTCCGCAGCGTCGGACAGCGTCATTGTCATTGCTCGCCCTCCGTCGCTGCCAGCGCCGTCTCGGCGATCGAGTAGTCGGAGAACGGTTGCCGCTCGGCGCCGATTTCCTGGTAGTTCTCGTGACCTTTGCCCGCGATCAGTACGACATCTGCAACTCCCGCCTCGGCGACGGCCCAGGCGATGGCGGCCGCACGATCCTCGATCACGATTGCTTCCTGCGCATGCTCCAGGCCGTCGACGATATCGTCGATGATCTTCGCCGCAGGTTCGTTGCGTGGGTTGTCGCTGGTGACCACAACCCGGTCGGCGAGGCGCTCCGCAAATCGCCCCATCAATGAACGCTTGCCAACGTCACGATCGCCGCCACAGCCAAACACGCACCAGAGTTTGCCGCGGCAATGCGTACGCAATGCGCGCAGAGCGCTCTCGATGGCATTCGGTGTATGCGCGTAGTCGACAAAGACAGCCTTGCCTCCGGCGCCGACGCGCTGCATTCGGCCCGGCGGTGCCGAAACGAGGGTTAACGCATCGCACGCAGCATCCGGGCTCACCCCGAGTTCGAGCATCAGGGCAAGAACGATTGTTACGTTGGCAACGTTGAAATCGCCGGGCAATGGTGACGTAAATCGCCCATCACCCCAGCTGCTCGTAAATGCGATTTCAGAGCCGAGTTCGCTTGCGACAACGGAGCGAACGAAGACAAAAGGTCGGCCATTCGTAACGCGGTCGAAATTCGTGGACACGGTTACGACATCCTGCCCGCAGCGCGCAGCCAGCTGCATGCCCCACTCCGAGTCGAGATTGACGATCCGGTGGCGCGCACCGCAGTCGAGAAAAAGGCGAGCCTTGGTCTCGAAGTAGTCCCGCATGTCCGAGTGGTAGTCGAGGTGGTCGCGCGTCATGTTGGTGAACAGCGCGGCCTCGAAGCGGACACCGTCGACCCGGCGCTGCGAAAGGGCGTGCGACGAGACCTCTATCGCAGCGTAGCCTGCATCGCGCTCGACGAATTCGGCAAGCCGCCCGTGCAAGTCAATCGCCGGCGGCGTCGTCATCCCACCACTGTCAGAAAGCTCGTCTACACCGTACCCCAACGTACCCAGGTAGCCGCAGCGCTCTCCCAGAATTGCCGCACACTGTGTGATTAACCAGGCGACAGTCGTCTTGCCATTGGTTCCGGTGACACCAACTACGCGTAGCTGCTCCGATGGCCGGCCGTAAAACCGATTCGCGATCTCGCCAAGTTTCGCGGCCAGGTTCTCGACGGCGAAGACAGGCACGTCCGTGCCCTCCAGTGCCGATCCTGTCGATGCATCGAACGCAATGGCACTCACGCCGGCCGCCCGGGCATCGGCGAGATAGTCGAGGCCGTGACTGCTGATGCCCTGGCAGGCCAGAAAAAGGAAGCCTTCTCCAAGCTGGCGACTGTCACTGGCAATTCCGTGTATCGGCATCGGCGGCGCATCTGCGTAGTCCCGCAGCAGCTCGGCGAGGGTCGGCAAAGTATTGAAGTGTTCAGCCGGCATACTCATTGACTCACAGCCCGACTGCTCATTGCCTGCATGACGTTTCCGGGGTCACGCGCCGGCATCGCGTCAGGTGGCACGGCGAGCAGTCGAAGCGACTCGGACATGACATCGGCGAACACCGGGGCAGCAACATCGCTGCCGTAGTAGAGCTCACCGCGCGGCTCGTCGATGACGACCACAGTCGCAAGGCGCGGTTCACTGGCCGGGGCGAGCCCGGCGAAGATCGAAATGTACTTGTCTTTCGAGTAACCACCGGTTGCAAACTTCCACGCCGTTCCCGTCTTGCCCGCGATGCGATAACCATCCACCGCAGCCTTCGTACCCGTACCGCCGGGGCGTACGACTTCTTCGAGCATGCGGCGGACGGCGACGGCCGTATCTTCTGAAATCACCTTCTGCGCTTCGTTGGGCTGATCCAGCGCAACGAGGGAGATGGGCCGCATATTGCCCTCGTCACCAATGGCTGCATACGCCTGCGCCAGCTGCAGGGGAGTAACGGAGACGCCGTAACCGTAGGCGAGCGTTGCCTGGCTGATGGGCTGCCAGTGACTGAAATGCGTCAGCATGCCGGCCGACTCACCCGGAAACCCGCTGCTCGTCAGGGCGCCAAAACCGAATCGCGTCATCGTGTCCCAGAGCTGGTCCGGCTGCAGCGTCATGGCGAGTTTCGTGATGCCGACATTCGATGAGCGCGCAAGAATGGTCGTCAGGCTGACGCGCCCGAGGTTGCGGTTGTCCTCTATTCTCTTGGGTCCGACGTCAATAAAGCCCGGGGCCGTGTCCACGATGCTGGATGGTCGGTATTGGCCGCTTTCGAGGGCTGCTGCCACGACCAGCGGCTTGAGACTGGAACCGGGCTCGAAAATATCGGTGATGGCACGATTGCGGTAGCGTGCTGCCGAAAACTGCGAACGGTCATTCGGGTTGTACGTCGGCTGGTTGACCATCGCCAGTACTTCGCCGGTCTTGACGTCAAGTACGACGATCGAGCCCGAGCGCGCCTGGTGCGAGTTGATGGCGGACTTCAGCGTGCGGTACGCAAGATACTGCAGCCGCAGGTCGATACTCGTGCGCAGATCCTTGCCGTGGTGTGGAGGCCGGATACTCGCGACGTTTTCTATCGATCGTCCGAGCCGGTCCTTGAGCACGCGCTTGGCGCCCGATTCGCCAGCCAGCCAGTGATTGAAAGCGAGCTCGAGCCCTTCCTGGCCTTGATCATCGATATTCGTGAAGCCGACGAGATGACCCGTTACTTCAGACGCCGGGTAGTAACGGCGATACTCGCGCTGCACGTTGATACCGGGCAGCTTGAGCGCGAGCACTTGCTGGGCCTGTTCCGGACTCAGGTGGCGTTTCAGATAGAGGAACTCCTTGTCCATGCTGCGTGTGACGCGGCGCATGAGCATTTGCGAGTCGATGCCAAGCACACGAGCCAGCTCCGGAACCTGGTCCACGGCAGCGGCGAATTCCTTCGGGTTTGCCCAGATGCTGTCGACCGGCGTGCTGATCGCCAGCGGCTCGCCATGACGATCGGTGACCGTGCCGCGGTGCGCCGAAATCCGTTCTGTTCGCAGGTGTCGCGTGTCGGCCTGCTGGTTAAGAAACTCTTTGTCGAGCACCTGCAGATGCACGGCACGGGCAACCAGCGACGACGCAACGAGTGCGAAAAACGCCAGCACCAGCGTCACCCTGCCCTTGAATCTCCGTGCAGTCTTTTGTTTTGTTTCTGCGCCGCGTGTCATTGACGTTCAATTACAAAAATGTCCGTTGTTTCCGGTCGCACGAGTGACAGGTCCTTGGTTGCGACCTGCTCAATACGCGCGTGCTGCGCCCAGGTGCTTTGCTCGATCTGCAGTTGACCCCATTCGATGTTGAGCTCGTCACGTTCATGCGTGAGGCCTTCGAGTTCGACGAACAGCTTGCGCGCTTCGTGCTTGGTATAGACCAGCGCCATGCCGCTGAGAACGCAGACCACGGCGAAGACGAATACGAGCAGGAACGGCTGGCGGCGATTGTCGGCATGCATCATGTGCGCTCCGCAATTCGCAGTCGTGCACTACGCGCGCGACGATTGGTTTCAATTTCTTCGGTCGTCGCCACGGTCGGTTTGCCGATAACTTTTAGCCGGGGCCGGAAAGCTTCCGGAACATCGGGCATGCCCCGATATTGCTCGGCCTCGCGCGACGCATCGCGCATAAAGCGCTTGACGATACGGTCCTCGAGCGAGTGAAAACTGATGACGCAAAGACGGCCGCCGCGCCTGAGTACATCGATCGATTGCGAAAGCAGCGAGTCGAGCTGCTCAAGCTCTTTGTTGATCGCGATTCGTATGGCCTGAAACGTCTTGGTCGCCGGGTGCTTTTTTTCGCCGCGCGCAGGTTTTGCCGCTTCGACAATGCGGGCAAGCTGTGCGGTTCGTGACACCGGTGCCTCAGCGCGCGCGCCGACAATCGCCCGCGCAATGCGCCCCGCGTGCGTTTCTTCGCCGAATTTCCACAGAACCTGCTTCAAAGTCTTTTCGTCCACAGACGCCAGCCATTCGCTGGCCGGCACGCCTGAATCCGGGTCCATTCGCATATCGAGCGGGCCGTCGCGCAGGAAGCTGAAGCCGCGGTCGGCTTCATCCAGTTGCGGTGACGAGACGCCCAGGTCGAAGAGCAGTCCGTCCACCGCTCCGACGAGCCCTCTCTCAGCAATGAATGTCTCAAGTTGCGCACTTTCGCCTCTGATTAACTCGAAGCGTGGGTCATCAGTGAGAGATCTGGGTGCCGCTGCGATCGCCTGCGGATCCCGATCGATGGCGATCAGGCGTCCGTTGTCATTCAGCTGCGTCAGAATCTCCCTGCTGTGCCCCCCGCGTCCAAACGTTCCATCGACGTAACAGCCGTCTGGTCTTATTTTCAGTCCTTCAAGGACCGGCCCCAGCAGCACCGGCACATGCACGTTGCTGCTCATCAAACAATCAACAACCTAGAACGAGATCGACTCGAGGTCGGCCGGCAGCTCGCCGTCGTCCTCTTCGCTGAGCCACGCATCGCGTTTTTCGTTCCAGGTTGGTTCATCCCACAGTTCAAACTTGTTGCCCTGCCCGATCAGCATCGCGTTCTTCTCAAGCCCGGCGAAGTCCCTGAGTTCTCGAGACACGAGGATTCGCCCGCTGCCGTCCATGTCGACCTCGGTCGCATAACCGACCATAATTCGCACAATGCGACGCGCCGCCTTGTTCATGCTGGGAAGCCTGATGAGCTTGCGCTCGAGCTCTTCCCAGTCGGGCAACGGATAAACCAGGAGGCAATGATCCTTATCGACGGTGACGATGATCTGGCCATCACAACGGGTGGACAGCCGCTCCCGGTACCGGGTCGGTATTGCCATACGCCCCTTGGCGTCAAGACTGACTTTGGTGGCCCCACGAAACACGACTTATCGGATCGCCGCCGATTTCGCTTCTTCTGGCGCGAAATACGGGCGGGCTGCCCATGTCCTCCCACTTTTATCCACTTTTCAACACTATAGGTGGCGGCCAGCACGACCGTCAACAGGACTTAGCAATTAGTTGTTGTTCTACAGTGACTTAGGGGCTTTTTCGTGGCCGAAAAAAGGCAAATTGTGGCAGCATTCGCGCTAATTAAATCAGTTATTTACAACTACTTCTTAGATAAGGCCTTAGATTCGCGTCGCGATCGGGCGACAGTCGCCGTTTCGTACAGACCGTAATGCCGATTTGCGCGACGCCCGCGCCGATTCCAGGGAATCCACGTGCGTGTATTATAAGCTATTGTTTTTAAAAGAAAAAGAAAGGGGTGAGAAAGCCGAAGCCAGCAATAAGCCGGGTTCTGTCATCGACAACCATTCATCTGGGACAGCTGTCACCAGCTGCCTCTAGCAACCTACCCGGGAGTCCGTTCGGAACCGACGGTGGACCGAAGCCCATACTC
>Ga0265303_10001656_pt1 | contig 13777 bp, 9 predicted proteins | sample Helome_2_FD_192494 | JGI IMG/M metagenome (GOLD analysis project Ga0265303, IMG submission 192494) | Marine sediment microbial communities from subtidal zone of North Sea - Hel_20160317 (Illumina Assembly) | ecosystem: Environmental > Aquatic > Marine > Subtidal zone > Sediment ... | reverse complement strand
CTTAAAAAATAGATTTGACTTTGAATGGGATCTAGAAGAGCAAATAAAAAGAACAGAAGAATTTGAAAAACAGCGACAGTTTAAAAATAACTAAAGAGAATCAAACTTAAGACGTGTATAGTTAATTACTCCGGAATTTCCTCTCAGGAAATTCACTTGAATTAATTAAATTCGTAGTAGAATGGAAAATCACAACTGATATCCTCAAATAACCATACACCAACCGTTGCGCCTTATTAAAGAAACAAATATTGAGCAATAAAGAAATATTTTTTTTTAAATTCCGAAGCTAAAACGAAACTATAATAATGAAAAGAGTATTACTATTATCAATCTTCGCATTAATTTTATTTGGGTGTAAGGATAACCAAAACAAACAACAAAGTTCAACTAAAATAACTGAACCGATAGGAGTTGAAAACGTTGCTTATAAGTGGGGGCAAATTGCTTTGACTGCAACAGCTAACGACACAGAAAAGTTTAAGCCAAGACCAACAATAACCTCTCGATATTTGGGCTTAATTTTCGTTTCAGTTTTTGATGCCTGGTCACGATATGACGAAAAGGCAATTCCTGTTTATCTAAATAATGTGGAAAGGACACCAGAAAATGAGCATTCATTAAAGAATAAAGAAATAGCTATAAGCTATGCAGCATTTCGAACAATGAATGAATATTATTATTCCGATATAGAATTGTTTGCAGATTTTATGACCGAATTGGGATTAGACCCTAACAATGTAAGCTTAGACCCTAATACGCCAGAAGGTATTGGCAACTTAGCGGCTAAAGCAGTAATTGAAGCAAGAAAGGGAGACGGTGCAAATCAATATGGAGAAGAAGAAGGATCGAATGGAGAACCTTATTTCAATTATGTAGGATATGAACCTATAAATTCTGCGGACAAGAATGTTGACCCGAATCGTTGGCAGCCTAAGTATTTTTCGGATGGTAAAGGTGGGAAATTTGCCCCAGGATGCTTAACCCCTTACTGGGACCAGGTTAAACCAATTGCTTTAAAATCTGGAGACCAATTCAGACCGGGTCCGCCCCCAATGATAGGTTCTGAACAATTAGAAAAAGAAGTACAGGAAGTAATTGAAGTGCAGGCAAATCTAACGGACTATCAAAAGGCATTGGTCGAATTTATGCGTGATGGTCCTCAATCAGTACAACAGGCAGGACACTGGCTAAAGTTCGCTCAAGACGTTTCAAGAAGGGATAATCACACACTTGACCAAGATGTCAAAATGTATTTCTACAATCAAGTTGTAGCAATGGATGCCTTTATCGCATCTTGGGACTCTAAAATGTTTTATGATTATGCAAGACCATATGCCTTAGTTCATAAATATTACGATGATCAAAAAATAAAGGCTTGGGGTGGTGAAGGAAAAGGAATGGTAGAAATGGACGGGAAACAATGGCGACCTTATTCGCCAGAAACATTTTTATGCCCACCGTTTCCAAGTTATGTTTCAGGACATAGCACAATTAGCGGAGGATGTGCAGAAGCGTTAAAATTGTGGACGGGAAGTGATAAATTTGGTTCTAAGTCTGAATTAGTTGCTGGAGCGATGACCGAACCTGACGACTTGGGAGATACGATAACATTGGAATTTCCAACTTTTACCGAAACTGCGGAAATGGCAGGTATTTCCAGAGTTTTGGGTGGATACCATATTCAGGCAGATAATGTCGCTGGATTAGAATTAGGAAGAAATGTTGCCAAAGAAGTCTGGAAATTTTATAAACAACATATAGGAGAAAAATAACGAGACACAACAATGACTATAAGTAATCCTCCAGAGGCGGGCAGGCCCGCCTTAGGAGGGCAGGCCCGCCTTAGGAGGGCAGGCAGGCTGAACGTGATTTAAGTAGTAAAAGAGAGAGGATTATTCCCGATGGCTATCGGGATTGTCGAAGTCGTGAGCTTCACCGTGTATACTAACCTTAATTCTCTCTTTTGTTCTTTCTGATTATACTATCAATTTAGAGAGAATCAAACTTAAGACGTGTATAGAACATAGCTAGTTAGTGCTAAAACGAAAGGTATTGTGTGTATTTACAAAGACAGCCAAATTTAAAAATTTGACTTTTAAGATTGATAAAATAAAATATAAAAATTCGGTTCTATGTTTATCCGAAAAGTAAGCGTCTTTTTACACGCTACGCTTCATACACAAACCGTTATAGCCCATTCAAATGAAATACCCTGCATTAATATTATCTCTGTTTACTTGTCTTGGAGCATTAAAAGCTCAAGAGATTGATACATTTTATTTGCACCAGCCCATTTCCAAAAATGATACGATAATCTATAAGCGGATTATTCGATTTGATAATAACGATAGTCTATATCATGTTCGGGATTACTATCCTAGTGGTCAAATTCAAATGGAAGGAACCTATAGTTCATTTGATAAAACCGTTAAGGAAAAATATTGGTGTAACTATAGAACCAATACTAAACAGGGACTTTATCAAACATGGTATAAAAATGGACAACTTGAGTCAAGATGTAATTTTATTGATGGGAGATTTCATGGTCTAATGGAGGAATGGTTCTCCAAGGGTCAAATAAGGCAAAGGAGCCAGTGGGTTAAGGGAAATATTGAGGGAAACGGCAAGGGACAGATGAATGGTTTTTGCAAGGGCTGGACTGAAGATGGGAAAGTGAATTGTGATATGGTTCTAAAAAACGGATTAAAAGTAAATCCAAGGGATATAAACTACCCCTACATATCATATACACCCAAAGAATATAGTGGCGACACACTTAAAAACTGGCCATTGATAATATATCTGCATGGAGGGACAGCCAGAGGTGCAGATACTATAAAGCTATATACATATGGAATACCTGACCAAATTTGGAGAGGACGGGAATTTCCATTCGTTATTGTCGCACCACAATGTCCTCTTAATCACAGGTGGTCGACAGACAATTGGTTTGAGAATTTTTATAAGGAAATAACTACAAAATTCAGAGTCGATACAAATAGAGTATATCTGACAGGAGCAAGTCTTGGCGGAGCTGGAACATGGTATCTTGCCATAAAATACCCGGATAAATTTGCGGCAATTGCTCCTGTGAGCGGCTTTAGTAGCCATATTAAATATATTTACGACAATGTAGACAGCTTAAGAAATATTCCTATTTGGGCTTTTCATGGGAAGAAGGATCTGGTTGCTCAATATGAAGATACAGAGAGGATGATACAGAAACTGGAAGGGCAAAATAAGAATTTAAAACTCACAGCACCTGTTGATAAAGGTCATGAACTACTCTGGTTTATTTACCCTGAACAGGAATTATATGACTGGTTTTTGACACATGATAAAAGCATGAGAAACGAAAATTAACGGGCTATAACACTGTCTATAAAAAATAAGTGGTATATGAGTATTACCAAGGAATGTCGCCCACTTCAACATTCCTGTAACTTGAAAGGTTTGAGCTTCGAAATCGCTTACTTTTCATATACTCACCGTTGGCATTCATTATGATCCTACTTAAACCTATCAGATATTAAGGATGAGAATTATATTAATATTCACTTTGTTATTAGCACTGGCTTGTTCAAATAAGAACAAATCGAAAGAAACTCCGGCATCTGTTAAAGACACCAAAAATTTCATTGAAGTTTTAGAAACTATCTGGAGAACAGAACAGGAACCAATATCCTTGAGAGATTCATTGATGAAAATTTATGGAGCAGAATCAAAAGAAGTTAAGAAACAACAAGAAATCTATGAGAAGAACCACGTCATTAACGAAAAAAAAGTAACAGATATTCTTGATAAATATGGGTGGCCAACAATTGAAATGATTGGAGAACAAGGCAATTGGACAATTTGTAATGTGATACAGCATTCGGACAATGAAATACGAATTAAATATCTTCCAATGATGAGACAGGCTGTAAAGGACAAAAAATTAGAGCCTCGGTTTTTAGTTAGAACAGAAGATAGAATTGCAACTGAAAGAGGTGATCCACAAATTTATGGAGGACAAATGAAATATTATCCTGAAACTAAAAGTTTTAATGTTTGGCCAGTATATGACCCTATAAATATTGATAAAAGAAGAGCTGAAATCGGACTTAATCCAATCGCGGAATTCTTAAAAAATAGATTTGACTTTGAATGGGATCTAGAAGAGCAAATAAAAAGAACAGAAGAATTTGAAAAACAGCGACAGTTTAAAAATAACTAAAGAGAATCAAACTTAAGACGTGTATAGTTAATTGTTGGAGCTGGCTAAGCAAAGGATCTTTTCTTACAATTCACTATATTGTATTTCGGAAAATCGATTATGTACTTTTCCACAACTAACCATACACAAAACCGTTAGAAGCATTAAATGTTAACCCCTTAAGTTTCATATACATGAAAAATTTTCTATTAGGAGCACTCGTAATAATAGCAACTTTGATAGTCTTTGGATTTATTAATGAGAAAAGTGAATTAAGCACAATGGATAATCAGTGGGTCATAGCACCACGATTTTACACTTTGCAAGATGGGATTTCTAAAGAGGAAGCTCGCGAATGGTTAAAAAATGAATACCTCCTTCTATATAGAGAATTTCCCGGTTTTAATTGCCATGTTGGAGAAGTGGTAAGTTCTAGTGGTTGGGGTACACCAAATGATAAGTACAAAGAAAAAGGAGACTTTGTTATGGTCTACTTCTTTGACTCAAAAGAAACAAGAGATTATTACTTTCCCGAAGATGGTAGTTGGAGTGATGCGATAGTTAACGGGATTGCAAAACATCAATCTACGTTTGATCTGTTATTTGGCAAATATTTCATACAAGATAAATATCAAAACGAAGAATATATGATGTTCTCCAGATCAAAATAATATAGCTTCTAACATTGTATAAGAGGCATTAAAACCCCCACTTATACTAAACCGTTAGCTGCAATTAGAATAATGAAGATTCTAGAATTGTACAAAAAATATCATGTCGATAAGGATTATACGTCCATCGGTCTTTTCAGAGAACTGAATAAGAAATTCGAAATAGAAAAAGTGTTCTACCCCGGATCGCATGTTCATATCATACCTTCCTTGGTTTTTTCGAACGTGACTTACGCTGACTCGTTTAGGAATACTTACAAGTTTTTTGAAGATAAAAAGACAATTGATTTCATTAATAAGAGCAAAGAGTATTCAGAGGAACCAATCATTCGTTTCTATCAACAGGACTATAACAGATCCTTTAATGAACTGAACAAGAAATTTGATCTTGTATTTTCTCAATATGCAGGATTTGTTGGGCAAGCGGCAAAACCATATCTCAAAAAATGAGGATTATTAGTATGTAACAATTCTCATGGTGATGCATCAATGGCATCTTTGGATTCGGACTTTAAATTAGTGGCTGTGTACAGGAGAAAAACGGATGATAAATTCAGTATTTCAGACAAAATTCTAGATGAATACTTAATACCCAAAAAAGGAGATCAACCAACTAAAGATCAATTAAGGAAATCAATGAAGGGAATAGCTTATATGAAAAGCCCTTCTGGATACATATTCAAAAAAGTAAATGAATAAAAGCAGCTAACAACGTTTCTTATGAAAAGCCCCAGTCCAGTTCTCTAAAGTTAAATAATATTTACTTTTTAACTTAAACCACCTTTTCTCTTTTAATATAACTTACTCCGCCCCCTATATGTGATCCGTCTGTAAGAGGTCACCAGCATCTGTATGATTATAAGCTACCTCCTGGTGAGACTACTATCTTCTTAATTAGCTCACAAATTCCAAAATCTTAAGTATATTAGTAAGCAAGGAGCAGTCTGGTAAGGACAGGCTGTTCAAATCTCCTATGCAGCTTTATACGGTTATTAAAGAAACTGAATACTGTGTTAAGGAGTAGTATCTATTTCAAGCTTACCGGCAACAAATAAGAATGAAACTGAGCAAAACCAAACAAAAACTATTAGACGAAACCTATAATACCGTAATACAGGTTTGTTTGTTAGAAAGCCCCCTTGAAGAACTTGCGCCTTTACTGGCTGAGGATGTTATGAATTTTGGTGCTGGCAAAAAAGAGCGAACGCAAACAAAAGAAGCCTTCTTAAAACAAATAAAAAACCAAAAAGAACTGGCCAAGGGTATAAAAATGGACTTTGCGTTTACACCGGTTCTGCGCAAAATTATGAACGAGGGGAATGGCGCCATTTATACAGACGATATTGTAAATGCCGTTTGGGTAAACCAAATAAAAAACGAACTTAAATTCCGCCTCAGTTTTGTTTTTGAATACAGCGAAGAAGGCTGGTTACTGGTACATTCCCATACCTCTACCCCGGACCCGCAACGTGCGGATGACGAAGTATGGCCGGTAGAGGAACTGAAAAAAAGAACTGCATTCCTCGAAAAAAGCCTGGAGGAAAAAATAGCAGAATTAAGCCTAAAAAACCGGGAGCTTGAAATTGAAGCTGCACTCGAAAGGGTCCGTGCAAGAACCATGGCTATGCACAAAAGTGAGGAACTTGCCGAAACTGCCCTAGTGCTCTATGAGCAATTTTCGGTATTGGGGAATATACCTGATCGCATGAGTATCGGTATTTTCAAAGAGGATACCAAAGAAATCGAATTATGGTCCACGGACCAATTCGGCAGTCAGCTCAATCAAAAATTTACGGGCTCGTGGGAGAAATCCGCCAATATGACCAAAATGTATGAAGCATGGAAAGCGGATAATGATTCCTTCGTTGTGGACCTTTCAGGTCAAAAACTAAAAACTTGGCTGAATTTTATTAGGGAGGAAATGAAGTTGTATGTGGATGATTCCCATATGAAGGGACGCAGAGTGCAACAGGCGGCCTTTTTCTCTCACGGAATGCTGCTTTTTACAACAAATGAACCGGTGGCGGAGAAAATTATGCAGTTATTGATACGGTTTGCAGGTGTTTTCAGTCAGACATACACCCGCTTCCTTGATCTGCAAAAAGCGGAAGCACAGACAAGAGAGTCCCAAATAGAGGCGGCCATGGAGCGTATCAGAAGCCGGGCAATCGCAATGCGAACTTCAAATGAATTGCTGGAGGTGGCACTAGAAATACGCATTCAAACAGATCTATTAGGGCAGCAAGACCTTGAACTTAGTGTGGTACATTTGTATGAAAAAGATGCCGAATATTTTGAGTCCCTGGCAGCAATGCGCACCCCTGGAAGTGAAGGGGAAATCACGACGCATAAGATGAAATTCCCTGTAGATGCCACTCCTGAAATTCAGCAGATGATGAAAAACTACTGGGCAGGACTTTCTCAATACACCATTGAGCTTAATTTAAAGCAGCGGGAAGCATGGCAGAAAGTTTTAGAGACTACTGTCCCCGATTTATTTGACCAACGATTACAATTTGACGAGGATGAGATAGCAGCTGAGAAAAAGGAGTATTGGAATTTTACAGATTTTTCCGGCGGCTCCTTACTGACGGTCACTTATTCCCCACCGACAACGGAAACCAAAGAATTATTCCGCCGGGCAGCAGATGTTTTTGACCTGGCCTACAAACGGTTTAAAGACCTTCAAAAAGCGGAAGCACAAACCAGAGAAGCACAGATTGAAGGGGCCCTGGAAAGAGTACGTTCCAAGACCATGGCGATGCATAATAGCGAAGATTTAGAGGATATAGTTATTTCTTTATTTGATGAAGTATTGAATTTAGGTCTGGACAAATCCATACGCTGTGGAATAGGTATTCTTGAAGGTCATGAGGGGATGGAAACCAGGTCAGTGAATTCAAATTCCGATGGTACAGTAGAATTAAGAGTGGGAATGTTAAATATGACCATACACCCAATGCTGGTAGGTCTTAAAAAGGCCTGGAAAAATGGAAGCACCGGGTATTCATATGACTATACAGGAAAAGATGTCAGAAAATATTATGAGGCACTCAATAATGAACCTGAATACCCATTTAATGCCAATCTTGAAACACTACCAGAACGAGAGTTTCATCGAAGTTTCTTTTTTTCTTCAGGGATTGTTTTTACGTTTTCTGAAGCCCCTATTTCAGAAGAATCATCTAAAGTATTAGCACGATTTGCTGCAGTTTTTGGCCAAACGTACAGAAGGTTCCTGGATCTGCAACAGGCCGAAGCCCAGGCAAAAGAGGCTATCAAACAAGCTTCTCTGGATCGGGTACGGGGAGAAATTGCCAGCATGCGGTCAACCGAAGATCTGCAGCGTATTACGCCCCTGGTATTTAATGAACTGACTTCCCTGGGAGTTCCTTTTTTTAGATGCGGAGTCTTTATTATTCATGAAAAAGAAAAAAAATTAGAAGTGTATTTGTCGGCCCCGGACGGTCATTCCCTTGGGGTATTGCACCTTCCTTTTAATGTAAATACACTCACGCAAAACGCCGTGGAAAACTGGACAAAAAATAAAGTTTACCATCAACACTGGAACAAGGAAGATTTTGAAAAGTGGACGCAGTCCATGTTAGCAAAAGGGCAAATACAGGATGTGGCCACCTATCAGGATGCGACCGCCCCCCCGGATTCACTGGACCTTCATTTTATACCCTTTACCCAGGGGATGCTCTATGTTGGCAATACCAAACAATTGCAAGAAGGGGATATTGACCTGGTGAGATCTTTGGCCGAGGCCTTTGCAATCGCTTATGCGCGTTACGAGGATTTTACCAAATTAGAAAAAGCGAAACGAAGTGTTGAAACCACTTTAAGCGAACTCAAAACGACACAGAATCAACTGGTACAGTCCGAAAAAATGGCCTCATTGGGTGAGCTTACTGCCGGTATAGCCCATGAGATTAAAAACCCGCTGAATTTTGTCAATAATTTTTCGGAGGTGAACAAAGAATTGTTGGTCGAATTGAATGAAGAAATTCAGAAGGGAAATTTTGATGAAGTGAAAGCCCTGGCTAAAGATGTAACCGATAACGAAGAAAAAATAATCTTCCATGGCAAAAGGGCCGATGCCATCGTAAAGGGTATGTTGCAGCACAGTCGCAGCAGTAGTGGTGTAAAAGAACCTACGGATATCAATGCTTTGGCCGATGAATATTTACGATTGGCCTATCATGGTTTACGGGCAAAGGACAAGAGTTTCAATGCAAAGTTCGAAACTGTTTTCGATGGAAAATTAGTCAAGGTAAATGTAATCCCACAAGACATTGGAAGAGTGGTCCTGAATTTGATAACCAATGCATTTTATGCAGTCAACGAACGCAAGAAACTCGATCAAAAAGAATACGAACCAACTGTTACAGTAACTACAAAAAAAGAAGCTGATAAGGTTTTCGTTTCCGTAACTGACAACGGCAACGGTATTCCTAAAAAGGTTATTGATAAAATATTCCAACCTTTTTTTACCACAAAGCCTACGGGTGAGGGTACAGGATTAGGGCTAAGCATGAGCTATGATATTGTAAAGGCGCATGGGGGAGAACTGAAAGTGGAGACAAATGAAGGTGAAGGAAGTCAATTTATAATCATTTTACCTGTTTAAATTATGAATGTAAGAAACGTATTCATTAGCATGATATTTATCCTTGTCTTTGCACCCTTAAAGGCTCAGGATACGCTTTTCGTTGATCCGGGCAAATTGGATAGTTTGAAGGTGCTTGTTTATAATAGCAATCAAAATGATAAAGAAAAAATAAGGTTACTCAATGAGTATGCCCGGATGAGTTTTTATAATCAGGAAATTATTCAGGGTTTTTCTGCAACAATAGAGGCAATGGAATTGTCAGAAAAAATTGAATTTAAAGATGGAGGGATCATGTTTCATGAGACCTTGGCCGCCTTCTTGGGCCAGGCAGATATTGTTTCATATCATCATCAAAAGGCAAGGATGCTATCCACACAATTGAATCAAAATGATTCCTTTACTGAAGTCCAGCCTCCGGATGGCTATCCGACGCCTTATAATGAAATGTCTTATAAGAAACTGTTGAAGGCATTAGAACATTTCAAGGATGTTAAGAACAAGGAAATATTGGCAGCATTATATGACCATCTTGCTTATTACTACTATACTATAAATGATATTGATCAATTTAGATTAACAGCGAATAGTATCATAGAGATTTATTCAGATTTGGAAGAATTTTATCCAGTATTCCTCTATTATTCTTATTTAGGTTATGTAGCTATCGAAGAAAATGATGTTTTGGAAAAGGATATCATCGAAGCCAAAATTGAAGAATTGGTAGCGTCAATGAAAAATAAAAATGAGACAGGGCCATTAAATTTTCAATTGGCAAATTATTATAGAATTAACGGGCAAAATACGATTGCTATAGAGCATTATTTGCGGTGCATTGATTTTTTTGAATCAATTAATGATTATTTTATGTTGTCGGATGTATATGGTCAAATGTACCGACTGTATTCAGATTTAGAGATGTTCGATAGAGGAGCAGAAGCAATGGAGAATAGAGTCAAACTATTGGAGGCACATAATTTACCCGCAGATATGTTTAATGCTTACAATCAGGTAATGTGGGCCATGTACGATGCTAAAAATTACAACAAAGCGCAATATTATAATCAGCTTAAAAAAAGTATATCCACGCCGCTTACTGCCGAAGATTTCGTAGCAGATAGTTATAGCCTTGAAGGTCATATTCAAATGGATAAGAATCATTATAAGGTAGCCATTTCGCTAATTGAAAAAGCTCTTGACGTATCAATTAGGTTGAAAAGAGTCGATAATGATGAATGGGAAGCCTATCGCATATCAACTTGCTATTATAATCTTAATGACCATGAAAATGCCCTAAAGTATGCTTTGCTAAGTCAAGAAGTTTTACATGAAGACAATATCAGATTAAAAAAGCGATTAAATTTAACATTTTCTGACATTTATGACGCGCTGGGAAACGAGAACCTGGCATATAAGCATTTAAAGATCTACAAGGATCTTATCAAAGAATCAGAGGATATTGATATTGCAAACGTTCTTATGAAGGCAGAAGTTCGATCGGTGATTGATAGGAATCAAAAGGAAATTGACATACTTGAAAGAGAACAATTTATAAAAGAGCAACAAAACAAAAATCAGCGCTTATGGATCATAAGTATTGCCGGAGCTCTTTTATTTGCCTTAATACTTAGCTCTATCTTATTTCGAAATAATAAAAACAGACAAAGGGCAAATCTAATTCTTCAGCAACAAAAGGAGAAAGTTCAGGAGACTTTGGTAGCGTTAAAAGCAACGCAATCCCAATTAATACAATCCGAAAAGATGGCATCTTTAGGAGAGCTCACTGCGGGAATTGCGCATGAAATTCAAAACCCACTTAATTTTGTCAATAATTTCTCTGAAGTTTCTCAGGAACTGATGAAAGAAATGTATGAGGAGATTGAGAAGGGTGATCAGAGAGAAGCGCTGGAAATAGGAAATGATATTGAGCAAAACCTTGAAAAGATACATCACCACGGGCAACGTGCCAGTGAAATAGTAAAAGGCATGCTCCAGCATAGCCGTAGCAGTAGTGGGCAAAAAGAACCTACGGATATCAATGTACTGGCAGATGAATATTTACGCCTGGCTTACCATGGTTTAAGGGCTAAGGACAAAACTTTCAACGCAACCATGAAAACTGATTTTGATACATCGATCAAGATAATTAGTATTATCCCCCAAGATATGGGTCGGGTTATTTTAAATCTATTGACAAACGCATTTCATGCGGTAAAGGAGAAACAACAACAAAGCCCTGAAGGATACAAGCCAGTGGTCTCCATAAGAACCAAAAAGAACGCGGGTAAGTTAAGCATAGAAGTGAGCGATAATGGCAACGGAATTCCTAAAAAGGTTATTGATAAAATATTCCAACCTTTTTTTACCACAAAGCTTACGGGTGAGGGTACAGGATTAGGGCTAAGCATGAGCTATGATATTGTAAAGGCACATGGGGGGGAGTTGAAGGTGAAAACGAAAGAGGGTCAGGGAACCACTTTTATTATTCAATTACCAACGCTATAATTTTTGTTGAAAATTCCTGAGTACATATAATTTTCAACAAAGGGAATATCTTTTATTTTAAAGAATTAAATTTAAACGGCGATATTTAGTCAATATCTCAAATAGTTATGATTTTAGAACCCTTTATATTAATTTTTATAGTTTGGCACATCCGTAAAAACTTACGTTTGCTTTCGCCAAATACGCATTGGGATAAAACCCTCTTATGGGCCATGATTGGCATAGCAATTCTTTTTATATTAGAAAGATCGCTTCCCATAACGAATGTTACAAATTGGATATGGCACTTATTAATACTGGGAATTGGATATCTGATTTTCAGGCTTCCGCAACTTGAACGAATGCGAACTATTATAATAGCCGTTCTTCCTTTAATAATCATAAATACTATAAAAGATCTGCTTAAAATTATTTATTTACCCCTTTACGAACAAATAGATAATTACCTGGACTTTGCCATTGTCTTTTCCATTGCCTGGATGATTGCCATGCTGTTACGATCAAACAAACAGAATAGAGCCCTTAAAAAAGAAAGACAAAAAACACTGGCAGAAGAAGAGCGAAACAAATTCATATCGGCACAAAAAGAAAAACTGGAGTTGATTGTTGAGGAAAGAACGGCAGAAATAACAAAACAAAAGGATGAATTAATGCATGCTTTCACTGAATTAAAAAATACTCAAACGCAACTGATACATGTTGAAAAAATGGCTTCGCTAGGAGAACTGACTGCCGGCATCGCCCACGAGATCCAAAATCCGCTGAACTTTGTGAACAACTTCTCTGAGGTAAATAAGGAACTCCTGGAAGAAATGATGGAAGAAATGCAAAAGGGCGATGTAGAAGAGGTAAAAGCCCTGGCGGAAGATATCATACAAAACCTCGAGAAAATAAACCACCATGGTAAACGTGCTGATGCTATAGTAAAAGGGATGTTGCAACACAGCAGAAGCAGTAGTGGTGTGAAGGAGCCTACGGATATCAATAAACTCTGTGACGAATACCTCCGCCTGGCCTACCATGGCTTGCGGGCCAAAGATAAATCGTTCAATGCTACCATAAAAACCGATTTTGATAAAAACATAGGAACTATCAACATAATCCCACAGGATATCGGGCGGGTGGTGCTTAATCTGCTCACCAATGCCTTTTACGAAGTATCCGCCTTCGCTAATTCATCCAACGAAGACTTGGCAAATTTGGCAGCTTCCGAGGACCAGTATAAACCCACTGTATCACTCTCAACCAAAAAAACCAAAAATGGGATTACAATTAGTGTAAAAGACAATGGCAACGGCATATCGGAAAAGGTCAAGGAAAAAATCTTCCAACCCTTTTTCACCACCAAGCCCACCGGGCAAGGAACAGGCCTGGGCCTGAGTATGAGTTATGACATAGTGACTAAAGGGCACAATGGGAAATTAAAAGTGGAATCCGAGCAAGGAAAAGGAACAACTTTTACCATAACATTACCCCTAGCACAGAAAATATGATGTTTAAATTACAAGAATTAGCAGGAATAATATCAAACACCAATACGATATGAAAATATTAGTGGTAGACGACGAACAGGACGTAAAATTGCTGTTTCAGCAGCGTTTCCGGAAAGAGATCCGGAATAATGAACTGCATTTTGCATTTGCATTTTCCGGAGAAGAGGCACTCACTTATTTGGGTGAACTTAATCATGAAGCGGTACTTATCCTTTCTGATATTAATATGCCGGGAATGAGCGGGTTGGAGCTTTTGGAACAAATTAAGAAAAACTTTGTAAAGCCACCACCGGTGGTC
>Ga0265303_10001655_pt1 | contig 13779 bp, 11 predicted proteins | sample Helome_2_FD_192494 | JGI IMG/M metagenome (GOLD analysis project Ga0265303, IMG submission 192494) | Marine sediment microbial communities from subtidal zone of North Sea - Hel_20160317 (Illumina Assembly) | ecosystem: Environmental > Aquatic > Marine > Subtidal zone > Sediment ... | reverse complement strand
CTTGAGCGGAGAACTTCGCCCCCTGGTACCAGTACCGGTCGCCGTTTCGTAGGCTCTTGAACTGCTCCACGATCACGTGGAACGCCAACTCGCCAACGTGCCCGCCGTTAAAGGGATCTTCGGCGAGCGTCCCCACCCAGAGGTCGATGTCGTCCACGTCGGCATTACACGGATGCCAGCCGCCCTTGCACGCCAGGGTCGCTGCTGACCTCTGAGAACGTCGCGTTCGTCGCGAGCCCGAGGGCTGCGCGGGTCTGGTTGTAGCTGGGCAGGCCGTGATCGCGCCCGCGCTGGATGTTGAGCGATGCCAAGTCGAATCCGCCCGCTCCGGGAGGACCAAAGAGGAAGTCACGTACGTCGTCGACGAGCTCGGTATCGATACCCGAGCAGGCCTGGCTCGCGAGGCCGCGCAGAATCGGCTCAATGCCACCTTCATTCACCAGCCGATCCGGACGGAAGAATGCGTCCCGCAGTGGGAGATTGCCTTCGGGAATCGTATTGAGGGCCGCATCGAGTCGCAACAGAGTCGGGCTCAAGGCGCTGTGCCCAAAACGATAGACCGCCGTCGAAAACTCGTTGAAGATCGCCGGGCTCGCGTTCCAGTCGTAGTGCCAATAGGGAGGCAGCGCGTTGGGGCCTAGCAGCGCCGGCAAGAACTCGTTGTAGGTGATGACCTGCATCAGCGCGCCGACGATTCGCTGCGCTTCCTGGTAAATCTCCTCGCCGGTGAGCGAGGGATCGTTGGCTGCGATCTCCGCAGCGAGCCGGTTGTGCTCGCGAACGAACAGCGTGTGCATAGCGCTCAAGCCGACCTGCTCGTTGGCCCTGACATCTCCAGCGAGAAACAAGGTCGGATCGGTTCCGCCCGCGTTGGGTAGGCCCGGAATATTGAAGGGAAGCAGATCGCCGGCGCTTACCAGGAGCCGCCCGGTGCCATCATTGGTCCGCAGCGCGGCAGCCCTTACATCGTCGGAGCCGTAGACATCGGAGGCATCGATGGAATGCGTGATCTGGTTCATCTGCTGGCGCGGATACGCAAGGTCGTTTCCGGTTCCGGGATGATAGGCAGACCTATCGAACGCGATCGTTGCGGTGCCGGAGCTCGTCGGATCGAAAGAGGGATCTCCCATCGGCACTGCAATCGGCATTGGCTCGGCGGGACCGTGTGGCTCCGTGAGATCGATGTCGTGGTCCACGCACTGGCCCCATTGCCAGAGGAAATCGCTCGCCCCCAAGGCATTGGGCCCGGGCAGCGCATCGGTGCAAAGCGCGTTGCTGATTTCGCGCGGGGACGGACGACCCACGCCCGCCATCGAGGCCACCAAATCGCCATAAGCGACCGGCGCCATTCGGCGAAGCGTCGTATCGGCCGCACCCAGCTCGAAGTGCGTCAGATGGTTGCCGGTTCCATCGATGCTGCGGTACCGACCGGTCGGCTCCTCAGACGGGTCGGGCGGAGGAACGCTCGCCGGATCGACATTGGCGTTCGGGGACAGTGCATCCATCACCTCCTGGCAGCTCATCGCCATGGTCGGCAACAACAGAAGCGCTGCGAGCAGTCGCATGCACGTTGTCATCCAATACTGTCTCACGGGTCACACGCTCCGGGTCGAGCGATGATTCGTATATCGAAGATCCGCGCGACTTGGAAGATGTAATGACCGCAAGTTCGACGATGTCCGTTTCCAGTGAATCAAGCGCTTGAAAACACCGGAGCCACTGCGCCAAATCGTAGGAAACTTCACACAGACGAAGCCGGCGCGCTCGACCTCAAGAAAGCCGGCTTGCGTCCGCTGGCCCTTTCCTCGCCGCGGACGATGCATCAAAACGACCGGAGCAGCTCCGCTCCATCGACATGCGTCCGTGGACCCATCGCCACAGTGCTGACCGTCTCGTCGCTGCTCTTGTTGACCGGCATCAAGGAATGCAAGAGCACCTACTTCGTGTGCGTCGCCGGCGGCGGTGACCAGGGTCGTGGCGAATCTGGATTGGAACGGTGGGAACCGAAAATATCGATAAGAAGGGAACAAAGCTGAGCAGAATTCGAGGATTTCACGGCGGACCAAAGCTCGAGGCCGGGTTTGGTCTGGGCTTGACAGAGCCTGGGAGCGGCCCTACCCGCCCGTCTGGAAAGAGGCGGAGTCGATCCTGGCCCTGGCTGCGTTGGCGGTGCCTGGATCTTGTTCGTCGAAAAATGACGAACCGACTTGTCGGACCCTTGAGCTTCGCCTAAGTGGCAGCCGGTCATTTAGAGGACTGAAGAGAAAACGCAGCATGCAGATTTTCCCCCGCGAGTTGAACTACTTGCCTCTAGCCTTGGCCTTAGTGGCCGGCGGTCTGGGAGCCGGCGTGTTCATATTGTTTTGGGTCTACTTCACCCCACCGAATCTTCAGGTCGGCTACACGCCGAAGCAGCCCGTCGAATACAGCCACCGATTGCACGCGGGAGAGCTCGGGATGGACTGCCGCTACTGTCACTCGCAGGTCGAGCGCTCCCACGAGGCCATGGTGCCGCCGACGCAGACCTGCATGGGCTGCCACGCCGTCGTGCACACCGAGTCCGCGAAGCTGGCGCCGGTACGCGAGAGCTGGGAAACGGACGACGCCATCCCGTGGGTTCGCGTCCACCAAGTTCCCGACCATGCGGTCTTCAACCATAGCGGACACCTCAGAGCCGGTGTCGGCTGCGCATCGTGCCATGGCCGGATCGACCAGATGGAGGTCGTCGGCGTGGTCGAGCCGATCGCGATGCAGTGGTGCTTGGAATGCCACCGCAACCCCGAGAAACACATTCGGCCCAAGAGCGAGATCACCAATATGAAGTGGGAACCCGACGAGGCCTGGCTTGCACAGCGCGCTGCGGTTGCGGCCGTTCTCAATCCACCTTTGCACTGTTCGGGGTGCCACCGATGACCCGTAGAAAATCCTATGAGCTGAGCCCGGGGAAGGGTCCGTCGATGTGGCGGACGCTTGAGGACAAAGACCGCGCGACTGACGAACTGACAGAGCTGGCTCAGGAAGAGCAGCCCGGTGGCTTCATCACCGATCTGTTGAGCCCCAAAGCGCTCGTCTCACGTCGGTCCTTCGTGCAGGGCTCTTCGATCGCGGCCTTGGCTGCAGGGCTTCAGGGCTGCGTCCGTCGACCCAAGAACGAGATCCTTCCGTACAGCAAGGCGCCGGAGCACCTGGTTCCGGGTGTGCCGACGCATTTCGCCACGGTCACGGCGCGTGGGCGTGACTCGCTCGGCGTCTTGGTCACCAGCCATGATGGCCGGCCGACCAAGGTCGAGGGCAATGAGATGCATCGCGGGAGCTTCGGAGCAACCGACGTCCGCGGACAGATCTACGTCTGGGACCTGTATGATCCCGATCGTTCGAAGTCGCCGGCTCGTCGCAAGGGCAATGCGCTCACGGACGCAACGCCCGAAGAATTCGAGAAGGCGCTCGCCGCGCTCGTCAAAAAGCACGAGGCAGACGGTGGCGCTTCGCTGCGTCTGCTGTCGCCAATTTCAAACAGCCCGACCTTCGTACGCTTGCGGTCGAAGATCCTCCAGCGATTTCCGAAAGCTCGATTTCATACTTACAGCGCGGTGAATGATGACAATGCGCGAGAAGGGGGGCGCATGGCCTACGGTGCGCCCGTTTCCCCTGTCTTCGACCATCAGAATGCGCGGGTGACGGTATCGCTCGCCGCGGATTTTTTGGGCAGCGAGCCCGGAGCGGTAGTCGCTGCGAGACGATTCGCAAACACACGGCGTTTGTCCTCTCCCGACGCTGCCACGAACCGCCTCTACGTGGTCGAGTCTAACTTCACCATCACCGGCGGCATGGCAGACCATCGGCTTCGCATGCGCCAGGCGGACGTGATCACGTTCACCAAAGCGCTGCTCGTCGAGCTGGCGAACCGCGGCGTCACGCAGCTGGCGAGGATCGCGGACGCCCTCCGCCAGTCTGAGGGAACGAATGACGCGAGTGGCATCGACAGAGAGTTTCTGGCTGTCGTGGCAAACGACATGCTGCAGAATCGTGGCAAGGCACTCGCAATTCCCGGCGCGAGTCAACCACCGCTGGTTCACGCTCTAGCGCTGGCGATCAACGACGCCCTCGGCGAACGGAAGAAGACGCACGTCCTGTTCCCCATCCTCGACCAGGATGATCCGCCGAGCAGACAGAGCATCGCCGAGCTCAGCAAGGACATTGACGCGGTCGATTCGCTGGTGATCTTGGGCGGCAATCCTGCTTACGACGCGCCCGCAGACCTGAAGTTTGCCGAAATCTTGGCGCGGGAGGGGCTCACATCGATTCACCTCGCGTCCCATCGGAACGAGACTTCGCAGCTCAGCACCTGGCATGCGCCCATGGCTCACGAGCTCGAAACCTGGGGTGACCAACAGAGTGTCGACTCCAGTCTTTCGATTCAGCAGCCGCTCATCGCACCTCTTTACGGCGGTATCAGCGCGATCGAGCTGCTCGGGAAGCTCGCAGGCGAGAAGAGCACCAGCGGCTATGATCTCGTGCGGGAGACGCAAAAGTCAGACCTCGAAACCTATGCGAAGAGCCTGGCCTTGGTCGGGTTTTCGAAGGAAACGACGGGTGCGGATCAACTGTGGCGTGGCGCTCTTCATCGTGGCGTCTACAGGCAAGCGAGCCCCGAGGCCTTCGAGCTCCGCGTCGAGTCGATTGCGACGGCGGCCGCATCCGCACAGAGCCCGACGCCTGCCCAAAAGGACGAGATCGAAATCAGCTTCGAGCCGGACTTGGCGCTTTGGGACGGCGAGCACGCCAATAATCTCTGGGCTCTCGAGCTCCCATCGCCGATGACCAAGTTGGTTTGGGACAACGCCGCGCTCATCTCGCCCGCAATGAGCAAGGCGCTGGGCGTGAAGAACGGTCAAATGCTTCGTCTCAGCAAGGGCGATTCCAAGATCGAGATCCCCGCGTGGATCGTCCCGGGCCATGCGGACCAGTGTGTGACCTTGACGCTCGGCTGGGGTCGCACCGCAGCGGGGCGCTACGGCAACGGCAAGGGCTTCGATGTGAATCCATTGCGCGCCACAGAGGGCATGGACTTCACGAGCGGCGTCACCGTCGAGCCTCTTCGCGAGGTCTACAACTTGGTGCCGACGCAGACGCACGACCGGATGGAGGGCCGTCCGATCGCCATCGATGCGACGCTCGAGGAGTACAAGAAGGAGCCCGACTTCGCGTCCTACCGGGCGGTCGATCCGGTGAACACCCCGCCGTTGTGGAAGCAGCAGGACTACGGCGAAGGCTACAAATGGGGCATGTCGATCGACCTCAACGCGTGCACGGGCTGCAATGCCTGCGTGGTTGCCTGCCAGGCCGAGAACAACATCCCGGTCGTGGGCAAGTTCGAGGTCGAGCGCGGTCGAGAAATGCACTGGCTACGCATCGACCGGTACTTCGTGGGCGACGACGAGAACAATCCCGAGGTCGCGGTGCAGCCGGTCACGTGTCAGCAGTGTGAGGAAGCGCCTTGCGAGAACGTCTGCCCGGTCAACGCCACGGTTCACTCCCCAGAGGGCCTCAACGACATGGTTTACAACCGGTGTGTGGGCACCCGATACTGTGCGAACAACTGTCCGTACAAGGTCCGCCGGTTCAACTACCTCGACTGGCACGGCCACCTCGACGACGAGTTCGGTTGGTACGAAGACTTCCCGGAGTCTCGAAAGCTCCAGTTCAACCCCAACGTCACGGTGCGGATGCGCGGCGTCATGGAGAAGTGCACGTACTGCGTGCAGCGCATCGAGGCGGGCAGGATCGCGCTCAAGCGGCTGGGCCGTGGAATCAAGGATGGCGACGTCAAGAGCGCCTGCCAGCAGGCCTGTCCCGCTGCGGCGATCGCGTTTGGCGACCTCAACGACCCGGGGAGCACCGTTTCCAAATGGTCAGAGATCAATCGCAACTACAAGCTGCTGCCCGAGATCGGCACCCGTCCGCGTACGTCGTTTCTGGCACGCATTCGCAACCCAAACCCCAAGCTGAAGGGAAATGGGTAACAGCCAATGAGCTACGACGCACCTATCAAAGAGCTCGGTGAGACGTCCCTTCTGCCCGAAGGCACGACCGCCAACGACATCACCGAGACGATTGCAGGCGTTACCGAGAACGCCGCCCCGCGCGGTTGGTGGTTCCTGTTCTTGCTCTCGCTCTCTGTACTTGGTGCGATGACCGCCGCGCTCGCGTACCTGTTCGTGCAGGGCGTCGGCGTCTGGGGTAACAACGCGCCGATCTACTGGGCCTGGGACATCACCAACTTCGTCTGGTGGATTGGTATCGGCCACGCGGGCACCCTCATCTCCGCCATTTTGTTCCTGTTCAGGCAGAAGTGGCGAACGAGCATCAACCGCTTCGCCGAGGCCATGACGGTCTTTGCGGTGCTCTGCGCCGGATTGTTTCCGGCGATTCACACCGGCCGTCCCTGGTTTGACTACTATTTGTTTCCGCTGCCCAACCAGATGGACATGTGGCCGAACTTCAAGAGCCCGCTGATGTGGGACGTCTTTGCGGTCAGCACCTATCTGACGATCAGCGTGATCTTCTGGTACGTGGGCTTGATCCCCGACTTCGCGACGCTTCGCGACCGGTCGAAGAACCTGACCCGCAAGCGGATTTACGGCTTCTTCGCGCTCGGCTGGCGCGGCGCACATCGGCACTGGCAGCACTACGAGCGGGCGTACCTAATCTTCGCCGGCATCTCGACACCGCTGGTCCTTTCCGTTCACTCGGTCGTTTCCTTCGACTTCGCAACCTCGGTCGTTCCTGGCTGGCACACGACGATTTTCCCGCCGTACTTCGTCGCTGGCGCCGTCTTCAGCGGATTCGCGCTCGTGATGACGCTGATGTTGATCTGCCGCTCGATCTTTAAGCTTCAGAACATCGTGACCATCCGGCACTTGGACTTGATGAACAAGTTCATGCTCGGTACCGCGCTCCTGGTCGGCTATGCGTACGCGATGGAGTTTTTCATCGCCTGGTATTCTTCGAACCCTTACGAGCAGTGGGTTTTCTTCCACAACCGGCTTGGCTGGGGACAGTTGGATAGCAAGGGCAACTGGGGCCCGCTTTGGTGGGCATACTACGCGATGGTGTTCTGCAACGTCATCGTCCCGCAGGTTTTTTGGTTCAAGCGAGCACGTACGAGCGTTCCGATCATGCTCATCGCAAGCGTTCTCATCAACATCGGGATGTGGTTCGAGCGTTTCGTGATCATCGTCACCTCGACGTACCAGGACTTCCTGCCGTCTTCCTGGGGCATGTTCCATCCGACGGCGATCGACATCCTGACTTATCTCGGAACGTTCGGGTTGTTCTTCACGCTGTTCCTTCTCTTCGTTCGCTGGATTCCGATGATCGCCATCGCGGAGGTCAAAGGAAACCTACCGGGCGCGCATCCTGACATGCACGCCATACAGGCACATGACGAGGCACCGGACGCAGTCGGCGCGCCGGTGCCCGCGGAGTAACGCGAATCATGGCTAACGCAACAAAAAAGCCCGCCCTTTATCTGGCCGAATACGAGACGCCGAACGCGATCGCGCAGGCGGCGATGAAGGTGCGAGACGCCGGCTACAAGAACTGGGACTGCCACACCCCGTACGCCATGCACGGCATGGATGAGGCCATGGGGCTCAAGCCCACGCGAATCGGGGTGCTCTCATTCATCTTCGGGATGCTTGGCGTCGCAATCGCGGTGGCGTTGATACAGTACACCAATGCGTTCGACTTTGACTTGTTGAACATCGGCGCCGGCTATCCGCTCATCGTCGGCGGCAAGCCTCCGGGCGCGTTCCCATCGATGGTGCCGATCATGTTCGAGCTCGGGATTCTTCTGTGCGGCTTCGCGACGCTCTTTGGCTTGCTCGGCATCATTAAGCTGCCGATGCACAATCATCCGATTTTCGCATCGGACCGGTTCGAAGCCGCGACCGACGACAAGTACTTCATTTCGATCGAAGCTGGCGACCAGAAGTTCGACCTCGATCGAACCAGGGCGCTCCTCGAGGCCACGAACCCGACCTACATCGAGCTCGTCGAAGCGGAGGTGCTCTGATGCGTCCCCTTCTAATCGCGCTGGCATTCACAACGCTGGCGACGGGCTGTATCGGCGGCGAGAGCGGCAAGCCGCCGATCGTCGGTATCCGCAACATGTACAACCAGCCGCGTTACGATACTCAGGAGCGCCAGCCGTTCTTTGCCGATCAGCGCTCGATGCGTCCTGAGGTCGAGAACACCGTAGCCCGCGAAACGGAGATGGTGCTTGTTTGGACGACCGGGCGCTCGGTCCAAGGAGACGCTTGGCTCATGGAAGTGCCTCCCCAAATCGTTGCGCGAGCGGGAGGTGCGAAGCCTTTCCTCGACCGAGGCAAGCAGCGATACAACATCTACTGCGCAACCTGCCACTCCGTGTCCGGCGACGGCAAAGGCATGGTATCTCGCCGCGCGGCCTCGCTAGGCGCAGCCGGACTCGTGGCGCCGACCTTCCACGATGACCGGCTGCGACACATTCCCGATGGCCAGCTCTTCGCGACCATCACCAATGGCGTTCGAAACATGCCGGCGTATGCCCACAACATTCCGGTCGATGACCGATGGGCCATCGTTCATTACGTTCGCGCGCTGCAGCTGAGTCAGGCACCTGTGGCGGCGCTCAACAATACGGAGCAGTCCAAGTGACGAACGCAAACGACACAGACTATCGAGTCGGAGACGATCGCATATGGAAGCGCGCCTGGCTTGCGCCCCTCGGTCTTGCCATCGTGGGCGGCCTGCTCGCGGTTCTCACCGCCGACGCGGACAGGCTTGGCTACGCCTACCTGTTCGGCCTGTTTACGACCGCCACCTTCATGCTTGGGGCGCTCTTCCTGGTGTTGGTCCAGTTCCTCACGGCTTCGTACTGGGGCGTATCCTCGCGACGCATCGTCGAGGTCATCATGTCGGGTGCGCCCGTCGTCGCGCTCTTGGCGCTACCCTTCATTGCCGGCGTCGCGCTCGGCAAGATTCACATCTACGATGAGTGGCAGAGCGTGTCGGCGCACGGCGAGCACGCGGAGCCCGATTCGGGGTCCGACCATGCGAGCGATCACGAGGAGCACGGCGTCCTCGACTTCGGCTCGGGGGTCGCCTACGCGCAGGCCGATGGTGAGGATCACGGCGGGCACAGCGAAGCTGAGGCGCATGATGAAGCGCACTCCCACACCCCGCAGGAAGCCGCGCTTCACCACGAAGTCCTCGAAAAGAAAGCCGGCTACCTGAATACCAAGGGCTGGGTTGCCCGCGGTCTTGGCTATCTTCTCGTCTGGTGCCTACTGGCACTGGCATACTTCGCTTGGTCGAGGCGCCAGGACAACGACCACGACCCGAAGCACACCGTTCGGATGCAGAGCCTGGCGGCGCCATCGCTGATTCTCTTCGCGGGCACACTGACTTTTGCAGCGTTTGATTGGCTGATGTCGCTCGAGGCGGCTTGGTTTTCGACGATCTTCGGCGTGATTATCTTTGCCGGTTCGGCGGTTTCGATTCTCGCCCTCACGATATTGATTGGCCTGAGCCTCTACAAGCGTGGCCTGGTCGGGGACTACATCAACATCGAGCACTTCCACGACCTCAGCAGGCTCATGTTTGGCTTCGTCTGCTTTTGGACGTATGTCCATTTCTCTCAGTGGATGCTGATTTGGTATGCAGGCATTCCGGAGGAAGCCACTTGGTTCATGAAGCGTTGGGACGGCGGCTGGAAATTCGTTTCCTACCTGCTGATTTTCGGCCACTTCGTCGCGCCGTTCGTCCTCTTGATTTCAAGGGTGCAGAAGCGCGCGCTTCCCTGGCTTCAGGTCATGTGCTTCTGGCTCCTTTTTATGCACATCGTGGACCTCTACTGGTTCGTCCTGCCACAGGCCGGAGCCTTCCAGGTCCAGCTCGCAGACATCGGGGCGCTGCTGTTCGTCGGCGGCGTCTTCTTCACCTACGTCTTTTGGCAGATCGGGAAGGTCCCGTTGGTGCCGGTTGGCGATCCAAGGCTTCAGCGGAGCCACCACCTCCACCAGATATACTGAGCGTGCACGGATGAGTACGAAGCACAAAACGAGATTCGCGCCCTTACACGTCCTCCTGGGCCTCTCGGCCCTGGCGGCGCTTGGCCTGGGTTGCGGCCAAGGCGACTCGGCCAGGGCGCCGACGAGCGACGATGAGTACGACATCATCAAGCGCCAGCAGGAGGAAGCCCTGGAGAAGGGGGCGATGCCCATCGCACAGGCGATGGCGCAGTACGGCTCGACCCAACGCGACGAGTTCGCTGCCCTTGCGCCGCAGCCTTCGACAGACGAGTCGGCGGTCGACGGCTGGTCGTTCAAGGGTGCGGCTCCGATCGCGGCGGGTGACGTCACCATGCCGCCCGAGTGCACCGGTGCAGCGAATCCCGAGGCGTGCTGGGGCCAAAAGCTCAGCATGAGCAAGGGCTGCATGGCTTGCCACGCCGTCGACGGTGTGAAGCAGCAGCCCTGCCCGAACTGGAAGGGCCTCTTCGGTGCGGACAGACCTCTGGTCAGCGGCGAGACGGTGGTTGCCGACGAAGCGTACCTCGCCAATTCGATCGTGAACTCCTGGGATCAGGTGGTTCAGGGCTACGGCAAGACGATGCCGCCTTACAATTTCCCCGAGCAGGAAGTCGCGGCGTTGGTTGCCTACCTCAAGTCACTCGGGGAGGGCGGATAAACAACAAGAGATCCGAGATCCGACCGAGGTCGGCGCTCCTCGACCTGAGATGTGGGGCACACACGAGGATGCTAGGAGGCGGTCTGCACTGGTCCGTTTGCCCCGAAGGGCTGTAGCGCAGCTGCCGACACGGTTGTCTTGGCGTTAGATTGGCCCTGCAGGGTGACCGAACGCCGCGATTAGCCTATTGCGACCGCACGTCGGCACCGCCGCGGCTGCGGCAAACCGTGGCTCTCGCTAAGTCGACCTAGAAGGCGCGTCTACGGCGCCGGCCCACATCGAGCCCCGTGGCACACCCGCATCCACCAGGTGCCTTCTGGAAAGCAGGCGGTGCGGTCTCCGGCCGTCCACTTTGCTAGGGCGCGTGCGTACTGTGCGCGAAAGGCGCGCAGTCGCTTCACTGCTTCGGTTCCCGCGCTTCGATCCCCAGCTGCTGCGAATTGCGGGTTCAGACTCCCAAACACTTCGGAGCTTCTGGCTCGCTTGGTATGTGCGATCCGCAGCACGCGCCTCGGACCCACAAACGCCAGGCCTGTGCGCTTAGCCTCGTTCCAGGCCTGGTGGCGCCGCTGTCGCACCTGCTCCGCGATGCGCTCTCGTGCGAGGTCTGCCCCATAGTCGAGCTCGAGCGCTACCGGCATTTCGAGCCGAAGCTCGATGACATCTGGCCAGTCCGGGTTCTTGGGGTCGAAATAGTGCCGCGGTCGTTCGACCCGGATGAGGCGGGTGCCGACGTGCGCCGGGAGCGTGTGCGCCCCGGGCCAGTCCTTGGCGTAGCGCACCGCCAGGGCTTCGACCGGGTTGGCGATTAGGTAAGCGATAGACTCGATCATCGCCTCGGGGGTCAGAAGTACATGGGCGCCGCTGCTTTGTTTGTTGAAGACCTCCTCCGGCCATCCCCGTAAGGCCTTGGTGCACAAGGCCAGGTTTCGGTGAAGTGTCTCCAAGAACTTCGGATACACACCCCGGACGTCGGTGATGACCTCGTGTGCGTGCGTCGACATGAGGCAGGCCGCGTGCACGAGCACACCATGAACCTGCGCGGCATGGCCCAAGCAATACCAGTAGATCTGTTCCATCTTCCGCGCCTCGTCGGGGTTGAGTAGGAAGTGACGGCGGGTCGTGCGCCGAGACAGGGCGAGCGTGGCGCCGGGATCCACGATGCGCGGTCGAGTCATAGCGTCTGGGCTGAAGCGAAAACGATGCCAACGAGCTGCATACTCTTTTCAGGCACTTAGCTCGCTCAGACTGCCGGATTGCCGCCATGCGCCGGCGGGCGCCAACGCTCGAAATTACAGGGTATTCTCCCACGCGCTTCTGCGTTTTCGGCGACGTCGGTTGGATCTCTAGCCAAAGGACAAAACCATGGGGTACAAGGTCAACGTGATCGAGGGGGTAGGGGCAGGCTTCGCCGACAAACTTGCGTCGACGGGCATCAACACCACCAACCACCTTCTAGAGGCGACCAATGTGGATAGCGTCAAGGAGCTCTGAAACGCCGATGAGTGCTCGACTCAGCGCGTAGCCGGTCACGTAAAGATGAACGCGGAGCAAAGCGCTCGAAAGGAGACAGAATGTCATGCAGGAATTGACCAATAGACTCACCGAGGTTCTCGGTCCGGCCGGGTCTAGCGCCCTAGGCCATGCGTTGCTGGGGCTCGCCATACTCATCGTCGGTCTCTTTATCGTCAAGCTTGCCTCCGACTTGTTGAAGAGGCTGCTCACGAAGGTTCCTGCGCTGCACCGCACCCGTGAAGACGGCAGCGTCACCGATTTCGTTTCGCCGATCGTCTCGCTCGTGAAAGCAGTGCTCACGATCTTCGTCCTCATCGCGGTGCTCGAGCACTTCGGGCTGATGAACGTCCTCGATCCACTGAAGTCGATGGCAAGCAAGTTCGCAGCTGCGGTGCCCAACATCATCGGTGCGGGAGTGATCGCCTATGCGGGCTGGATCATCGCGAAAGTCCTGGCGCAGTTGGCAGGCGTTGCGTTGGAGAAAGTGGACGAACGGGTGGCGGAGCGCACGGGGAACGAAGAGATCAGCATCGCCAAGTTCGGTCGAGCCCTGGTATTCGCCGTGGTCCTGCTGCCGGTCATCGTCTCCGCACTCGGAGTGCTGGACATCCCCGCGATTTCCGTCCCCGCGTCAAACATGATTGAAAAGCTCATGGCCGCCGTGCCCAACATCGTGGGCGCCGCCATCATCCTCCTGGTCGTCTACGTGGCCGCTAAGTTCGTCGTTTTCGTCCTCAATGGCCTCTTGGACGGGATGAAGTTCGACGCTCTAGCCGAGAAGATCGGCATCGGAGGCTTGTTCTCCGAGTCGTTTACTCCGACGCGGCTCGTCGACATGGCCATCATGTTCTTCTCCATGTTGGCGGCTGCGGTCGCTGCCGTGAACGTGTTGCAGATCGAGGTGATCTCCGAGGTATTCGCCTCGGTGCTGGAGTTCGGCGCCGGCTTGCTCATTGGCGGTCTCATCCTGATCATCGGCAACTTCCTCGGCACGTTGGCCTACGAGAAGCTGACCAAGCACGGCAGTCCCGGACTCGCCAATATCGCCCGAATCGCGATCCTCGGCTTGGTGCTCGCGATGGGCCTCAAGGCCATGGGACTCGCCGACAACATCGTCAGCATGGCGTTTGGCTTCACCCTCGGCAGCGTCGCCGTTGCGGCAGCGCTCGCGTTTGGGCTCGGCGGTCGTGATGCCGCAAAGTCCATCGCCGACGACTGGGTTCGGAAAATGAAGGAGCGTTAGTTTCGGCTGGCGTCGCAGCTACTGTGCCACGCCCGGTAGGAACGCTGCGAACGCGATGGCTTTGCGGACGTCTCCGGCGACGCGAAGCTTGCCTTGCACGAACGCGGTCTGTGGGTCGATCTTGCCTCGCGTGATGAGCGCCAGGTGTTCGTCGCGAATGGTGAGTGTGGCGTCGGGTTCCTCGGCTCTGCCCTCGGTGACCGACCGCTTCGGAATATCGACGATCCAAGCCTGCTCGTTGTCCCCGGTGACCTGAAATTGCAGGGTGCCACCGGCCTGTGAGTCAG
>Ga0265303_10001653_pt1 | contig 13785 bp, 10 predicted proteins | sample Helome_2_FD_192494 | JGI IMG/M metagenome (GOLD analysis project Ga0265303, IMG submission 192494) | Marine sediment microbial communities from subtidal zone of North Sea - Hel_20160317 (Illumina Assembly) | ecosystem: Environmental > Aquatic > Marine > Subtidal zone > Sediment ... | reverse complement strand
CGGCACCTTTACCTATCACAACCCCTTTTTCCGCACGCTGATGTTTCTGCTGTGCTTCATATTCTACACCTGGTTCTGGCTGCACGGCGGGCAGACACTCGGCATGAGCACCTGGCGCATGCGCGTGCAACGCCGGGACGGCGGCCCCATCACGCTGTGGCAGGCCGTGCTGCGCTTCATGCTGGCCATCCCCTGTCTGGCCCTCGGCGGCCTCGGCTTTTTCTGGATGCTGCTCGATCGCGACCGGCAGACGCTGTATGACCGGCTGTCGCACACGGCCATGGTCGTGTTACCTAAGAAATAGCTATAGCCGCTGCATGGCGCGCATTCCGTAGACCATGAACAGGCCGACCGGCAGCAGCATGGCAAGCAGTGGATGCAACCCGTATACCTGGCCCATCTGTGCGGTCAGCTGTGTGAAGATGTAGAAACTGAACCCGATCAGGATGCCGAAAAATATCCGCTGCCCGGCACCGACCGAGCGCAGGTTGCCGAACACGAACGGCACCGAGATGAACAGCATCACCAGTGCCGACAGCGGCGTCATGAAACGTCCCCAGAAGGCATAGCGGTATTCATCGGCATCGAGCCCGTTTTCGTCGAGGTAGTCGACCAGCTGAGCGATGTCCGCCGCCGACATGTTCTTCGGCTTGAGCCGGACGATACCCAGCAGATCCGGCGTCAACAGGGACGGCCACACCTCGGAATCGGTGTGACTGATGCTAACGCCCTGTTCGCCGAAGGACGACTGCTGCACATCCATCAGGTGCCACTGGCCATCGTGAAACTCCGCATACGCGGCCCGGGTCGTTACCCGCAGCTGATGCTCGTCATCGAATTCATAGACCGTCAGGTCGGCCAGGCGCTCGCGTGCAAGCACCTTGCTGGCATTGATATACAGGTTGTCGTCGCGCACCCACAGACCGCGGCTGCCCAGGAAGCTGACCTCGCGCTCGGTCGCCGACGCCCGCAGGTTCTGGCCGAGGCGCTCGGCAACCGGCGCGACGACCTCGCCGAGAAAGATCGCGACAACCAGCATCAGCAGCCCGGTTTGCAGGACCGAACGCACGATCCGCCACACCGAGAGTCCGCACGCACGCATGGCCACCAGCTCTCCGTGGCTGGCCATCTGGCCGAGACCCATCAGACTGCCGAGCAAGGCGGCCAGCGGAAACAGTTCATACAGGCTTTGCGGGGTGGTCAGCAGCAACCACTGCAGCATGACGGGCAGTGTGTAGCTGCCCCTGCCGATCTTGTCGATCTCGTCGATCACACTGAAGAAAATATCCAGACCGACCAGCACCAGCAGGGCGATGAGCGTACCGCTCACCACCACACCGCCGATGTAGCGATCAAACCGGGTCATTACCTGAGACCCGGTCCGTACACCAGGCGATCAGCGCGCAACAGCAAGACGGTCAGCAGGACCGGGATCAGCGGCACCCACCACAGGCCTATCTCTACGGGGATCACGCCGCGGCCGACCCAGGACTTGGCCGTGCCGAGCAGGTTGTAATAAATAATGAAGATCAGCACGGCAAGCACCAGCCGGCCATAGCGACCCTGGCGCGGCGATGTCCTGCTCAGCGGTACCGCCAGCAACACCAGTGCGATCACGGACAGGGGCAAGGCAAGCCGCCATTGCAGCTCGGCGATATCCATGGGATCGCCGGAACCCAGCAGCTGTCGAGTCGGCGCCGACTCGCGCAGCTCGACGACCTCGGTGGCACCCGGCAGCTCTACCCGCACCCCGTACTTGCCGAATTGCATGACCCGGTAATCGGCCTGGCCCGGGGTGCCTTCGTAACGGTGGCCGTCGACCAGCACCAGGAAGTCGTCCCCGCTGGTCTCATCCAGTGTCCGGTAGGCCGACTTCGCCGTCACCAGGTGCGACTGCCCGTTCGCCTCCTCCCCGTCGCGGAATATGACGAACACGTTTTCCATGCGGTCACCGTCGTCGGACAGGCGTTCGGCGTAGAACGTCACCCGGCCATGATGCAGTTCGTTGAAACGACCGGCACCGAGGACGGTCAGGTCGGCCTCCTGCTGGGCAGTGGCCCTGAGGCGATTACTCATACCCTGCACTTCGGGGCTGATCTGCAGTGCGAACCAGGCAAGTACCACGGCCACCAGCACGCCCAGCATCATCAATGGCCGGTAGATGCGGCCCGGACCGGCGCCGCAGGCCGACAACACCACCATTTCATTGTCGCGGTACAGGCGGCCCAGACCGAGCACCACACCGAGGGCCAGTGCAAACGGCACCACCAGTACGAGATACCACACCATCTGCAGGCCCAGCAGACGAAACACAACATCGCCCGGGATATCGCCCTCGGCCGCATCACCGATGAATTGCACCAGCCTGTTGCTGACCAGCACCAGCGTCAGCACGGCCGTCACGGCAAACCAGCCGCTGATCACCTCTTTAAGCAGGTAACGATCGAAAATCTGCAACATCTGGCTCGCCCGGGAAGCACGATGAAAAACACGTCTGCTTCCAGTACACTCCCCTGTCATACTGATACCTGGACAGGCATCAATCCGGCTACGCGGCTACCGTATAACACTTCGCCGGTCAGCTGCAAACACAACCACGGACAGACGAGGATTCCTTGATGAATTTCACTGTTAAAAGCGAACATCCCGCCAGCATCAAAACCGGCTGTGTCATTCTCGGCGTCTTCGAACGACGCAAGCTGTCCGAACCGGCCAGCCGCTTTGACAAGACCACGCGCGGTCTGCTCGGCAAGCTGCTTGCCGACGGTGAAATGGATGGCAAGTGTGGCGACACCCTGCTGGTTCATTACCCGAGTGGTGCGAAGTGCGAGCGGGTGTTGCTGGCAGGCTGCGGCAAGCCCGGCGAGTTCGACAGCGGCGCCTGCCGCAAGGCGGTTACGGCTGCCGCACAGGCAGTCAATACCTCCGGCGCAACCGATGCGGTCACCTATCTTGCTGAACTGGAGGTCAAGGGCAGCGACCCTTACCACAACATCCGCACCCAGGTGGAACTGGCCCGCGGCACACTGTACATGCCGGATGAACTGAAGAGCAAAAAGGACAAGGCCAGGCGTCCGCTGCGCCGGCTCGCCATCAATGTCGGCAAGGAAGCGCAGGAGCAGGCACGCAGGGCCGTGACCGATGGCGTGGCGATTGCTGCCGGTGTCGAGCTGGCGCGTTCGCTCGGCGACCTGCCGGGCAACGTGTGCACGCCGTCGCACCTGGCGAATACCGCCCGCGAACTGGGCAAGGCCAGCAAGCAACTCAAGGTCAGTGTCATGGACGCGACTGCCATGAAAAAACTCGGCATGGGCGCCCTGCTGTCAGTTGCACGCGGCAGCGATGAGCCGGCCAAACTGATCAGCCTTGAATACAGCGGCGGCAACAGGGGTGACAAGCCAGTGGTGCTGGTGGGCAAGGGCGTCACCTTCGACTCCGGCGGCATCTCGATCAAGCCGCCGGCGGCCATGGACGAGATGAAATACGACATGTGCGGTGCCGCCAGCGTACTCGGCACGCTGCAGGCCTGCGTGGACATGGAACTGCCGCTTAACGTCGTCGGCGTGATACCGGCCACGGAAAACCTGCCAAGCGGCAAGGCGAGCAAGCCGGGCGACATCGTCACCAGCCTGTCAGGCCAGACCATCGAGGTGCTGAACACCGATGCCGAGGGGCGCCTGATCCTGTGCGATGCCCTGACCTGGTGCGAGAAATTCAACCCGGCGGTCGTGATCGACATCGCCACGCTCACGGGCGCCTGCGTCATTGCGCTCGGCGCCCACGCGGCCGGCCTGTTGAGCAACGACGACAAGCTGTCCAGGGACCTGCTCGCCGCGGGGGAAGCCGCCGGCGACCGTGCCTGGCACCTGCCCCTGTGGAACGATTACCAGCCGCAGCTCGACAGTAATTTTGCGGACATGGCGAACATCGGCGGGCGCGAGGCCGGCACCATCACCGCCGCCTGCTTCCTGTCCCGCTTTACCAAAAAGTATCACTGGGCCCACCTCGATATTGCCGGTGTGGCCTGGAAAGGCGGCAAGGAGAAGGGCGCGACCGGCCGGCCGGTCTCCCTGCTGTGCCAGTTCCTGCTCGATCGCTGCGGCGAGCGATGACGCAGGTCGACTTCTACATACTGGCAGACACGGCAGCCGCTGCGCGGCCGTTGCTCACCTGCCGCCTGACGGAAAAGGCCTGGAAACAGGGTCACCGGATCTATATCAATGCAGCATCGCCGCAGGAGCTCGGTGAACTGGACGACCTGTTGTGGACATTCCGGGCGGGTAGCTTTATTCCCCATGCTGTCTATACTGGATCAGACGGGGAGCAGCCGGTTGCGCTGGGTCACGACACTGAGCCGGGCGACTTCAACGACGTGCTGGTCAATCTCTCCAGCGAGGTGCCCGCCTGGTTCAGCCGCTTCAACCGGGTAGCCGAGTTGGTGGGTGCTGACGAACAGCAGCGTGCGGCGGCCCGTGACCGTTACCGTTTTTACCAGGACCGTGGCTATACCCTGAATACCCATAAGCTATGAAGCACGACTACTCAGACCTGGCACTGGATAAGGACGGGATACCGATCCTGACGGACCTGGTGCCGGAAGAGAAAATGGAAAGCGCGTCCCTGGACAGGCAGCCTGCCCCACCGCCGCCGCCACCGCCCATACGCTCACCCGAAGACATCGCCCGCGACCTCCTCAACAGCGGCATGGTTCAGCAGCAGCTCGACCGGATGGCCAGCGACCTGGCACGCGACGTGCGCCTGCAGATCGAACAAACCCTGGCGGAGGCTATCGACGAGGCCGTCAAAAAGACCATGGACGAACACACTGACATCACCTCGCAGCATATCAGGCGACAACTGGATACTGCCCTGCCGGTGCTCATCGCCCGGGCCTTGCTGGACTCCGAGCTGCACAGCTGAGCACCCTGCCCGCGGCGGCAAGCTTCCGCAACCGTCATACACCCGCCTTCAGGTATAATCGCCGCTTTCGGTCGGGCAAGACCGTGACAGCAGCGGAATCCTGATGGACAAGACCTACAACCCACACGCAATCGAAGAACACTGGTACGAAACCTGGGAACAGGACGGTTACTTTGCGCCCACCGGCGAAGGTACGCCGTATTGCATCATGATCCCGCCGCCGAACGTGACCGGCAGTCTGCACATGGGGCACGGTTTCAATAACACCATCATGGATGCATTGATCCGCTACCACCGCATGAAGGGAGACCCTACCCTGTGGCAGCCGGGCACCGACCACGCCGGCATCGCCACGCAGATGGTGGTCGAGCGGCAACTGGCTGCCGAAGGCAAGTCCCGTCACGATCTCGGCCGCACGGATTTCATCGAGCGCATCTGGCAATGGAAAGAGGAATCCGGCGGCAACATCACTCGCCAGTTGCGCCGCATGGGGTCCTCTCTGGACTGGCAGCGCGAGCGCTTCACCATGGACGAAGGCCTGTCCGCCGCCGTCAGGGAAACCTTCGTGCGTCTGTATGAAGAAGGCCTGATCTACCGCGGCAAGCGCCTGGTCAACTGGGATCCGGTGCTGCATACCGCCGTATCCGACCTGGAAGTCAACTCGGAAGAGGAAGCCGGCCACCTCTGGCACATGCGTTACCCGCTGGCCGACGGATCGGGCCACCTGGTAGTGGCCACCACACGCCCGGAGACCATGCTCGGCGACACCGCGGTGGCCGTCCACCCGGATGACGAGCGCTACCGGTCACTGCTTGGCAAGAACGTTCGCCTGCCGCTCACCGACCGGGAAATCCCGATCATCGCCGACGATTACGTCGATCCCGAGTTCGGTACCGGCTGCGTGAAGATCACACCGGCGCATGACTTCAACGATTACGAGATGGGCAAGCGGCACGACCTGCCGATGATCAACATCTTCACTGTCGATGCCAGCATCAATGACGAGGTCGAATGCGATTATCGCGGCATGGACCGGTTCGCGGCCCGCAAGCGTATTGTCGAGGACCTCGATGCGCAGGGTTTGCTGGAAAAGATCGAGGACCACCGCCTCATGGTGCCGCGCGGCGACCGCTCGGGCACCGTCGTTGAGCCCTACCTGACCGACCAGTGGTTTGTGAAGATCGGTCCGCTGGCAGGGCCGGCCATCCAGGCCGTCGAGGACGGCACCATCCGCTTCGTGCCGGACAACTGGAAGAACACCTATTACGAATGGATGCGCAATATCCAGGACTGGTGCATCTCCCGCCAGATCTGGTGGGGCCACCGGATTCCGGCCTGGTATGACGACGCGGGCAACATCTACGTCGGACGCAGCGAGGCCGAGGCACGGGAGAAGAACGGCCTGGCGGCCGACCTGCCGCTGCGCCGCGACGAAGATGTGCTGGACACCTGGTTCTCCTCGGCCCTGTGGCCCTTCAGCACCCTCGGCTGGCCGGAGGATACCGAGGCCGTCAGGACCTTTTACCCGACCAGCGTGCTGGTCACCGGTTTCGACATCATCTTTTTCTGGGTCGCGCGCATGATCATGATGGGTCTGAAATTCATGGGCGATGTACCGTTCCACGAGATCTATATTCACGGGCTGGTACGCGACGCACACGGCAACAAGATGTCCAAGTCGAAGGGCAACGTGCTGGATCCGATCGACCTGATCGACGGCATCGAACTCGATGCGCTGGTCACCAAGCGACGCTCGGCACTGATGCAGCCGCAGATGGCTGACAAAATCGAGAAGATCACCCGCAAGGATTTCCCCGGCGGCATCCCCGCCTACGGTACCGATGCACTGCGCTTCACCTTCGCCGCGCTTGCCTCCACCGGGCGCGACATCAATTTCGATCTCGGGCGCATCGAGGGTTACCGCAATTTCTGCAACAAGCTGTGGAACGCCGCACGCTATGTGCTGATGAACACCGAGGGACAGGACTGTGCACAGGACGGCGGCGATGTCGAACTGAACAGCGCGGACCGCTGGATCCTGTCGCGCGTGCAGCTAACAGCCCGGGAAGTCACGGACGCCATCGACAGCTACCGCTTCGACCTGGCCGCCAACAGCCTCTATGCATTCGTCTGGGACGAGTATTGTGACTGGTACCTGGAACTGTCCAAACCGGTGCTGACCAGCCCCGACAGCAGCACAGCGGCCTTGCGTGGCACGCGCCGGACACTGGTCAGCGTCATGGAGACGGTGCTGCGCCTGCTGCACCCGTTCACACCTTTTATTACCGAGGAAATCTGGCAGCGCATGGCGCCGCTGGCCGGTGTTGCCGGTAAAACCATCATGCGCCAGCCCTACCCTGTTGCGGATGATGGCAAGATCGACACTGCCGCCATGGATGACCTTGACTGGGTCAAGGGTTTCATCAACGGCGTGCGCAAGATACGCAGCGGCATGAACATCGATCCGCGCAAGCAGCTGCCCGTACTGCTGCAAGGCGGCTCCGCAACCGACCAGGCGCATCTCGGCAAATACCGGCATTACCTGCAGAGTGTGGGTCGTATCGACTCGATAACCTGGCTGGAGGCCAATGAGCCGGCGCCGGAATCTTCCACGGCACTGGTCGGTGAAATGAAATTACTGATCCCGCTGGCCGGCCTGATCGACAAGGACGCCGAAATCAGTCGCCTGGCGAAAGAGCTTGCCCGGAAAAAGGGCGAACTCGAACGCTGCGAAAAGAAACTGTCCAATGCCGGCTTTGTCGACAAGGCGCCGGCGGCGGTGGTGGATAAAGAGAAGGCCCGCGCGGCGGATCTCGATCATGCCATTCGTAACCTGGAAGAGCAACAGGCGAAGATTAACGCGCTCTGAGTGATAACCGGCCGTATTTACATGCCTGTTATAGAACTGGTTAGCTGGTTATCGCACCAGGAGCCCGCATTACTCGCGCATTTACAATGCATCATTTAAGCCACGCAAGGCTGTGTCGATCGGATGAATCCGCCACCGAAAGCAGACATTCAGTAATCTAACTTTCTTCCAGGTTTTTTCTGCACCTGCATCTCTCGTGAGTAATTATTAATTCCAGATGAGTATTCATCGCAAAGGCAGTATTTCATTGTCAGACGCCGGCAAGGTGCATTACCAGGCCAACCACACCCCATAGCAGCAGGACGAACACAGCCGTCGCAACCAGGCCGACGATAATATACTGGGAGGGCTTGCCATGCGTGAAGTCCTCTTCACGCTTGCGGCTGCTTTGCACGCCGAACATGCTGGACAGCACGCTGCCAAATACCCCGATGAGTGATGGTGCCTTGCCATCCTGACTGCTTTCCTGGTCCATAATTTTCCCGCTCGATCCTGATCGAGGCAGTTTACAGCCCGCGATCATTAGCCATCAACCGGATCCCGGCCCGGCCCTGCCACCCCTGTGCTGGCCGCCATCCCTTATAAGTCTTTATTTTTACTGCGATTGGCCGATAACAAGAATGCTTAGTAGCGAAAAAGTATTAAGTCTCTATTTTCAGTCGGTTAAGACGCTGCCTAAGTACGTCGGCCAGTTCCAGAGACTGGCCGTGAGTACATGGAATGTGCGGAACTGTAGGGTCAGGGGCGCATTAGAGATCGAAATGAGCACGATTGCCATCATCGACGACCAGCTTACGAGCAGGCAGGTCCTCAAACAACTTGCCGCGAGTATCGAGGGCAGTATCAACGTTGTGGACTTTGCCAATCCGGTCGAGGCACTCGACTGGTGTGGCGAGAATTCTCCGGATCTGGTCCTGGTCGACTATAAAATGCCCGAGATGAACGGAGTCGAGTTCATCAAGCATTTCCGTGCCGACGCTGCATCTGCTCATATCCCGGTGATCATGGTGACCTCGATCGAGGACAAGAATGTCCGCTACGAGGCACTCGAGGCCGGGGCAACGGATTTTCTGACCAAGCCGGTTGACCACCACGAATGCAGGGCGCGCTGCCGCAACATGCTCACGCAGTATAACCAGTACAAGATCATCAGCGATCGCTCGCGCTGGCTCGAGCGCAGGGTTGCGGAGGCTACTAGCGAAATCCGCTTGCGTGAACGCGAAACATTACTGCGTCTTGCCAGGGCCGGTGAATACCGGGACGAAGACACCGGCAACCATGTTATCAGGATGGCCAAATATTCACGCCTGATTGCGGAGGAACTCGGCTTCAGCAAGGATGAAGCGGAGGTCATAGAGATGGCCGCGCCAATGCATGACATCGGGAAAATAGGCATCCGGGATGAAATACTCCTGAAGCCGGGCAAGCTCACCCCGGAAGAATTCGAGATCATGAAAACCCACACCCTGATCGGGCACGAGATTCTGAAAGACAGCCCGTCCATGTTCCTGCAAATGGGCAGCGTCATAGCACTGAGCCATCACGAGAAATTTGACGGCACCGGTTATCCGTACGGCAAGAAAGGCGAGGAAATTCCAATCGAGGCGCGCATCGTTGCTGTAGCCGATGTATACGATGCCCTGGTCTCGGAACGGCCCTACAAACATGCCTGGAGCGTGGAAACCGCCCTGGAATACATGGAAAGACAGAAAGGCAAGCATTTTGATCCCGTTGTGCTCGAAGCATTCATAGCGCAGTTTGATGCTGTCGCGAAGATACATGGGATGCTTCCTGATGCAGTTGCTAGCTAAAAATAATATCAAAGCACTTTAATTAGTGTTTATGCTCCTCACAAATTCCATAAAGCTATTTGAGTTCCCAGATGCACGTGATTCTGGTGAATTCCAGCAAGCGTCTATTCGGATAATAATATTATCCGCAATAACAGTTTATTTATCGCTCCATTATTTATTTACGAGTCAGAGCAATATACTTGAGCAGCCGGTTGGCTTCCTTACAATTTATGATTTTATTGCTATAGGTATATTAGCTACATTTAAATTTAAACCAGGCGCATCACATGTAAGACGTGTTTTTACATTAATCTCGGATCTTACATTCTTGTCTCTAACATTACACTATGGTGGAGATGAAGCGACACTATGCTTTTCAGTCTATCTATGGCTCATAATTGGATATGGTATGCGTTTTGGTCAAGCATACCTTGCTGCTGGAACATTTGTTGGTGTATTAGAATTCACGCTGGTTCTAATTACTACTGACTACTGGATTGAACAGCGTACAGCCGGCATTGGTCTTCTCATTGGTCTTGTTGTGCTACCTATTTTCTTCTCTGTTTTATTGAGCAAATTAACGCAAGCAAAGGCAATAGCTGAACGCGCCAATAAATCTAAAAGTGAGTTTCTTGCTAACATGAGTCATGAGATCCGCACACCTTTAAACGGCGTGATCTGTATGAGTGACCTTCTAAACAGCACTGATTTGTCTATCGAACAGAAAGAACTATCTAAAACACTCCAATCTTCTGCAAATTCGTTACTACATCTAATCGAGGATGTATTGGATATTTCAAAGATTGAGGCAGGTCGTTTTACAATAGAAGAAACTGATTTTGATTTGCATAAGCTTATTAAGAATACAATTTCAATGATGCGTGTTCAGGCACAGACGAAGGATCTCGAATTAAAGTACTATATTAGTGCGGATACACCTTATAGGCTTGTAGGTGATCCCCACCATTTACGACAAGTTTTTATTAATTTAATCGGCAATGCCATCAAATTTACCGAGTCAGGGTATGTTGCACTTAACATATCTACGTTGATAGATAGCGAAGTAGGCACAAAACTTCGCTTTGAAGTTACAGATACTGGGATTGGGATACCAATAGATTCCCAAGACACTATATTTGAAAGCTTTATCCAGGCAGATAGCTCAACGACAAGAAAATATGGCGGAACTGGCCTTGGGACTACTATATCAAAACAGATTGTTGAATTAATGGGTGGCACTATTGGCCTTCATAGCTCTGAAGGAGGTGGCAGTACTTTCTGGCTTGAAATAGAGTTTGTGAAACAGGATGCTTGTAACAGTGTAAACACATTAAACGATCTTGACAATTTACATATACTATTGGTCTCTCCCAGGATCAATGGAGAGACAATTGACTTGTTAAACAAGTGGGGCGTCACATATGACACTAACGATAATATCGATAATGTATTAGATGCTATTAATGATCAAGATATTAAAAATACATATTCATCTATTATTATAGAAGAGAAATGTCTAGCTAATAATACTCATGAATTTAGTGAATATGCAATAAATTCTGAAGCGCTTCCTTCAATTCTTTTGAGAGATAATAGTACAGAGTACCAATATAACGGAAACTTTACCTATGTCCTCGACACTCCGCTAAATGTGTCTTCATTTTATAATGCGCTTCATGCTACGAATATATCCGCACTAGACAATAAAGATGTGATTGATTTTGCAAAGTATGCAAACAGTACCAACACCAATAAATTAAACATACTTATTGCGGAAGATAACGCGACCAATCAGCTCGTTATTACAAAAATAATGGAACGCGCAAACCATATACCTCACATAGTTAATAACGGCCAGGAAGCTCTAGATAAATTAGAAGTAAATTCTTACGACTTGGTAATTCTTGATATGCAGATGCCCATCATGGACGGCATAGAGGCAGCAAAAATATATAATTTTATGGATGTTCAACATAAAGCACCAGTTATCATATTAACAGCTAATGCAACAGCAGACGCTATTCGAGAATGCGAAGATGCCAACATTGATGCTTATCTCACAAAACCTATAGATGTTGATAAGCTGTTACAAACTATAGGTACACTAACCCAGTATAATTCAATTGAAATGTCCGCCAGAGAAAGTGCGACACCCAAACATACAAGCATCGCACAGCAAAATGAGTGCACTATTGAGTCAAACACCGAAAGAAATAACGGCGAATATATTGACTATGAAACACTTAATGATGTTTGTATGCTATCCAATGATCGTATATTTCTAGCACAGCTTATTAATGGTTATCTCAAAGACAGTGTAAATTTACTAAATGGTATGGAGACGGCTATTTCTTATAACAACTACAACGATTTTAAAGAAAAAGCACATGCATTAAAGGGAAGTTCTGGTAGTTTAGGTGCTAAAGCATTACACGATTTATGTAGCGAAAAATATACAGATGAAATAAATAGTAATGACTATATAGCATTACTAAAAGACATCAGGATGACTTTTGAGAAAACAAAAAGCGAGTTATTGAAATACTTGGATGCTTCTATTAATAACTTTAATGCTCAGTAGTTCAGTTGCTCAGCTCAAACGCCTCCTAGCAGACCAATATAATCAACAATAAGATTCATCATTTTTGATTTGATTTTGACTTTCAGACTTTATTTCACAATCGAGAGATGCAACGAACTCTTTCTGTCGACTTTTTCGTCATAAAGTTTATGTTTAATTACTTCTTCAGTCATAGTCGCAATTCTCTCTAACTCCTGCAGTTCCTTACTACCATCACCATATAATTTTTTGATACTCAACATTTGCAAACTTATCTCGCCAAGATCAGTGGCATAATCCTCTATAGTTTTTCCCCCACCAAGATATCGCAAATTAACTTGACAAACTTATCATCACTGGACATTTATAGTAGCCTTTATACATGACTTTATAGATTTACTGTTTCTTTCAAGTCAGCTGCCTCTACTAGAGTACTTGCAATCTTATCTTGCGACCGAACTAGCCTTTTCATTACTCTTAATTCACGCTCAGACAAAGACAACGCAGCATCAACCCACAAATTACCTATATCAATTAGTTCCTGGTATTTAATCGGATTAACGAGTCTTCTGATCTTTAATAAAGATTTTCTAGAATTACCGCTTTTCTCGTGTTGCTTTATTAGTCTACAAACACTCTCAACACCTTCACCTTTTTTTGCTAAGAAATCAATGATACCCATATCATGTAATTCTTCTGCAGAATATACACGTCCGCTAAGTATCATTTTCTCAACGGTTACTTGATTTATCCTTCTTGATAAGAAGCTATATGCCCCCATACCAGGAAACATGTTAAATAACACTTCAGGGAATCCCAGCTGCACACCTTCCTCTGCGACTAGATAATCACATGCAAGTGCACCCTCAAAACCTGCGCCCAAAGCATTACCACGTATTAATGCAATAGTTGTTAGTGGAGTATTTAAATTAGTGTAAGTGCTAAAAAGAACATCAATACTTAATTCCATGTACTCGGTTAATAACTTCTTATCCTGGTCATTAATTGCACGAATAAATAACTCGAGATCACCGCCCAAACTGAATATTCCAGGCTTGTTTGAACCTAAAACCAAATATTTAATACTTGGAAAAACACCAGATCGATCATCTGCGTTGCATCTGGATTTAATGTTATGCAGGAATCTCTTTAGATCTTTTAGGAGACCGGGAGTAAAGCACGGCCGTGGGCTTGGATTGGCATAGCACCACATTACGGCCGAATCCTCTTCGTATTTTGTAATTAACTGATCATAAAACTGGTCCAGGGCTGGGCTCTTATTGTTTTGCATGTCGTCACCTCCTTGTCGATAATTACTTCAAATAAAACAAATAAACATACTTTTTATATTGTTATTTTAGACGAACTCTACATTAATTTTGCCTGTAGAATCAAGTGGGTGCAGGCTTTCACGGCAAAAACCCTATATATAGTGCCAGATTATATACTTATTCGCATATGTTGTGCGAACGCCTTCAGAACCTCCTCACTGTGACTGGATGATTCTAGCTCCCTGCGCCCTGTTGCTGCTTGACGAATAACAACACAACTGCACCCGATACGAATAACAGCAACAGCGACAGGATGCCGGTTCTGGAACTGTTGGTAACAACACCCACCCAGCCCATCAGCACCGGGCCAAG
>Ga0265303_10001651_pt1 | contig 13787 bp, 14 predicted proteins | sample Helome_2_FD_192494 | JGI IMG/M metagenome (GOLD analysis project Ga0265303, IMG submission 192494) | Marine sediment microbial communities from subtidal zone of North Sea - Hel_20160317 (Illumina Assembly) | ecosystem: Environmental > Aquatic > Marine > Subtidal zone > Sediment ... | reverse complement strand
TGTAAATCTGTAACTGCTGTTAATACTACCGACATGAATTTGGTAAACGAAACCAGGTCAAAAATTGGAGACAAACCCCTTATTTTGGTTGTCAAGGTTGCTAAACCTATGATATTCTCTGAAATTGAAGAGAGTGCATCCTCTATTTTAATACATATGGGAGTACAAGATCAGGCTTTGATGGAAATAATTACGGGTGAAGCCGAACCTTCTGCATTATTACCTTTTCAAATGCCTGCTGATATGAAAACCGTTGAAGAACAATTTGAAGATGTGCCAAGAGATATGACACCTTACAAAGACACCAATGACAATGTCTATGATTTTGCTTTCGGAATGAACTGGAATGGGGTGATTTCAGATGATCGTGTCAAAAAGTATAAATAATAGCTATTTAATTAAACATTCAGATAAAATAAAATTCTAAATCAACTTAAATTATAAATCATGTTGAAAAAAGTTTTATTGGGATTGGGCATTGTATTGATTATAATACAATTTATTCGCCCCGACAAGAACGAATCCAATGACCTAACCTATGACGTTTCCACGAAATATGAGGTTCCTGATGATGTCAGCCAACTATTGCAGGTTTCCTGTAATGACTGTCACTCCAATAAAACAGAATATCCCTGGTACGCTAATGTACAACCCGTTGCCTGGTGGCTTAATGACCATGTGGTTGACGGCAAAAGACATTTGAATTTTTCCGAATTTACCAAAATGCCCATCGCCATTCAGAATCATAAATTAGAAGAAACGATTGAAATGGTAGAGGAGAAAGAAATGCCATTACCATCTTATACCAATTTTGGCTTACATAAAGAGGCCAATCTTTCAGAGGAGCAAAGGCAAAAAATTATAGTATGGGCTAAAGATCAAATGACCTATCTAAAAGAAACCTATCCGGCAGATAGCCTTGTAATGCCCAAGAGGCGGCAATAAGGTGTAATGTGGGATAAAATTAACAATTAATTAGCCTTTACGATATTAAAAAAAGTTCTCATTTAGTATTGGTCACAAAAGCTATTTTCTTACTGTCTGGAGACCAGCTTGGGACATTAATGGACCCCTGCCCTCCGTAGATATAGGCTATCACTTTTGGTTTACCACCTTCATAAGGCATAATGCGCAACAAACAGTGTTTGTAAAATGGATGATCTGAAGGGTCTATGTCTTTGGGAAAAGATATAAATGCAATCCACTTTTTATCCGGACTTATATGAGGAAACCAGTCATTGTAATCATCAAAAGTCAACTGAGTCTGATCTTTGCCATTGGCTTTCATCCTCCAAAGTTTCATCTTTCCTGTGCGGGTTGAATTAAAAAATATATATTCCCCGTCAGGACTATACTCAGGGCCATCATCCAAAGAAGTTTGATTTGTGAGTTGTTCTTCCTTCCCCGAATCCACGTCAATTGTATAGATATCATAAACTCCATTGCGATTTCCTGTAAACACCATTTTATTATTATCTGGCGACCAGCCATGTAAATACGATGCCCCTACTCCGGGTTTAGTAACCATTTGAGGAAGAGAATCTCCCTGAGAAGGCAAGTAATACAAAGCCGAAGTTCTACCGTCATCCGGGTTGTGATTGCTTATTCCTAACAGTGTGCCATCAAAGGTGAGAACATGATCATTGTTGTTATTTACTGCAAATCCGGTATTCAAGGTAGAAATGGTATTAGTTGATAACTCATAGTTATATAAATGCCCTTTAGAATTGTAAATCAATCGTTTTCCATCTGGTGTCCAGTTTGGTGCTTGTATAGAGTGGGTAGATCTGTAGATAATTTCGCGATAACCACTGTTAATATCCATAATCTCCAGATTACTTCCAAGATAATCACGATATGGTGTGAAATTGGGATCAACCGGTCTAATGATCCTTACGTTTCTATATTCAGCAGATTCCATTACATCAGGATTATGAGAACAAACAAATAATCCTATATAAACAGAATTGTCCAGTTCCATATTGGGTAATTCTACACTTGTAAACTCTTCTCCAAATTTGGCGGTAGACATGATAAATTTATTGCCGCTTCTTTCTAATTGAATAACCTCTGGATAGGTATCCTCAGAAATCACTTCTTTGGTTTCTCCACCAATTTCTTCCCGATATTGTAGTGCTGTAAGGCCATCTCCATGAGTAGTGGCATTTACGTGTTGTGAATTTGAATCCAAACCGTTTTTTACGATCCATCCAGCCTTTCTGTGAGGATCAATACCTTTGCCAAGAAATTTCACTTCTGCTCTGAGGATAAAGTCGCTTTGTATCGTTGTCCATAAATATTGAAAATCATCCTTACCAAACCACATATTGGTACCTGAACCACTAATTTTATAAGTCTGATTTTCTTCAGAATATTCTGAAACTCCTTTTAACCTGCATTCCCCTATATCACTATTTCTGTCAAAAATTCCAATTTGGTTTTGGGCTTGTGCACCATTAATCGCAAAGATTACCAAGCTTAGAAGTATGTAATATAACTTTGAGGTTTTCATTTAATAAAGATTTTAATTTAACGGACTAATATTTTAAATGACATGTTGCCAGCAGTCCCTGAAATTTTGCCCGAATTGCTGATTTGCGTTATTCTAATTAAACATTTTTAATAATCACCAATACTAAGTGATATTACTGATTTTGAAGGTATATTTACCTCTATCCCTGAAAGACGCTTTTTATAATCCGAAAATTCATGAATATAAACCTCTTCTTCTTTACCAAAATCATTTAAGGCATTCATCTTGTCGGAAGTAATTATGCTGCCTTTAATGCTTCTAAAATTTTCTAATCCTATAATCTCAATGGATGTTACCAAATTCTGATTAGGATTTAGATTAGCAATAGTAATATTTACATTTTTATTCTTATCCCTGGAAGCAGAAACCGACAAAGCAGGAATTTGTCCAATATCATTTACATAATTCTGAGTTGCTACTTCAGATGGCAAATGAATTGCATCCTGATGTACCTTGTACATTTTAAAGATATAGAAAGTAGGGGTCTTCACCATTTGATCGGCATTTGTAAGGATCATAGCTTGCAAAACATTCACAGTTTGTGCAATATTGGCCATCTTAATGCGTCTGGCATGGTTGTTAAAAATATTAAGCCCTAAAGCAGCCACAACAGCATCCCTTAATGTATTCTGCTGATAAAGGAATCCGGGGTTGGTTCCGGGTTCCACATCATACCAAGTGCCCCATTCATCGGCAATCAAGGCAATAGTATTATCAGGGTCATGTTCGTCCATGATTGCAATATGATCTTCAAGATTTGCTTCCATCTTCATCGTATTTTGCATACTTCTAAACCACTCGTCCTCCACAAAATCCGTAGCAGAGCCTTTAACCTCCCAATTATTGACAATAGTATAATAGTGATAGGACAATCCATGCGCAATATTTAAATAACCAGGAACATTCTTAATGCCGGCCATAAAGGTTTTAGTCCATTGTAAATCATCATAGATTCCACCACTGGCAATTTTAAATTCCGCATTACAGTAGGTACTAAATCTTTTAAATACATTTGTGTAGTATTCAGCATTCATACTACCTCCACAGCCCCAGTTTTCATTACCTATACCCCAATATTTAACTTTCCATGGCTGTTCTCTGCCATTATTCCTGCGCAATCTTGTAATTTCACTATCCTTGTCAGAGGTTACATATTCAATCCACTGGTAAGCATCTCTTACGGTACCACTGGCTATATTAACGGCAATATAGGGTTCAGTTTGCAGCAACTCACAAAGTTCCAAAAACTCGTGAGTCCCAAAGGAATTATCTTCTGTAACACCACCCCAAAAAGTATTTACAACAAGAGGTCTATCTTTAACAGGACCAATTCCATCTCTCCAATGATATTGTTCTGCAAAACATCCTCCCGGCCATCTTAATACAGGTATTTCCAATTCTCCAAGCGCCTCTACCACATCCTTTCTAATCCCATTAATATTTGGAATTGCTGAGGCATTACCCACATAAAAACCATCATAAATACCTCTTCCTAAATGCTCTGCAAAATGACCGTAAATATGTTTGCTAATAGTGTCTTTTCCCTTATTGGCATGTATTATGATCTTATTTTCCTGAGCAAAGCTTACTTCAACAATAAAAAACGATAATAAGGCAAGAATAAATGAGGTTTTACAGATGGTCATTTTTTTATATCAATTTTATTAAAGAAGGCAGATAAAATTAAGTGGCGAACTCTCAATTTCAAATTTATTAAGTTTCGTATCCTCATTCTACCATTGCATCTATTGTCTTTATAGTCCCGTCTCTATTGTAATGCAATTCTGTTACTTTCACACTTCTTAGATGTGTTTTCCCACCAGAAAAGGAGCTGTCATGATAAAACAACCACCACTTGTCGTTGTATTCCACTATTGAATGATGATTAGTCCAGCCTAGAACCGGTTTTAAGATTACCCCCTCATATGTAAACGGGCCGTAAGGATTATCTCCAATACCATATGCTATATTATGCGTGTCACCTGTTGAATAAGATAAATAATACTTTCCATTATACTTATGAACCCATGCTGCTTCAAAGAAACGTCGTTCATTATCTCCTGCCAGTATAGGGTTACCATTTTTATCAAGAATCTGCACATCTTTTGGGGTCTCTACAAAACTTAACATGTCATCAGCAAGTTTCGCGATTTTAGGAGTTAAGGCAGGTTGGTCTGTATCAGGGTAGGAATCTTCACCTTTATAGGTTCCGCCTGCCCATCGCTGTAACTGACCTCCCCAAATACCCCCAAAATACATAAAATAGACACCATCGGTGTCTTCAAAAACAGCAGGATCCATACTAAAACTTCCTTCAATAGGCTGTTCTTTTGCATTAAATGGCCCATAAGGATTTTTACTTGTGGCTACGCCAATCCTGAAGATATCGGATTTGTCTTTTACCGGGAAATAGAAATAATAGGTATCTTCTTTTTTCGCCGCATCAGGTGCCCACATTTGTCTTCCCGCCCATGGCACATCATTTATGTGTAAAGCAACACCATAATCTGTCACCTCACCTCCTATGCTATCTATTGAGAAAACATGATAATCCTTCATATCAAAATGACTGCCTAAATCATCTTCCGGAACCCCGGATTCAAAATCATGGGAAGGATAGATATACAATTTCCCTTCAAATACATGTGCAGACGGATCGGCTGTAAAGATATCTGAAATTAGTGGTAAAGGGTTAACTCTAATGATTGAGACTGTATCTTCCGGAAACTTATTTATAGAAGACTCTGTTATTTTGTTAATTTCTTTATTCTTACATCCAAAAAGCAGGAATGCAGCCAACATATTCACACTTAAGATTCTCAAAATTGAAGGATACATAAAATGGCTTTAGTTGAAGATTTTACTATTTAAAAGATATTGCTATTATTAATTAAAGTCGAAAAGTCTTTTTAAGCAGACTGATTAAAGTTAATCAAAAAATACGTTCATATATGCCCTTGAGTTTTAATTTCCAGGGGCATAAGGAAATTTTAAGGATCGGTAGAATTCCAGGTTTTCTTCAGGGAGTTCCACACCCGGCGGTAGTTTTTTTCCCGAAAATGTCTGAAAATAGAGAAGGCACGCATTCCTCCACCATTTTGCTTCCTTTAGCTGAATTTCTAAAAGCATCCTTACTTCATTGTATTGATCATCAGAAATATAAGTTTTTGCTTGCTTCCAGATGCTAATCATTTCTCCTACCTGGTCTACACCTTCCTGATATTTTAAAGCAACTGCATCCCACAATATTTCTCCATTCTTTAGCTTATAATCCCAGGGTAAATGATGAAACCACAAAAGGTATTCTTCGGGACAAGTCTCAGGGGCATTGAAAATTTCGGCAATTTCAGAGGAATATTGCGAGGTAGCGTTGCTTCCTGAAGGGGTCCGATCAAATCCAATACCGTCCTTATCCGCCTGGTGATAATAAGTAGGGTTCCACTCCGGCCTGCTTAAATCACTCACCCATGGACCCGGACCGTAGTGATGACCTGTATCCATCAAATGGTGTAGTCCCAATGGCGTCATATAATTTACAACGGCTTCTCTTGAAGAGATCATTATGCTTTTAACTGGTTCAACGAATTCTGAATTATTGGAATAGGTTAATCGCAACCACTCTTCCGCAATGGCTTCAGAACTTAAATAAGGATTCCATGCCAAACGTCCAAATCCATACCAGTTTGCCTGTGCAAAGGGATGCCCGGTCCAATTTAAGTCTGTCCCAATATTTGCAACCCCGGCCATACCGGATATTTTGCTATTGAATAGAGAACCATCGATTACTTGGGCAACTGTTGATTTTTTGCCTTTTCGATAGGTTTCAGCATCTAACACTTCTTCATACAGTTTAGGAAGAAATACCAGATGTGAACTAAAACCAAGGTATTCCTGGGTAATCTGGAACTCCATAACCAGTGGAGTATTTGGCATAGCTCCAAACGTAGGATGAAAAGGTTCTCTGGGTTGAAAATCAATTGGTCCGTTCTTTACCTGAACCAAAACATTATCCAGGAAATTACCATCATAGGGTACAAATTCTGTAAAAGCCTGTTTTGCCCTATCTGTGGTATCCAATTCAGAATAAACAAATGCCCTCCAAATTACCATTCCATTAAAAGGTCGTAAGGCATTAGCCAGCATATTGGCACCATCAACATGGGTTCTGCCATAATTCTGCGGACCGGGTTGTCCTTCAGAATTAGCCTTAACCAAAAAACCACCAAAGTCAGGGATAATTTTGTAGATTTTTTTCGCCCTATCATTCCACCATTCAATTACGTCCTTATCCAACGGATCTGCTGTATTTAATCCTCCTATTTCTATAGGCGCAGAAAACCTGGCTGTCAAATATACTTTTATCCCGTAGGGTCTAAAAACCTCTGCCAAAGCAGCTACCTTATCCAGATAGGCAGATGTTAATACCAGTGAATTTGCATTTACATTGGTTAATACTGTAGCGTTGATTCCGATTGACGCATTCGCACGGGCATAGTCTTCATAACGGGGATCTATATATTCGGGGAGTTTCTGCCAGTTCCAAAGCGAAAATCCAGCATATCCCCGTTCCACGGTCCGGTCAAGATTATCCCAATGATTAAGCATTCGTAATTCAATTTTTGGTACGTCCACGATATTAATCCCTTCGAAGGATTTGTGCATTTTCATCAATTGCAATAATTTAAATACTCCATAAAGTATCCCTATATCTTCGTTGGCAGTGATTAGCAAAATACTATTGTCATTTACAGTAATAGATTTAATAATAAATCCTTCTTTACCAATTTGTTCAAAATCTGCTTTAAAAGGTTTCACAATGTCTTTGTCGAGGTCCATTTTCTTGGACACCCACATAGTATTCAATAAACTTTGAGAATTATGTATGTTTGATGGCTGTCCCAATAATCCATCAATTCCACGTACGAGTTCTTTTTGAGCAGTTTCTAAAACAGCACTTCCGTTATTAAAAAATATGGATTTGGTATGCCTTTGGTACTCAGGGAGTATTACAGGGTCTTCTATTTTTGAATATCCCAACCATAAATCGTATCCTTCCAATGATTGTGCATTGGAATTCATAATAACAAGGAAAGTGATTATATAGAAAATTTTAACCTGAGCTGCGGAGATGTTCATTTATTCTTCCTCATCTTTTATCTCGTCTATATCCAATTCATTCTCAACATCCTCTTTTATTATTTCATCTTCTTCCAGGTCGTGATCTTCCATGGCCGTGATGAGACTTTTACTGACTTTTACCAGATAAAGAGTATCATCTGTCCTGACTTCAACACATTCTACTATTTCGTTAAGTGAGTTTTTAAAAGTAATAATATGGTCATCATCATATCCATCCGGGTATTTGGTAACAAGGAGATCAAGAATATCCTTATTTAATTTTTTGAAATCTACGATTACACGTCGCATGATTTATGTTTCTTTTAACCTTTAAATTACAAATTAAATTGATACGTAAAATGCAAAATCTTAAGCATAACCACCATTGGTTAGAAGTAGTAAATATCATGAAATTAACCAATCTCAATCAATACGATCTGGTAATTAAAGGCTTGATGAAGCTTCTTTGTCTTCTTCTTTGTGGAAAATCAAATCCTGTTCTTCCAAGGCAAAAACAACAAGTTTTATATAATCATCAACCGCACTTTTAATGTTTGAAGGGTCTGTAATATCTATTATACCGCGCCATATGAGTTCGCGTTCCTTATCTACACAGATACAGTAAAGGGAAGTCTCTGCGTGATATACTTTATACTTATCATAATAATTTTCATCATAATAAATATCCTGATTGGAGATATAATCTTCTTTGAAATTTCCATAATAGCTGTCTAAATCAGCCATGCTTTTTCTAAAAGTCTGTTTATCTTCAGCACCCAGTATTTTAGTAAATAGAATAGCGTCAAAATCCTTATCTAATAGCGATTGTTCCACATCATCAAGTTCTTCCTCCGACCTTTCTGAATCTGTAAATCCTACATCAAATAAATCTATGCTACGCATAGCTTCCACGCCCCTTTTGGTAAAATGCCGCTTCATTTTGGTTTCGAAATCTTCCTGGGCCTTAAGATTAGATGTCATGCCCACAACAAGCACTTTACTGGCATCGAAAATTACGATGTCGGGGTTTTTCCAACTATCTACCAACTCCGTGGACGAACATCCCATAAATAATAATACAACTAAAATAAGTGCCTTCTTCATATGCTTAAATTAATTTAATAATCGCTTTTGTTTTTCCTTCTTCAGTACATTTGAGATTAAATCAAAAAGCCTGGTTTTAATCTGCATATATTCTTCCTTATAACGATCCATAGTACTTGTTAATCCTCTATGTGTATCCCTGTAGGTCTTTTCCAATTCTAACTGATCAATGTCGTCAATCATTATTTCCAATTTATTTTCGTGAGCCTGTATCTTTTTCATTAGAGAAATGGCTTCCTTTTCAAGATCAGTAAGTTTGGAAACAATTTCTTTACTTTTTCCAAAGACTTTAGAATCCACTAATTGTACAGTATAATGTTTTATCAGATTGTTTAAAAACATTTGCTCATCTCTCATAAATTTTACTTCTGACAGCCAAAGTAAGGTTGCCCTATGCATCTCTTCAGGATCTATCCATTCTATATACCGATGGGTGTTCTCTTTTATTTTCATTTTGTTAAATTTTAAAATAGCACTCGTTTAAACTCTAAATGGTTTGATATCCATAATTCTATTCCTTTTCGATGTTGTTTAGGGTTATTTCTTAGTTGATTCCAATTTAGCTAATAGAAGAACAATAAGAAATGATAATTATCAGGAGTGCTGTGGCGTTATTTCTATTAAATTTAGTCTGGTCTTCGCTTCTTTAAAATGCCCCCGGCATAATTGAATACCTCTGATTTTAGGATTTGAAATTGCTGTAAACAATTCACAACGTTAGCTTTTAGCTCTTGATGTTCGGCATGAACATCTTCATCGCCCTGCCCATTCTTACATTCCAAAGCACCACCCAACTTATTTTCATGTTGTGCTATACGTTTTTCCAATTTAGTTTTATAATTATTAACAGTTTTCAGACGCTCGAGATAATCCTGTAAACGCTCAAACAAGTTGGGCGTATCGGGTTCAAAAACATAGGAGTGGAGCAGTTCGTCAATAAACAGTAATTCATCTTTCATTAAATGAAAGGAAGATTTCCATTGCTGTGAATCTAAATGGAATTTTTCCAGTGCATCTAGTTTGCTATCTTCCGTTTTATTTTTCATTAAATGAATCTTATATATTAAAACTACTCCCGATTTAAAGTATGAACAATGATCTAAATCATGTTCCAATTAAAAAATAAGTTCTGCGGTTTCAAATAATTCCGGGATTTGGACATTCCATTTATAGATCTCTTCTATTTTATCTTTGAACTCATCTAGGGCTTCATGCTCTCCATGTATCAAAAAAACGCGTTCCGGAATATTTTTTATAGAGGCCATCCAGTCCAGCAACTCTTTTTGATCTGAGTGGGCTGACAAACTTTCTTCATGATAAATACTGGCTTTTACAGAATAATATTTTCCAAAGATCTTAAGCTCCTTAGTCCCTTCCAAAAGAGCTCTTCCACGTGTTCCTTCTGCCATATAACCAACCAGTAAAATATTGGTATTCGGAATATCTGCCATTTGTTGCAAGTAAGTCAGAATTCTTCCTCCTGTAACCATTCCGCTTCCAGCAATAACAATTTTTGGTCTGGGATCGTCTATTGTTTCCCATGTTTGTCTATAGGAATCAATAATATTTAAGTGCCTGCACATTGCCTTATATTCCTTGAGTGATAATTTATGCCAATTAGGGAAACGTTCGAATATGGTAAGTACATTGTTTCCCATAGGGCTATCAATAAAAATAGGAATATTAGGTATTTTATTCTTCTTATAAAGTTTCCAGAATAAATACATTAAAGATTGCAAACGTTCTACCGCAAAAGAAGGAATAAGCAGGTTACCTCTTTCATATAGGGTTTTATTAACTAATGAAACCAGTCTTTCTTCAACCTTATCTGGCGGGTGAATTTTGTTTCCATAGGTACTTTCAACAAAAAGGAAATCGGCCCACTCAGGTTTAACCGGTGCATCTAACAATAAATCGTTGGGCCTTCCGACATCACCTGAAAAAACAAAACGCTTACCGGAAATTTCCAATTCAATAAAAGTAGAACCAATTATGTGCCCATTATATCGGAATCTATACCGGATATTCTCTGAAAGTTGCGCCCAATGGTTTAATTCTTCCGATCTGAATAAATCTATTGTATTTTCGGCATCGTGAATATTGTACAATGGCATTGCCGGCCTATGCTTACTATAGCCCTCCCGATTTGCAATTTCTGCTTCTTCCTCATTTATCTTTGCACTATCGAGCAATATTATTCTGGCAATTGACAGTGTAGGAGCAGTACCAATAATAATACCTTTAAAACCTGCTTTTACCAATCTGGGCAAATAACCCGTATGATCCAGATGACCATGCGTTAATAAAACAATATCTATTGAACTAACTGAAACGGGTAGTGGTTTCCAATTGGAAATTCTAAGATCTTTCCTCCCCTGAAACAATCCACAATCTATGAGAATGTTTCTCTCGGTACTTTCGAGATAAAATTTAGATCCGGTGACGGTACCTGATGCCCCTAAAAAATGTACTTTAACCATTATTTCAATTTAATGGTATCAAATCTTACAAAGCGACCCTACTTCGCTGAGAATTTTGGTTTTCCTTATATCCGACACCCCTAAATGGTCCAGGTAGAAACTATCTTTTAACAATTGACGACACAATACGACATCGCGGCTTAACAAAAATTGTTTCTCTCTTTTAGTCAAAAGTGTTGAAACTGTTATGGGATATAGACCCAGTCTGTCTATACGATCTTTTAAACTATTCCCTTTTGGATAGTCCCAACTCAGAAGATAAAGTCCCGTACAATTGCCATAAATTATAGCATCTTTGGTAAAACGCGTATTGGTAACTACCCAGCATTCATCGGGCTCCTTGATATTTGAAATACCGTTATCCTCGGTATTTTTTATATCCTGATATCTGGAATGAATGTATAAAGGAATCTTAACATTACAATTACGACCCTGTTCTCCGTGAAATTTACATTCAATAATTATAAGAGATCCGTTTTTTTCGGCAATCACATCTATTTCATGGCTCACGCATTTTCCGGTAACAGTCTTGCCAACCTGAGTTTTGTATCCCGAATACTTCAATACCGAACCTAAAAACCTTTCAAATGGAAAACCTGTAGGACCCAACTCATATATGGCCTTTTTAAGTTTATATTTAGATGCGTATACCGGCTTTTTGCGTCTTAAAAAGCTATAGGCCCTATTATATAATTCTTTGGTTGTGATTCCATCATATAATTCTTCCCTGACAAGAGTCAATATTTGAGAAATCAATTTACTGTCTGCCCCACTACGTTTTAAAGAAGAGCGTAACTTCTCTTCCGAGAATAGTACTTTGTCACCCGAAGCCTTAACTATGAAAAAATCTTCATTTGCCATTATGTACTATAGTTGAGATGATCCCCAATAAATTTGTAATTTCCTAAACTCTACTTTTTTTATTAAAAAATTCCCTGACCATTGCTTTGACCTGATTTTCAGTCATACTATCTGCCTTCTCCACAGTCTTAACTTTTAATGCCAGGATTTTATAATTTTCATTTAATTCTTTGTAAAATTTGGCATTGGTATCTGCAGGACCAAAGATTGCTATGGCTTCTGCATCTTTCAATGTCTTTGCCAATTCCTTAAAGTATTGTCTCAATTGGTGTTTCTCTCTTTCCAGATATTTGCTGTCCTGTACTACATCCTGGGGGCCCCATCTTGTCTTAGAGCGTGCTCCACCCTTCGGATGAAAGAAATCAATTTCCGAATAAATAGTATTGAATCTAACATCTTCATTTTCTAGTGTTACCAGATGTGCCTTTTCTTTATCTAACCAAATTCCAATTTTTTTCATGTCTATATTGTTGTGAATTAGTATTGAGTTCGTATGTTAGAATTATAATGACCATATTAAAAAAATCCAAATCATCATTTTTAAAATGATGGTTATCAGTCTGTATATGGAAGAATAAGAAATGGTATATCAATATTAAAACTAACCTTTTCTATTACCGGTTCACGGGTCAATTTCTCTAAAAAACCGTGTTGGTAATGAATCATTGCCAGCATATCAATACCCAATTCGTCAATAAAATCAGTAATTGCCTTGGTTTTATTCGTAAAATCGGGCATCCAATGAATCGTATGTCTTATTTGTCCTAAATACTCCCTTAGTGTATATAAATTAGATTTCTGAACCGGGCTCAGCCTTTCTTCTTCATTTATATGCACAATACAAATGCTAGAACCACAATTTGAGGCTAATGTTTGAAGAGGCTGCAAGACTTTCGCATTGTAGTTCTTCTTGTAGTCTGTTGCAAAAGCAATCTCCGCAGGTAACAAAAACTCTTTTTCACCCGGTATAGTTAATATTGGACAATCCTTAATAGCATTTATAGATTTAATTACGCTGCTTCCCAGAAATATAGATTTAGCCGCGGTCTTCCCTTTATTACCCATTACAATAAGATCGGCATTTGTTTCCTTAATACCCTGTTTTAAGGCATCAATCAAATTATCATTTTTTGAATGAATACTAATATGATGCCTGGGATTCCCTGAATCAAGATTTATTCTATGCAAAAATCCATATAATCCCTCCATAGACTCCTCCCCCAATTGTTGCAATAGACTTAATTTACGGCCTGCCGCCTGGCAATTACTTTTAAGTGGGGTTTGCTCAGTATAGGCATTGAGAATATGGAATGAGCAATTGTCATTTTGAAACAATTGCTTTGTGTAAAAAAGTGCATTATAGGCATTATTCGAAAAGTCTGTAGCGACAAGAATATTTTTCATTAAATTTTCTGATTTACATTACGGAATAACCATAAAAGGAATGCTAACATGAAACCCTATTTTCTTAATAACAGGTTCTATAAAAAGACTTTCCAAAAAAGTGTGTTTATTCTGGATCATTACTAACATGTTCATCTTGTTTTTTAATTGGAAATTATTAATTCCTGTAATGATTTCCTGATTGGGCAGGTCATGAAACAAATGAGGGATTTTTTCTAATATTTTTTCCAGTTTGGTCTTATTTTGCAATTGATATTCGGTAAGGTCATAACCACTGGAAATATGAA
>Ga0265303_10001649_pt1 | contig 13796 bp, 14 predicted proteins | sample Helome_2_FD_192494 | JGI IMG/M metagenome (GOLD analysis project Ga0265303, IMG submission 192494) | Marine sediment microbial communities from subtidal zone of North Sea - Hel_20160317 (Illumina Assembly) | ecosystem: Environmental > Aquatic > Marine > Subtidal zone > Sediment ... | reverse complement strand
CAGTTTGGATTCATCATCATGGAGCCGGAACACACCCCGCCAATGTCGGGTTCTAATTCGATTTGTGTTTCCACGGTATTACTCGACAGCGGATTGATCGAGATGCAGGAACCGGTTACTGAATTCATCCTCGAAGCACCCGGCGGCCTGGTCCCGGTAAAAGCTTACTGCGAAAACGGCAAGACCCAAAGTGTCGAGATTCATAACCTGCCCTCGTTTGCCGATCAACTCGATGCAAGCCTGGAAGTCGAAGGTATCGGAACTTTAACCGTGGACACTGCATATGGCGGAGACAGCTTCGTACTGGTCGATGCGACCGTGCTTGGCTTCGAAATCAAGCCCGATGAAGCCAGCGACCTGGCCCAGCTGGGAGTTAGAATATCGGCAGCGGCTAACGAGCAGCTCGGCTTTGACCACCCGACCAACCCCGACTGGGCGCATATATCCTTTTGCGAGTTCACGCTACCAATACGCGAAGTAAATGGGGCCAAAGTCAGCAAGAATACCGTCGCGATCGATCCCGGCAAACTGGATCGGTCACCCACCGGCACCGGGTGTTCGGCCCGCATGGCAGTATTGCATGCAAAAGGGTTAATGAAAACGGGAGACCGCTTAATCGGTAGATCGATTATCGATTCCCGCTTCGATTGCAGCATCGTCGAGGAAACTCGTGTCGGCGATAAGGTTGCGATAATCCCGTCGATCCGCGGGCGCGCCTGGATTACCGGCACTCACCAGATCATGCTCGATCCCGACGATCCGTGGCCTGGCGGTTATCGTCTCAGCGATACCTGGCCCCTCAAGCGATAACACCCCTGGATCTCAACAGATCAAGGTCCTGATCGCACAATCCAAGCAATGAAGAGAGCACGGTGTTGGTGTGCTCTCCCAGCATTGGTGGCGCCTGATGGTACTCGACCGGGGTATCCGACAGTTTGATCGGATTGGCAACACTGGCAACCTTACCCGCAACAGGGTGGCCGAGTTCAAGCTGCATCCCACGGTGCTGCACCTGCGGATCGGCAAATACCTGCTCGATGCTGTTAATCGGGCCACAGGGAATACCACGATCATTCAATGCATCGAGCCACTCAACGCTCGATTTTTGCAACATAATTTGAGCTACCCGGGGCACCAGAGTTTCACGGTATTTGACACGGTTGCTGTTGCTGCGAAAACGCTCATCGGAAAATAATTCGCTGCAATTGGCCAGATCACAAAATCTTTCAAATTGAGCATCGTTGCCAATCGCAAGAATGATGTATCCATCGGTAGTCTGGAATGCCTGGTAGGGAACAATATTTGGATGGGCGTTACCCAACCTGCCGGGGCTATCGCCCGTAGCAAGGTAGTTCATAGCCTGGTTCGCCAGTGTTGCCACCTGTACGTCTAGCAGGGCCAGGTCGATATATTGACCCTCGCCGGTTTTTTGCTGATGAATCAATGCCGCCTGGATAGCATTGGCCGCATAGAGACCGGTCAGCACATCGGCCAGCGCGACGCCTATTTTCATTGGCAATCCATCGGCTTCCCCGGTGACGCTCATCATGCCGCCCATCGCCTGGATCATAAAATCATAGCCGGCACGTTCGGCGTAAGGCCCGGTTTGTCCAAAGCCGGTGATCGAACAGTAAACCAGCCTGGAATTAATTCGCTTCAGAGCTGGATAATCCAGGTTGTATTTTTTCAATCCCCCAACCTTGAAGTTTTCTATCAACACATCGCAGTCTTTGGACAGATCCCGGATCAACGCCTGACCATCGGGTTGTGACATATCGATGCAAACTGACTGCTTGCCGCGGTTGGTACCATGAAAATAGGCAGCCTCGGAGGTGGCCTCTCCAGCTCGATCGGGCATATAGGGAGGACCCCAGCCACGAGTGTCGTCACCACTGCCGGGACGTTCGATCTTGATGATCTCGGCACCGAGATCCGCCAGCATCTGGCTGGCCCAGGGACCTGCCAGTATGCGACTCAGGTCGAGAACCCGGAAGCCCTTTAGAGGTCCTGCCATTTAGGAAAAGGCCTGGATTCCGGTTTGTGCGCGCCCCAGGATCAGCGCATGAACATCATGCGTACCTTCATAGGTATTAACGGCCTCAAGGTTCATAACGTGCCGAATCACGTGATATTCGTCGGAAACGCCATTACCGCCATGCATGTCACGGGCAACGCGCGCGATATCGAGCGCCTTGCCGCAATTGTTGCGTTTCATCAGGGAAACCAGTTCCACCGGGCAACTATCGGCATCCATCAGGCGTCCCATTTGCAGACAACCCTGCAAGCCAAGCGCGATTTCCGTTTGCATATCGGCGAGCTTCTTTTGTATCAACTGGGTCGCTGCTAGCGGACGGCCAAACTGAATACGATCCAGGGTGTACTGACGTGCCGCGTGCCAGCAGAATTCAGCGGCTCCCATCGTGCCCCAGGCGATGCCAAAGCGTGCCCGGGTCAGGCAGCCAAACGGTCCCTTCAAGCCCTCGACATTTGGCAACAGGTTTGCCTCGGGAACAAATACATCCTGCATCACGATTTCACCGGTAGATGAAGCGCGCAGCGAAAACTTGCCTTCGATTTTAGGGGTTGAAAAACCTTTCATACCGCGCTCCAGGATGAAGCCTCGGATGACTCCATCGAGCTTGGCCCAGACCACGGCGACATCGGCGATCGGGGAATTGGTGATCCACATTTTCGCGCCTTTGAGCTGGTACCCACCATCCACCGCGGTGGCTGTCGTCTTCATGCTGGCAGGATCAGAGCCCGCGTCTGGTTCGGTTAATCCAAAACAACCAACCCATTCACCCGTGGCCAGGCGTGGCAGATATTTTTGGCGCTGTGCCTCGTCACCGTAAGCATATATCGGGTGCATCACCAACGATGACTGCACGCTCATTGCCGAGCGGTAACCGCTATCGACGCGTTCGACTTCACGCGCCACTAGTCCATAGGACACGTAGTTAACGCCAGCACAGCCGTAGTCCTCGGGAATTGTCGCACCGAGCAAACCCAGTTCACCAAACTCGTTCATGATTTCACGGTGGAACACTTCGTCACGATTTGCCATTTTCACGCGTGGCATCAGTCCATCCTGGCAGTATTCACGTGCAGCATCGCGAATCATGCGCTCCTCCTCGCTCAACTGCTGCTCGAGGAACATCGGATCCTGCCAGTCAAAGGTTACTCGTTTCGATTGTGCCATGGGTTCGTTCGCCTGTTTAACGTGATCGCATTTTATCCGGACTATCGGATAATTCCAGCCAATATGACTGTTACACTGGACTATTTAAAGCCTGGCATCGTGTTTTAGCCGCGACTGTCAATCAACTCCAGCGCCAGGGTCCCATAATCGTAGTAAGCCGCGCGCATTTTCGACCATTTTTCACGATGGAGAGCCTCGATGGGAAACGGAAAATCATCGCGGTTGCCACTGGCGATGGTGTCGGCAAGCTGTTTACCCATGACCGTTCCCACACCGATACCCCGCCCATTATATCCAGCGGGTGCAAACAGGCCGGGGGCCAATAGCTGAACCCGCAGGATTTTTGTCGAGGTCACTCCGATCTGCCCACTCCACTGGTAAGCCCAGGGAGTTCCTTTCAGTTGCGGATAAAGGCGATCGCGCTTGCGCATCAACCAGTTCTCCCGAGTCCGGCGCTGAAAGCCATGCAGGCGGCCGGGGCTACTCATCACCAGGCGGCCTTCAGCGTCAATCCGTGACGATGTCAGCAAGCTATCCGTATCCCACAGGCCGTGACGTTGCGGAATAATTGACGCCGCGATATCTGCGGGTAACGGTGGCGTCGCACAGTGGAAGATAAACACCGGCAGGGTCGACTCGCGAACCTTGGTACTTTTGCCATCCGCGTAGGCGTTGATTGCAACGATCACCTGCTCGGCAGAAACTTCACCGTTCTCGGACTTCGCCAGCCAGCGATCATTTTGACGAGTCAGACTTTCGATTCTGGATTGCTGGAACAAGCGCACACCCCCGTCGATCGCTGCATTTGCGAGCGAGCGCGCATAGCTCAGCGGATGGATGGTGCCCGCGCCAGGATCGAGAATTCCACCATGACGGTATACCGGCGATCCTGAAATGGCATGAGCCTGATTGCCATCGATTAACTGCACCGCGGCGCCCAGATCTTGCAGTTGCTGACAGCGGTCTTCAAGATAAGTCATGGCAGCGGCCTTGTGGGCAATATGGACAGTGCCACAGCGCTCTGCCTGGCACTTCATGTTAAAGCGCTCGACCAGGTCGAACACCAGCGCGGGTGAATCGCGCAATGCCAGATTGAAGCGCCTGGCGTTATCAGGACCGATCAGTTTTTGCACGTCATTGGGGGTTTGCCAGATGCCGGCATTGACCAGCCCGGCATTGCGGCCCGAACCGCCGAAACCGATGTTCTTCGCCTCGAGCAAGACTACCGAGACACCCTTTTCAGCCAGGTGCAGGGCAGCAGATAGCCCGGTATAGCCACCACCGACAATGAGTACGTCGGCCTGCATTGATTCGCTTAACGATTCACTTTCAGGGCCGGCAACCGAGGTTTCACCCCATAGAGAGTTTTCGTTGGTATCTTGCGGCAGATATTCAGTCATTCAACTTTATCGCATCTATAGTCGCCGAATTGTGCGTGATCCGTTATTTTAAAGCTAGCCAAGCTCTCGAAAATCGATAAGAATCCTCGGTTCTACAACACATTTTTGGAGTTACTGCGATGTCAATGCTACGTGTCGCGGCCACGCAGATGGCCTGTAGCTGGGACCTTCCCGCAAACCTGGATCGCGCCGAAAAGTTAGTTCGGGAAGCTGCGGCCGGGGGTGCCCAGGTCATTCTGATCCAGGAATTATTCGAGACACCCTACTTTTGTATCGAGCAGGATACGAAGCACTTCGATCTCGCCACAACACTGGAACAGAATCAGTCATTGAAACGCTTCCAGGTACTCGCCAGCGAACTCGAGGTGGTACTACCCTTTAGCTGGTTCGAGCGCGCCAACCGGGCATTCTACAACTCACTAGCGATGGTAGACGCTGGCGGCGAGATTCTTGGTGTATATCGTAAATCGCATATTCCCAACGGGCCCGGTTACCAGGAAAAGAACTATTTCAATCCGGGTGATACCGGCTTCAAAGTCTGGGATACGCGTTATGGGAAGATCGGCGCAGGTGTTTGCTGGGATCAATGGTTTCCCGAGGCGGCACGCAGCATGGCGCTGATGGGGGCAGAATTGTTGCTCTACCCAACCGCCATCGGCTCGGAGCCGCCGCCCGCAATCACACTCGATTCCAGTGGCCACTGGCAGCGAACCATGCAGGGCCACGCCGCTGCCAACATGGTTCCGGTGATCGCTTCCAACCGGATCGGCACCGAGCACGCAACCCAGGATTCGGCCTACGAACTGACCTTTTACGGACATTCGTTTATTGCCGATCATACCGGCGAGATCGTTGCACAGGCCGACGATCATAGCGAGAGCGCGCTGGTTCACGAATTCGATATGGAAATGATTCGCGGCTATCGTGATGCCTGGGGCATATACCGCGACCGCCGGCCTGATCTTTATCAAACCATTTCCACGCTCGACGGCAAGCTTGAGCCACGAATTACCCATAAAAACTAGCGATGCTAACCGTATTCAGCGAAAAGCACGCGCTGCGCGACGCCAGAACCGAACTCTACGGCGGTGAGCTGATACCGCCTTTCGAGTGCCCGGTGCGCGCCGAACATATCCTGCAACGCGTTAACCAGGTTGACCTCGGTGAAGTGATTGCTCCCGACGAATTCGACATCGACGCTATCACGCGTATACACGACCCGGGATTTATCCACTTCCTCGAAACCTGCTGGGACGAATGGGCGGCTGAGGGCTTCAATGGCGAAGCGATCGCAACCTGCTGGCCGGCCCGTGGCATGCAGCAACGTGTTCCAGACCATATCGAAGGCAAGCTTGGCTACTATGCGCTCGCCGCTGAAACCGCAATTTCCAACGGTACCTGGGAAGCCGCACGCGCCAGCGTCAATGTCGCGCTGACAGCACAGGCCGCAATTCGAGATGGCGCCCGCGAAGCCTTTGCGCTGTGCCGTCCACCCGGGCACCATGCCGCCGGCGATATGTTCGGTGGCTATTGTTTCATCAATAATGCCGCGGTAGCGGCACAGGCCTTTATCGATCAGGGGGCGTCACGGGTCGCACTGCTAGACGTTGATTTCCATCACGGCAACGGTTCGCAGGCGATATTCTACGATCGGGACGATGTCATGTTCCTGTCGCTGCACGGTGATCCCAGGGATGCTTTTCCTCATTTTCTCGGCTATGCCGATGAACTCGGGCAAGGCGCCGGAGAAGGATTCAATCACAACTACCCGCTCGGTCCCGGCACTAATTTTCGAACCTGGGGCGCGGCGCTCGATGACGCCTGCCACAAGATCAGCAATTACGCGCCCGATGCGCTGGTGATCTCGCTCGGTGTCGATACCTTCGAGCACGATCCAATTTCATTTTTCAAGTTGACCAGTGACGACTTCAAACGCTACGGCACAACCCTATCGAGCCTTGGCCTGCCAACGCTATTCGTTATGGAAGGTGGCTACGCTGTCGAGGAAATCGGCATAAACACGGTGAACGTGTTACAGGGCTACGAAGGTTTATGAACCCCTTGACCTGGCAATCGAGAGTTGCGAGCAGTCAAATTTGACCTACCTGAAAACACTCAATCGAAATACCCAGGGCATCTTATGCCTGGTGGCCGCATTGGCATTCCTAACCGTCAGCGATTCGATAATAAAATGGCTGAGTGCCGGGCTGCCACTACATGAAATTATGTTGTTCCGCGGTCTCTTCGCGATGATCATGGTTTTCGTTTTTATACATCTCGAAGGCGGCCTGACGACTTTAAAAACACGCCGACCATTGCTGCACTTTGTCCGTGGTTCGATGCTGGTACTGGCGAATATGTTTTTCTTCCTGGGACTAGCTGTAATGCCACTCGCCGAGACTGTATCGCTGTTTTACACGGCGCCGCTTTTCATCTGCATATTGTCACAACCCGTACTTGGAGAAAGAGTCGGTCTGTCACGCTGGCTGGTCATCTTCGCCGGACTGGTCGGCGCCATCATAATGCTGCGTCCGGGTAGCGAAGTTTTTCGCTCAATCAGCCTGTTGCCAGTTCTTGCTGCGCTGTCCTATGCCGTAATGACCATGATGACGCGTAAACTTGGCATGCATGAAAAGGCGAGCGCCTTAACCTTTTACATCCAGCTCGCTTTCATCGTTATCAGTTCTATTGTCGGCCTGGCTATCGGCGATGGCAGATTCGACACTTACGATAGCGAGGCAATCGGTTTTCTGTTGCGCGCCTGGAGCTGGCCCAACCTGGCCCAACTGCAACTGCTCCTGTTATGCGGGGTCATGGTATCGTTTGGCGGCTACCTGATTTCCCAGGCTTATCGTTTAGGGGAAGCCGCGGCGGTGGCACCTTTCGAATATGCCTCCCTGCCTTTCGCACTGACGGTTGGGTTTTACCTGTGGGGCGACTGGCCCGACTGGATTTCCTTTATCGGCAGCGGCTTGATTATTTTCAGCGGGCTGTTGGTTTTTTATCTCGAGAACCGGGCGCATAAAAAATTGCGGCAGTATGCACAGATCGACTATTAACTTGTTCCATATCAAGGTTATTTTCGATAATCTGTCGATACTTTAATAATTCATTTTAGTTAAATTTTTAGACTTACAGGTTTTCCTGGACTGAAATTGGGAGCGAATACCCTTGGACGAGAAAGACATCAAAAAGAAATTAATCGCGTTAAAAATGGAAGTAACCCATCGTATCAATTCGATCGACCGAGACATTCGGCATGAGGGTATGACGGCCGACTGGAGTGAGCAGGCCAGCGAACGCGAAAATGACGAGGTGCTAGAATCGCTCGGTAACAGTTCTGAACAGGAGCTGGAGATGATCAAGTTCGCTTTACACCGAATTGAAAACGGAACCTATTTCCGCTGCGAAGAATGTGGTGCAGATATTCCAACCGCCAGGCTCGAACTGCTGCCTTTCACAGCACATTGCGTCAATTGCGCCGAAAAAATTGAGAGTTAAGCGAGGACAGATGCATGTTGACTGAGAAACATGACCTGGTACACGAGTTACCCGAGCACAAGGACGCTATCCACACTCTGAAGATGACTAATCAGCATTTTGCCAGGCTGTTCGACGAATACCACGAAGTCGATCACGAGGTGCATCGGATCGAAACCGGGATCGAAAATACTTCTGATGAATACCTGGAGGAGCGTAAAAAGGTCCGCCTGTATTTAAAAGACGAACTCTTTCGCATGATCAAGGAAGCCTAAACCGAGGACTCTGCTGCTTCAATATACTCGACAACAATGCAACCGTTTTTAGTGTAGGAGCAATGTTGAGTTCCGGCTTTCAACCAAACCAGGTCACCCTCGCGGTAAACCGTACCATCGTTATCGGTTAAATCACCGCTGATAACTAAAAATTCCTCATTACCGCGGTGTTCATGGGGAATCGTGGTATAACCAGGGTCCATCTTGTAAACATTAAACCCGACCCCGAGAGGCTTGCTGCGATCGAGCTGCAAGACACTGCCATCGTCCTCACCCAGGTCAGTGACTAGTGGCTCGAACTCCGCTTTGTATATATTGACGACTATGCGTTCGTTTTCGGCTACCGGTTTCATAAATATCCCCTGTTCAATCAATTATCAACTGTCCGATTTCTCACTTGAAAAGCGCCGTTACCGATGTGTGAACCACACCAGGTGATTTAATCTTCCGGAATCACGGCAATAACATCAATCTCCATCAGCCATTCAGGCTGCCCCAGTCCGGCAACCACGATTCCGGTCGAAATTGGAAACACGCCTTTGAGCCACTTGCCGACAACCTGGTAGACCGGTTCGCGACACCTTGGATCGGTGATATAGGTAGTCGTTTTTACAATATGACTCAGGTTGCTGCCAGATTCCTCGAGCAGCTGTTTGACGTTCCGCATCGCCTGCTCGGCCTGCGCACCCGGGTCACCCAGGCCAACCAGGTTGCCGTCGAAATCAGTACCCACCTGGCCGCGCAGGTAAACCGTGTTGCCGGCAACAACGGCCTGGCACAGATCGTTATCGAGTGCCTGGTTGGGATAGGTATCTCGCGTATTGAACATGCGAATGCGTTTATGGGTTGGCATCTCAGGCGCTCTTCTTCTTGACCGCTGCAGCCGTGATGCAGAGGCATCCGCCATGTCCAGTGACGTTGGTCCCGGCCTTCTGGACGACCTTTCCGTTGATATAGACTTCACCTCCATCGCGAATCGATTCGCGATATTCCTCACCTGTTCTGTTCATAGCCTCAACCGTTGCCTGGATTATGATGCTCGCAGTTTGAGTGGATTTCCAAGCCATGTAAAATATTTTTCTCGAATTTCGACGGTCAGGCGCTGGTAGCGCGCCGATCGACGATGACATCAGCGCCGGCCATGTTATCCTTCGAGTACCGGGCCAGGCGGTTGAAAATCCGCATATCGAAGCCTTTGCCGCTCACTGCCAACGGTTCTTCGCTTGCTGGGCCCAGCAGAATTAAGGAAACAGTATGACACTATCAATCGCTGCCTGGGACGAAGCCACGGGCCAGCTTGGGGCCACCATTTCGTCGTCCAGTATCAGTGTCAGTAGCCGATGCCTGCATTGGCGACCGGGTATCGGCATTGCTCTGAGTCAGAACATTACCGATCCGCGCCTCGGCCCACGCATGCTCGCCCTGCTCGATGACGGAATTGACGTGGGTGCCGCGATCGATGCCCTAGTACAAAGCACACCTCACATAAAGTATCGTCAACTCGGCCTGGTCGACAGTCGCGGCAGGACGGGATTGTTTACCGGCGATGCCGTGTTGGGATGTTTTGCCTCGGCCGAGGGCAAACACTGTGTCGCGGCCGGCAACCTGCTGGCCAATGAATCGGTTCCGGCAGCGATGGTTAAGGCCTTCGAGCAATCCGGCGGCAGCTTCGGTTCGCGTCTGCTCGGCGCATTGACGGCCGGGGTAAATGCCGGCGGAGAAGCCGGTTCGCTGCATTCTGCAGGCCTGCTGATTGGCGGCGACCCCTCCTGGCCCCTGGCCGAACTACGTATCGACTGGGATGACGATCCAATTACCAAGATGATCGCAGGCTGGGAAGTTTATGAACCGCAGATCGACGACTACGTGACGCGTGCCTACAATCCGGAAGACGCGCCTTCCTATGGTGTCCCGGGAGATCCTTAAGTGCGGCCTTTGCAGCGAGAATGGTTATGAATAGTGAGGAAATTCTGGCTCGGCTGGTCGCTTTCGATACGACCAGCAGGACATCGAATCTGCAACTGATCGATTTTATCCGTAACCTGCTCGACGACCACGGCATCGAATCGCTACTGGTGCACAATGACGACCAGAGTCGCGCCAATCTCTACGCGACCATCGGGCCAGACGACATCGGTGGCGTTATGCTTTCCGGTCATACTGACGTTGTACCGACCACCGGCCAGAACTGGCACAGCGATCCCTATCATTTGAAAACCGAGGATAAACTGCTGGTTGGGCGCGGTTCCTGCGATATGAAAGGCTTTATTGCCTGTGTGCTTGCGGGACTGCCCCAGATTACAGCGGGGTCGTTAAAAATGCCCATTCATCTGGCGTTTTCCTACGATGAAGAAATTGGATGCCTCGGGGCGAAGAAATTGGTCGACGCGATGACCGGATTTGAGATCAAACCACGCATCGGTCTGATCGGTGAGCCAACTAACATGAGCATGGTCCTCGGCCACAAGGGCAAGCTTTCTTACCGGGTCACGGTCTGCGGTCTCTCCTGTCATTCCGCCTATATCAGCAACGGCGTCAACGCAGTCGAATATGCGGCCGAGTTGATCGCGTTTATTCGCAATATGAATACGCGCGTGCAGCAGGAATTGATCGACCAAAGCTACACGGTTCCCCATTCAACCTTTCATGTCGGCACCATCAATGGTGGTACCGCACTTAATATCGTGCCGAAGCAATGCGAATTCGAATTCGAGATCCGTAACCTGCCGCAAGAAGACCTCGAAACACTGGTGCATGAAATCAGGCACTATGCCAGCGATGTCTTGCTCGCCGACATGAAGTCGCGCTATCCCGATAGTGAGATCCGTTTCGACGAAACCTCGTCCTATCCGGGTTTGCATACCGATCCCGCATCGACGGTCATCGCCTACACGCGCTCGATCAATCCGATCGACAATATCGGCGACAATGTCAGTTTCGGCACCGAGGCCGGTTTATTCGATGGCATCGGAGTCAATTGCCTGGTGTGTGGTCCGGGTAGCATCGACCAGGCCCACAAACCGGATGAATTCGTCAGCCGCGAGCAAATGCAGTATTGCGATCAAATGATCGAAAACCTTGTACAAAGCTGCCGCGAGACCTCAGAATTCGATTAACCAGGGCAATTCTTTTACCTCTATGACAGTTGAATCGGCGCGAGCCACTATTGGATGGCGGGAATGGGCGGCATTACCGGACCTGAATCTACCGGCGATCAAGACCAAGGTCGATACCGGAGCCCGTACCTCCGCCTTGCACTCCTTTCTGATCGAGCCCTATACCCAGGATGGGGTCGATATGCTCAGGTTTATGATTCATCCAATTCAGCTCAACCAGTCACTCGAGGTTGAATGCCACGCCCCGGTTTACGACTTTCGCGAGGTCACCGATTCCGGTGGGCATCGCGAAATGCGCTACGTCATCCAAAGCAAAGTGGTCATCGGTGAAATCTCCTGGCCTATTGAGATGACCCTGACAAACCGTGATACTATGCGCTTTCGCATGCTGTTGGGGCGCCGGGCTATGGAGAACCGGTTCGTGGTTGATCCAGGCGCTTCCTATGTCAATGGTAAATTAAGACCGCGTAAGCTTTACGGGTTATAGACGGATATTCAAATGAAAATTGCTCTTCTTTCGCGAAATCGAAGGTTATATTCCTCACGACGCATTATCGAGGCTGCCGAGGAGCGCGGTCACAAGATCGTCGTCATTGACGTGCTGCGTGCCTATATGAATGTGGTGGCGCACAAACCCTCGATTCACTACCGCGGTGAAGTACTCGAAGGCTTCGACGCGGTCATACCCCGTATCGGCGCGTCGGTTACCGCTTATGGCCTCGCCGTTTTAAGGCAGTTTGAAATGATGGGCGTGGTAGCGTTGAATGAATCGGTAGCCATCGGACGCTCACGCGACAAGCTGCGTTCGCTGCAACTGTTATCCCGCAGAGGCATTGGCATGCCGCTTACCGGTTATGCCAACAAGCCTGACGATATTAAAGATGTCATCAAAATGGTTGGTGGCGCACCCCTTGTCGTCAAACTGCTCCAGGGAACCCAGGGTATTGGCGTGGTACTGGCGGAAACGCAAAAAGCAGCCGAAAGCGTCATCGAGGGATTCATGGGCGTTAAAGCCGATATCCTGGTACAAGAGTTTATCAAGGAAGCCGGGGGTTCCGATATCCGCTGCTTCGTCATTGATGGCAAGGTCGTCGCCGCCATGAAACGCCAGGCACCTCAAGGCGAATTCCGTTCTAACCTGCATCGCGGTGGTTCTTCCAGCCTGATTAAAATCACGCCCGAGGAACGCTCCACTGCGGTCAGAGCTTCGCGCATTATGGGTTTGAATGTCGCCGGCGTCGATCTGTTGCGCTCCAACCATGGCCCGGTGGTAATGGAAGTCAATTCAAGCCCGGGGCTCGAGGGTATCGAGGGCGCTACCGGCAAGGATGTCGCCGGTTTAATCATCAACAATCTTGAAAAGTTAAAACCCGGCAAAACCAGGACACGTGGCAAGGGTTAAAATGCAAGCGGCCATCGAGATTGCCGGGGTTTCGATTAAGCCCGGCAGCCGACAGTCGATCGATATCCCGTTACCCAGTTTCTACACCCATAGCAGCGTCAACATGCCGGTGCACGTGGTGCACGGTCGCCGGCCCGGCCCGGTATTACTGGTCAGCGCGGCGCTCCATGGTGATGAAATCAACGGTGTCGAAATCATCCGCCGCCTGCTGTCGCATAAATTCATCGATCGAATCAAGGGTACGCTGATCGCGATCCCCGTGGTTAATGTCTACGGCTTCGTTTCCAAATCGCGCTACCTGCCTGATCGCCGAGATTTGAATCGATCATTTCCCGGTTCCGAAAATGGGTCGATGGCTGCACGTCTCGCCCACGTGCTGATGACGCAAATCATTCCCCGCTGTACCCACATCATCGATTTACACACCGGTGCGGTCAATCGTGAAAACCTGCCGCAGATTCGCGCGAACCTGCGCGACGAACCGGACCTGGAAGTACTGGCCCAGGCATTCGGAGTTCCGGTCATCCTCAATGCCAAATTGCTCGAAGGGTCCTTCCGCGAAGCCGCACACACGAAAGGCATCAGCGTGTTACTTTACGAGGCCGGTGAAGCGCTGCGCTTCGACGAAGTCGCGATCAGGGCCGGTGTCAAGGGTGTGCTGCAGGTCATGCGGGAACTCGGTATGCGCCCCAAAAGCAAGAGGCAGACTAAGTCAGAGGCACTGGTCGCGAATACCACTCGCTGGGTACGAGCCGCGCAAAGTGGAATCCTGCGCTCCCTGGTTGCGACGGGAGCCAAGGTCGAAATCGGTGACCTGCTGGCCTATATCAATAATCCACTCGGTGAAAATACCGAGGAACTGGTTAGTCCAGTCGCCGGAATCATTATCGGTAAAACCAATCTGCCGCTAGTATTCGCGGGCGA
>Ga0265303_10001648_pt1 | contig 13800 bp, 13 predicted proteins | sample Helome_2_FD_192494 | JGI IMG/M metagenome (GOLD analysis project Ga0265303, IMG submission 192494) | Marine sediment microbial communities from subtidal zone of North Sea - Hel_20160317 (Illumina Assembly) | ecosystem: Environmental > Aquatic > Marine > Subtidal zone > Sediment ... | reverse complement strand
CACGTCGTTCGTTAGCGTGATGAAAATCCGGAAACTCTCGTCGGCGGCCAGTTTTTCGTCGACGAGCAGGTCGAACGCCTGTGCCTGGAGATCGCGAACCTCTGCAGCGATGCGCTGGCGACCCTCGTCGCTCGTCTGCTCAGCGATGGCGCGTTGCAGCGCGATGGTGCGCACGTAGAAGGTGTCGATCCGGTTCTTGCGGCGCATCTTGTAGAGGCGCATTCCGCCGATAAAGGCGCTGACCAGCCCGAGTACGATAGTGGCGGCGACCTCCGCGACGCCTGAATAACGCTCGTAGACACTCGGGGCGTCTCGTTGCAGATAGGCTTGGGTACCTGGGTGGACGATGAACGTCGAGCGGCTGACATCGAAATCGTCGTCCAGGTTCTGGAATATTCCCTGTCGCCGCGCCGCAAGGGCCGGTCTTAGCCGCAGCACCTCGTTGATCAGGTCATAGACAACGGCGCTGTCGAGATCGTGGCGGGCAACGAGGATCTTGTCGGCAGCAACGGTCAATGCTGCTTCCGGCGACATTTGGCCGTAGGTGCCCAGCGGAATGACGAACGGGACGATGTGGGGGTTGAGTAGTACTGCCGCGTCGATGCTCGTGCCTTTGCCGACATCCTCCACGCTGCCCATGGAGGAGAGGCGAAAATCCAGGATCTCCTCATTGATTTCACGGAGTTCGTCGATCCTGCCGGGCGTGATTGGGGCGAAGACGATCACGATGTCAGGCGTATCCTCCAGCGAATCGATGAATCGGTAATCGTCGCTGCCCAGGTGCATGCGCTCGGCAACGCGCCGGAAGACGAGGCGCGACGCCGAGCCCTCGGGACCCGCATAGATCGCCATTTGGCGATCCGCTATAACGTCAAAAACGTCGCCACCGTCCCTTCGCAGGATGTGAAGTACGGTCGGGTACAGGGGCATGACGGTAGCGATGTCGCCGCGGAAGGGCAGGTAGTTCGACACGAGCGCGAGATCGGCCTCACCTGACGCGACGGCGTCCAGCGCCGCGACTTCGGACAACGCCTCCTCGGAGAGTTGTACGCTGACCCGGGGGCTATCTGCGAGCAGCTCGGCAACGTCTTCGATAATGGCGCGGTCGACGTCCTCTGTAGGCGTCACGAGGCGCAGCTCGGTGGTTGCCGTGTCGCAGCCTGAGAGCGCAATTGCCGCAATTGCGGCCAGGCATATTCGGCGTGTCGAAATCAAGGAAAGTTCCCTCGGCCGGTAATGTGTCGAAGCATAGTACAAATGGCGGTCTGACCGACAGTGCGGATGCAACTCGGTGCTACAATCACGGTCCAAAAAATCTCGCTATCAACAGGAACATCGAGGAGAGTCCCATGCGTCTCAATGCCAGTGTTTCGTCGCTGTGGTCTGCGGCGATTCTAGTGTCCGTTTTGATTGCGTCAGTGTGTGCGGCCAGCGAGTCGACTGATGCGATGTCAACGACCGACGAACTGATGAGTCACGATGGTCTGTACCCTGTATCGAGCAGTCGCGCGGACGCCGCGTGGGCAAGACCTGATATGGATATCAGCGGCTATGACAAGATCATATTGCAGGGTGTCGGAATCCAGTATCGTCCCGGCGGCGCAAAGCGTACGAGTCGCTCCGGGGCCGGGCCGGACTACTACGAGGTGACGCCGAGCCAGAAAGAGCGCTTGCAGAAAGTCTTTGCCGAGAAGTTTCGTGCAGAGCTCGCCAAGAGTGAACGTTTCACTATTGTCAGCGAGCCCGGACCGGATGTGCTGCTCATAAAGGGCGGCCTGATCGATGTCGTTTCCTACGTGCCCCCCGACCAGGCGGGTAGTTACGAGATATTCCTCGACAGGATCGGCGAGGCGACCCTGATTCTCGAGCTCAGTGATTCCGTCTCGGAGGCGATTATTGCGAGGGTCGTGGATCGACGGGCCGCGGAAGACGTCGCGGACAGGTTCCAGCGCTCCAACAGGGCCACCAACACGGCGGAAGTCCGCCGTCTCGCGGGCATCTGGGCCCGGATTCTGCGCGAGCAGCTGGACCATTATGCGTCCAGCTAGCACGGGCCTTACGGAGAGATTTGAATGAGGAAGTTCGCCCTGTCAGCACTTCTGCTCGGCCTGTTCGCGCTGCCCGCACTTGCAGAGACCGACACGACGATTCCCGACGCATCACAGGCGGCCAATCCGGCGCCGCTCTATCCGCGTATTGTTGAATCGACGGCAGGACGAGTGGTCATCCACGAGCCGCAGATCGAAAGCTGGGAGGATTTCGAGCGTGCCACGGGTCGCGTGGCCGTGGAAGCGACGCTCGCGGGTGAGACAGACGCGGTGCTCGGTGCGGCGGAATTCGCCGCCGATACCGAGGCCAACGTCGAGGAACGGGTCGTGGCCATCGACAACGCGGAGATCACGAAAATCAACTTTCCGGGTTCGGATGGGGCGCGGCTTGCAAGGCTGGAGGAACTGGTGCGTGACTCGGTGCGCGACAGCAGCCAGTACATGCCGCTCGACGTCGTATTGTCCTATGTGGCCTTCGATCTCGCGCCGGCGGCCGAGGAGGGGCTGTCGTTCGAGCCGCCGCCTGTTTTCTACTCCAGCACGCCAGCAATTCTCGTCATGACCGACGGCGAGCCGATCCTCGCGCCGATCGACGACACCCATCTCGAATTCACTGTGAACACGAACTGGGACCTGTTTCGGTACAAGGAGAAGGAATGGTACCTCCGGCACGGTCGACGCTGGCTCAAGGCCAGTGACCTCAATAGCAGCTGGAAATTCGCTACCTCGTTGCCGATGGATTTCAAAAAGCTGCCCGACGATGGGAACTGGACCGAAGTGAAAGCGTCCATTCCGCCGTCCAATGGCAACCAGGCCCTGCCGACCGTGTTCGTCAGCGACCGACCGGCGGAACTGATCGTCACGGATGGTCAACCTTCCTTCGGCACGATCACGGCCGGGGGGGTCGAATACGCGCGTGACACAGAGAGCGATCTGTTCCGCCTCGACGGCCGGTATTTCTACCTGGTCTCGGGCCGCTGGTTCGAATCCGCATCACTTAAGGGGCCATGGCACCACGTCAGGGAACTGCCCGGGGAATTCCTCGAGATCCGGCCCGACAGTCCCAAGGGTCATGTGCTCGCGGCCGTACCCGGTTCCGAGGAGGCGAAGCTGGCCGTGCTCGAAGCCGAGATTCCGAGGAAAGCCAGCGTCTCGCGCGACGCGGGCGAAAACGTCTCGGTCATTTACCAGGGCGCCCCGAAGTTCGTGCCCATCGAGGGAACCGACGTACAGCGCGTCGAAAACAGCCCTAACGACGTACTGCTCTATGAGGGCGTGTACTACCTGTGCCTCGATGCAGTCTGGTACCTGGCAAATGCGCCCACCGGCCCCTGGGTGGTTGCCGACAGCATTCCTGCCGCGATTTACGCTATTCCGCCGTCATCACCGATCTACCACGTAACCCACGTGCGAGTTTATGACTCCGATGACGACACTGTATCGACGGGCTACACCAGCGGCTATTTCGGCACGTATGTCAGCTACGGGGTCGTCGTCTACGGTAGCGGCTGGTACTACCCGCCGTACTACGGCTACGGGGGTTATTACGGTTATCCCTACTACTATTACCCGTACCCCTACAGCTATGGCGCTTCGGCCTGGTACAACCCGAACACCGGCACTTACGGCCGCTCAGCGAGCGTGTACGGGCCTTACGGCGGCTATGGCCGTGGTTCCGCCTACAACCCCAGCACAGGCACCTACGCGCGAGGTGAGGCGGTCTGGGACAGCAACGAGATAGCGGGCCGCGGTGTTGCCTACAACCCGCGCACCGGCACCGGGGTGGCGACGCATCGCTACGCCAACGAAGATGGTGGCTGGGGCGAGTCGCTGATCACTCAGAACGATAAATGGATGCAGACCCGCAGCGAGTGGTCGGACAATTCGATGACCACCGACATCAGGACGTCCGAGGGAACTACCGGCCAGCTCACCCGGGAACGCAGCGGCGACGCGGTAACGGGTACCGGCGAGTTCCAGCGCGGTGACCAGACGCTGTCCACGCAGTCGTATCGCGGTTCGGAAGGTAGCGCTGTCCAGTATGAGACGGGCAGCGGGCAGACCGGCGGCTTTGCCCGCTCGTCGGAAGGTGATCTGTACGCGGGACGCAATGGCGAAGTCTACAAGCGGGATGAGGACGGCTGGCAGCAGCGCGGCGAAGACGGCTGGAACCCCGTCGACGTGCCCGAGGACCGCGCGGCACAGATGGACCAGGCACGCAGCGATGCTTCCGAGCGTCGTAGCGGCTTCGAGAATCGCGATACGTCGGGTCTGTCAGAACGGCGTCAGTCAACCGACGCATGGGCGAATCGCGACTTCGACAGCGCCCGAAATCGGGGTAGCTATGATTCGAGCCGGCGCAGTCAACTGGATCGCAGCCACAATGCCAGGACGAACGGCTACAATCGCTACAACCAGCGGCGCAGCGCGAATCGATCATTTCAGAACCGCTCGCGCGGCGGGCGGATGGGCGGGCGGCGACGTCGCTAGACAGGGAATCAGGCTCTATGAAACATCAGTTACTCATCGCGGCTCTGCTCGTCGCGTTTCCGGGCATGCTCTCGGCACAGCAGTCGGGCACGGTCTCGTCGGCTGATCAGAACCTGGAGCAGGGCCGGGCGATGATCCGCGAGGGGCGTCTGGAGGTCATTCGTTCCGAACTGCATTTCACCGAGGCCGAGGCGTCCGCTTTCTGGCCGATCTACGGGCAATACCGCGACGAGATTGACGCGATCCAGGATCGCTATGCGGCCATGGTCAGGGACTACCTCAAGCGCTACGAAGCCGCGGACCTCACTGACGAATACGCGGACGAACTCATGGCGACCTTCTTTAGCACCAGGCGTGGAAGGCTCGACGTGCAGGAAAAATACCTGCCGCGTTTCCGGGCTGTGCTTCCGGCGCGGAAGGTCGCCCGGCTCTTCCAGCTCGAACACAAGATCAGCGCCGAAATCGATGCGGAGCTTGCACTGGTCGTGCCGCTCGTCGATCCGACCTAGTCTTTAGTCAGGCCTCCTGACTGCAGCCGACGCTGGCATCGACCCTGGGGTTCTTCGTGACGTTGAAACTTTGCGTCGTTGTTGTCGTGCAGGCGGAGATCAGGAAAGCGGCCACGGAGTGTTGTAACCTGCACAATAGGCAGTTTTGCGTATTCTGAGTTCCTGAAGCAAAGTCGAAAATAACGAAATAATTTTAGCCCGGGAGATCGCATCATGACAGACAGCAAAGCGGGGCAGCCGGAACCCGTTGTCCCGATTCAGGGTAAAGACGACAAGCAGCGCACGGTCAGGAAGAATCAGCCGCGGCCATCCGCATCGCATCTCTTCAGCCAGATGCGCCACGATCCCGAGAAGATCAAGGATCTCTTCAGGAGCGGCACGTATCCGTACAAGACCAGGATACGGAGCGCCGTCTACGAGGCGCACAAGGAAGAACTCCAGGTCGAACTGCTCAAGGTCCAGAACTGGGTCAAGATGACGGGCGAACGTATCATCGTCATTTGCGAGGGGCGCGATGCGGCTGGCAAAGGCGGAACGATCAAACGTTTCATGGAGCACCTGAACCCGCGTGCAGCGCGCGTCGTGGCCCTCGAAAAACCCACCGACCATGAGTGCGGCCAGTGGTATTTCCAGCGTTACATCAAGCATCTGCCGACCGCCGGAGAAATGGTGTTCTTCGACCGCTCCTGGTACAACCGCGCAGGGGTCGAGCGCGTCATGGGATTCTGTGATTCGCTCCAATATCTAGAGTTCATGCGGCAGGTGCCGGATCTCGAGCGCATGCTCGTGCGCTCCGGTATCCGGTTGTTCAAGTTCTGGTTCTCGGTCACTCACGAGGAACAGGAGCGGCGCTTCACGGCGCGCATGTCCGACCCGCTCAAGCAATGGAAGCTGAGCCCCATCGACCAGGAGTCGCGCGACAAGTGGGCCGAGTACACCGAGGCCAAGGAAGCCATGTTCTTCTATACGGACACGGCCGATGCGCCCTGGACGATCATCAAGTCCGACGACAAGAAACGCGCACGCCTGAATTGCATGCAGCATTTCCTGACCGATCTCGACTACCCGGACAAGGACCGCCATGTCGTGCATGGCCCGGACCCCCTGATCGTGGGATCCTCGGCGCAGGTCATCGAAAAGGACCGCCATCTCTGGGGCTGATGCGGCGTTTGTGTTGCGGGCGGGGAGCGGCGATAATCGCCGCCGGTCCGCGTCGGCTTTTCCGCGACGGTCAGCCGTGAACTCCGCCAGGCCCGGAAGGGAGCAACGGTAGCGGTGATACCGGGTGCCGGGAAGCGGCTGGCGCGGGCCACTATACGTTACACTGTGTGACTGTTAGTCGAGTCTCAGGCGCAAAACCCTTTATGAGTTACCTCGTCCTTGCCCGCAAATGGCGGCCCAAAGACTTTTCGGACACCGTCGGCCAGGAGCATGTGCTACAGGCGCTGATCAATGCGCTGGACTCCGGGCGGCTGCATCATGCCTACTTGTTCACCGGCACGCGCGGCGTCGGCAAGACGACGATTGCCCGTATCCTGGCCAAGGCGCTCAACTGTGAGAAAGGTGTCACGTCGGAACCCTGCGGCGAGTGCAGCGCATGCGTGGAAATCGATGAAGGGCGATTCGTCGACCTGATCGAGGTCGATGCCGCATCCAAGACCAAAGTGGACGACACCCGAGATTTACTCGATAACGTGCAGTACGCACCGGCACGTGGCCGCTACAAGGTGTACCTGATCGACGAGGTCCACATGCTGTCCAGGAGCTCGTTCAATGCGCTGTTGAAAACGCTCGAGGAGCCGCCTCCTCACGTCAAGTTCCTGCTGGCGACGACTGACCCGCAGAAGCTCCCGGTTACGGTGTTGTCACGGTGCCTGCAATTCAACCTCAAGCGCATGACGTCGCGCCTGATGTCCGACCGACTGACCTATATTTGCGAAGCCGAGTCGATCGCGGCCGAGCCTGCCGCCCTGACCATGCTCGCGAGAGCGGCGGATGGCAGTATGCGTGATGCGCTGAGTTTGCTCGACCAGGCCATTGCCTATTGCGGCGGGCAGATAGAGGAAAACCAGGTTGCCCTGATGCTCGGCACCATCGACCGCGATCACGTAGTCCGGCTAATACGGTTGCTGGCGGACAACGATGCGCGCGGCGTCATCGATGCGATCCGCGAGATAGACGAACAGTTCCCCGATTACGCGCGCCTGCTCGAGGACCTGGCACGCGACCTGCAGCGCATCGCCGTCTTCCAGATCGTCGGCACGTGCGACAGCGAGGATGACATGAGCGAACAGGAGATCGCCGAGCTTGCCGAGGCAATATCGCCCGAGGACGTTCAGCTTTTTTACCAGGTCGCCGTGCTGGGACGGCGCGATCTCAAGCTTGCCCCGGACCCGCGCAGCGGTGCGGAGATGACCTTCCTCAGGATGCTTGCGTTCAGGCCGGCGAGCGACGCGAAGGCGGTGACGGCGGCGGGCGGTTCCACACCTGCGGGGAAACCGAAGCAGCAATCGGCTCCCGCCACGGTGAAGGCGAAGCCGGCGGCCCGCCCGGCGGCAAAAGAGCGTCAGGCGGAAACATGGCAGGACCCGGACTGGAGTCAACTTGTCACAGTACTCGGCTTGTCCGGTGCCGTGCGCTTGCTGGCCAGTAACTGCGCCTTCCTGCGCCGGGAAGGCAATACCGTGCACCTGGGCCTGGATCCACGCTCTGATTCCCTGCTGACAAAAGCGCGCAAGAACGAGCTGGCGAAACGGCTTTCCGAACATTACGGCGAGTCCCTGAACGTAGATATCGCACTCGGTGCGGAGCAGCGCGAGACACCAGTGCAGCAGAAGGCGCGCATGTCGGACGAACGCATGGAGGAGGCCCGCCAGACGCTGGAGGCGGACCCGAACGTGCAGGCGATGAAGAACATGTTTGGCGCCGAGATCAAGACCGATACGATTGAACTGATCGAATCGCCGCAGTCAGACTAATAAATTATCCGGGAGAATTTAGATGAAGGGTGGCATTGGCCAGTTGATGAAGCAGGCGCAGCAGATGCAGGCCGACATGAAGAAGGCCCAGGAGGAAATGGCTGCGCTGACCGTGACCGGCGAATCCGGTGCCGGCATGGTGCGTATCACCATGACTTGCCAACACCAGGTCCAGGCCGTCGAGATCGACGACTCGCTCGTCGGCGACGACAAGGAAATGCTCGAAGACCTGGTTACAGCGGCTTTCAATGATGCCATTCGTAAAGTCGAGAAGACCGTGCAGGAGAAGTTCTCGGGCATGGCGTCCGGGATGGGGCTGCCACCCGGAATGAAGCTGCCGTTCTGAGGCGCGTACAGCGATGTCCTATTCGCCATTGCTTGTGCGCCTGATCGACGGCCTGCGCTGCATGCCAGGGGTTGGCCAGAAGTCGGCGCAGCGCATTGCCTTTCATTTGCTCGAACGCGACCGCGAGGGTGCCGACAATTTGTCAGCTGCGCTCTCCGACGCTGTGCGCGGCATCGGTCATTGCAGCCGCTGCCGGATGTTTACCGAACACGAACTGTGCTCGATTTGCTCGGCCAGCGGTCGCGACGACTCGCAGCTTTGTGTCGTCGAGTCGCCGGCGGATGTCATGGCGCTCGAGGACGCGACCGGGTTTCGCGGCTTCTATTTCGTCCTGATGGGTCACCTGTCGCCGCTCGACGGCATTGGTCCCGACGAACTGGGGCTCGATCAACTCGAAGACTGGCTGCAGAAAGGTGAGGTCAGGGAACTCATCATTGCGACGAACCCGACGGTCGAGGGCGACGCTACGGCTCATTACCTCGCGGACCTGGCTGCCAGGCACTCGGTCGAGGCCAGCCGGATTGCGCACGGTGTGCCGCTGGGTGGCGAACTCGAGTACGTCGATGGCGGCACCCTGTCGCATGCGTTCTTTGGTCGCAGGGTCGTGGACTAGAAGGAGATTGAAGTGGCGAATGATGATTGCCTGTTTTGCAGGATACTCGCGGGCGAGATCCCGGCCGACATTATCTACGAATCCGAAACGGCAATTGCGTTTCGGGACATCAATCCGCAAGCGCCCACGCATGTGCTGATCATTCCGCGGAAACACATTCCGACGATCAACGACATCGAGGGCACCGACGAAGCGCTCGTCGGCAGCTTGTACTCCGCGGCCGGGGAGATCGCCGCGCAGGAGGGATTTTCCAATGAAGGCTACCGCGCGGTCATGAATTGCAACGAGGCTGCGGGACAGACCGTCTTCCACCTCCACCTGCACCTGTTGGGTGGTCGCGATCTGGGCTGGCCGCCGGGATAGGTTGCGTCAGAATCGTTCCAGCTGTTGCGTGAGATTGACGACCCGTTTGTAACTCTCGTAACGCCGCGGACTGATGTCGCAATGCTCGAGACCCTCCTTGACCGCGCAGCCGGGCTCGCGCAAATGACGGCAATTCGAAAAGCGACAGTGCTGCGCGCTTGCCGCGATTTCCCGAAATCCCGCCGCGGCTACGGCCGTGGACTCGAGCGCGGGCGCATAGTCCCGCACGCCGGGCGAGTCAATTATCGAACCGCCGCCTGGCAAGTTAATCATGACGGAGTTGACTGTCGTGTGGCGGCCTTCGCCGGTCTTCGCGGATATCGTCGATGTCCGCTGCAAGGTATCGCCGAGCAGTTGATTGATGATGCTCGACTTGCCAACTCCCGACTGGCCGACGATGATCGCGCAGCGGTCTCTCAGGAGTTTTTCTGCCGCGCTAATTCCCTCTCCCGTAACGGCGCTGCACCGCACGGTGTCGTAGCCGATCGCCGCGTAATTGTTGAGCTCGGCGTCGACAGAAGCAGGGTTGCTCGCCAGGTCTGTCTTGTTGTAGATCACCGCGGCAGGGATACCCATGATTTCTGCCGCGCAAAGATAGCGATCGATGATGAACCAGTCCGGTTTCGGTTCCGCGGCGGCGACGGCAACGAGATAATCGAGGTTAGCGGCCAGCACTTCCGTCTGCCCCCGCATATTCGGTCGCGTCAGTTCGTTGTCGCGATTCTGGATCCTGGTAATAAGCCAGTCGGATTCCTGCGCAATGGGCTCCGCCACGACACGATCACCGCAGACGGGTTTCAGTCGCTTGCCCTTGATGCGAGCGTCGACCTCATCGCCTTCCGCCAGGCGCAAGCGCATGCGCCGGCTGAACGTAGCGATGACGATACCGGGTTCCCCGGTCACTGCTTGTGTCTCTCGTAGATCACGGCATCAGTATGCCGCCAAGCCGGCAGCCTTGCACTTGCAAGCCATGTAAACTATCCGCTTTCGGCGATTTCGGATGTGCCATGTCAAAATCAGCGGGTGACCGTACGACCAACCTCATATGGATCGATTTGGAAATGACGGGCCTCAGCCCGGAAAACGATTCGATCATTGAGATCGCGACGATCGTAACGGACAAGCACCTTCACGAGCTCGCGGAGGGGCCGGTGCTGGCAATTATGCAGACGCAGGAAACCATGGATGCCATGGATGACTGGAATACGCGCCAACACGGGGAGTCCGGCTTGACCGCGCGGGTCCTGGACAGCGAGACGACCGCAGCCGACGCAGAAGCCGCAACACTCGAGTTCCTTGCGGATTGGGTCGACGCCGGTGCATCACCGATCTGCGGCAACAGTATCTGCCAGGACCGTCGTTTTCTTGCGCGCGAGATGCCCGACCTGGAGCGATATTTTCATTACCGGAACCTGGACGTCAGTACGCTCAAGATCCTTGCGAGTCTGTGGGCGCCCGCTGTGGCGAAAGGCTTCGAAAAAGACTCAGCCCACCTCGCACTGTCCGACATCCGTGACTCGATCGAAGAGCTTGCATACTATCGCGAGAGCCTGTTGTCGGCCGCGGCCCTGTGTGGCTCGAGCGGCGATGCCTGACAAGCCGTTCGCGACGGCTGCAGAACGTAATGCAGCATCCATTCTCGAGGTATTGAAGCAGGAGTTTCGCGACTGCTCGCTGGTCCTCGAAATTGGTTCGGGCACGGGCCAGCACTCGGTCCTGTTTGCCGCTGCGCTCGACCACCTGGATTGGCAGACGAGCGATCTCGAAACGAATCACGCCGCGATCCGTGCCTGGATTGCGGATGCCGCCCTGCCGAATGTACAGCCTCCATTGAAGCTCGACGTGCGCACAGCCGTACTCACCGAAGGCAGCTATGATGGCGTTTTTTCATGCAACACGGCGCACATCATGCATGTCGATGCGGTCGTCGATATGTTCGGGCTCGTTGGCCGGGTGCTCAGGCAGTGCGGCGTGTTTTGCCTCTACGGTCCTTTCAGGAAAGAGGGAGGGTACAACACGGACAGCAACGAGCAATTCGACAGGAGCCTCAAAAGTCGCGATAGCGGGATGGGCTTGCGCGATCTCGAAGCCCTCGACGCTCTCGGTGCGCGCAACGGTCTGGAGCGAACCGCCCTGTTCGCCATGCCATCCAACAATTTGCTGGCTGTCTGGAGGAAGGTGCAAATATGAGTGCCACAACGACACACCGCGGAGGTTGCCACTGCGGGCGGGTACAATTCGAAGTCGAAGCGCCGGCGCGCATCGAGGCAACCCGATGCAATTGCAGTATCTGCAGGAAGTCCGGGTACCTGCACCTGTTCGTTTCGAAAGACAGTTTTCGCCTGTTGCAGGGCGAGGCAGCGATTCAGACCTACACCTTCAATACAGGCGTCGCGAAACACCATTTCTGCAAAACCTGCGGCATCAAGTCTTTCTATATGCCGCGCTCGCATCCGGACGGTGTGAGTGTCAACGTCAACTGTCTTGACGAGGACAGTATCGAGTCGCTCGTCGAGACAGCCTTCGACGGACGCAACTGGGAGCAAAACATCGCCGATCTGTCGCAGATAAGCGACTGATTTGATTTAATTATCGGCTGGCGGGAAATCGGTCCTTGGCTTATAGTTGCGGGATTCAATTAGCGCTTGGTACGAGAAGACAATGAAGATGATGTTTCGCGCCATCCTGGTCGCTGCCATGCTCGCGGTGCCCGTGGCGTACGCGGAGCCGGCCTGGGTCAGCGATCAGTTCGAGATCATGTTGCGCTCCGGTCCCAGTACCAGCAACGCTATCGAGCTGATGGTCGACAGCGGTACCCGGCTCGAGGTCCTGGAGCGGGACGCCGAAAGTGGCTACTCGCGAGTTCGCACGGCGGGCGGTACTGAGGGGTGGGTGCTGACCCGCTATCTAATGACAGAGCCCAGTGCACGCGAGCAGCTGCAGACGCTCACTGGCCAATTGACCAATGCCAATTCGCGCGGCACATCCCTGGATTCGCAGCTGACCGCGATTCGCTCTGAATACGATTCGTCCAATAATCAGATCCGCCAACTCGAGCGCGAGAAAGCGGCCGTCGAGCAGGAGCTTGGCGAGATCAAGCGCACGGCCGCGAACGTACTTGCCATCAACGACCAGAACAAGTCCCTCATGGATCAGTTGGCGGCGGCTCAGATTCGCGCCGACACGCTCGAACAGGAGAACCGTGAGTTGACGAGCCAGACGACGCGCTACTGGTTCATGACCGGGGCGCTGGTGCTGGTCATAGGTATCATCCTCGGTATCTGGTTGCCGCGAGTTCGCTGGCAGCGTCGCTCGCGCTACGACCGTTTCTGATCAGACTGTCTCGCCGGCGAGGAACAGCCAGGTTTCAACGACTGTATCCGGGTTCAGGGACATGCTCTCGATGCCCTGGTCAAGCAGCCAGCGGGCAAGATCGGGGTGATCCGATGGTCCCTGACCGCAAATACCGACGTACTTGCCGTGCTTCTTGCAGGCCGAGATCGTCATCGCCAGAAGTGCCTTGACCGCATCGTCGCGCTCGTCGAAGTCATCGGCTACCAGGGAAGAGTCCCGGTCCAAACCGAGCGCGAGCTGCGTCATGTCGTTCGACCCGATCGACATACCGTCGAAGTATTCGAGGTATTGCTCAGCCAATAGCGCGTTGGTCGGCAGCTCCGACATCATGATGACCTTGAGGTCGTCTTTGCCGCGTTGCAGTCCGTTTTCGGCGAGGAGATCGATCACGTCGCTGGCTTGCTGCACTGTCCGAACGAAAGGGATCATGATCTGTACATTCTCGAGGCCCATATCCTCGCGGACGCGCCGCAGCGCTTTACACTCGAGTTCGAAACAGGGCCGGAAACTATCCGCGACGTACCGTGCCGCGCCACGGAATCCCAGCATCGGGTTCTCCTCGTGCGGCTCGTACTTGTCGCCTCCGATCAGATTGGCATATTCGTTGGATTTGAAATCAGACAGACGTACGATCACGGGCTCAGGTGCGAACGCAGCCGCAATCGTCGCCACGCCTTCGGCCAGCTTGTCCACGAAGAAGTCGACGGGGTTCGGGTAACCGGCCATCTGGTCGTCCACGGCAGCACGGGTGTCTTCATCGAGACGGTCGTAGTCCAGCAAGGCCTGCGGGTGTACGCCGATCATGCGATTGATGATGAACTCGAGGCGTGCCAGGCCGACTCCACGATTCGGGATACTCGCGAAATCGAAAGCACGATCCGGGTTGCCGACATTCATCATGACCTTGACCGGAATTTCAGGTAGCGAATCGAGCTCTATGCGCGTCTGCTCGAATTCGAGGTTGCCTTCATAAACCTTGCCTTCATCGCCTTCGGCGCAGCTCACTGTAACGGCCACACCGTCCTCGATCAGCGCCGTCGCGTTGCCGCAGCCGACGACAGCAGGAATCCCGAGCTCCCGCGCGATGATGGCCGCATGG
>Ga0265303_10001647_pt1 | contig 13805 bp, 13 predicted proteins | sample Helome_2_FD_192494 | JGI IMG/M metagenome (GOLD analysis project Ga0265303, IMG submission 192494) | Marine sediment microbial communities from subtidal zone of North Sea - Hel_20160317 (Illumina Assembly) | ecosystem: Environmental > Aquatic > Marine > Subtidal zone > Sediment ... | reverse complement strand
AGCTGCAAAGATGGCGGTGCCGGGTGCTTCCGATTTCCTGTTTAACGAAATGGTTCGACTGGCGCAAACCGAGGGCAAACAGGCGATTAACCTGGGGCTGGGCGTTCACCCCGGCATCCGCCGCTTCAAGGAAAAATGGGGCGGGCAGGCATTTTTAGCGCACCGTTCGGTCTTCATACAGCGGAAGCAAACGATTGATATTGGGCAGTTGTCAAGGAAGCTGTAAGTTCAAGGTTCAAAGGTTAGATAACAGAAAACAGAGGTCAGATGTCAGAGGGCAGATGAAAAACGGAATACAATGCAGCTCGCTAGTCGAGGCTGGCAACTGCCTTCAGAGACCTGAACCCAGAACCCTGAATCTTTGAACCTCTGAACCTGAAATTTACGTGTAAATTTTATTTGCTTCAGCCATGCGGATTTTTTTGGTGAGCTCTTTTACTTTTTGAAACCATTGCCTGCGTTCCTTTTTAGTCCCTTTGCGCATGGTGGTAATGGCCGCCTGGATAACGTTTTCTTCCATTTTTTGAACGTTGCTTAAAAAGGTCAGGTATTGACCTTTGGAAGGATATATCTCATTAATTATTCCGGCATATGTTGATTGCTTTGACCTGAAAAGATCCCGGTAATGTTGGATGAGCAACTCAATTTCAGACAATTGCCGGCGCCTGATTTTTTCGGTGTAAAACCCTTTCTTTTCTTTGTTTAGAACATCTTTGGTCTTGATTTCAATTTGGCGGTATTCCCAGGCCGGGTCCTTGCCCTGGAAAATATTTCTCGCAGCTTCAAACGCAAGCTGTTTGGTATAAAGCATATTTTTGCGGGTAAAGCGCACATTCTTTCTGTATTTCAAAATGTTGTACAGATAAACGGGCAGCAGAATGATTTTCCAGTTCAAGGCTACTTTTTTATCATCCAGAAGTAACTTTGTGATGTGGTTGGCTTGGCGAACCTCATGCTTCCATATGATGCGATAGTTTTTCATGTGAAAGAAAAAAAGACCGCTATTTTATGTTTATGAGAAATTTTACCACTAAATCATGAAAGAGCGAAAACACGAAAAATAATATATTAAATTTCGTGCCTCTGAATTTTCGTGTTTTCGTGGTTATGTTTTTATATATGCCCTCAAGCGGCACATCAATCAGTTTTTTGGGTAACAGGTTTGCTTTTATAATGGTAATGTTTATCGTATTCTACTCCAATAGTTATCACTTTAAGAGGTAATCAATTCGGACAAACCACCATGAAGCCATACGACTTTGAAGGCAAACATGTTTTGATCACCGGAGCCAGCGGCGGTCTTGGTTCTGCGCTGGTTAAATTGCTGGCTGACAGTGGAGCGCGGCTGGTGGTCACATCCCGATCTGAAAAGGCTTTAAACGAACTGATTTCAAAATTGCCGCGCAAGAAAAATACACTCGCCATTACCGCCGATCTGTCCAGACCCGGTGAGGCTGCAAAGCTGGCGCAGCAAGCGATATCGGCTCTCGGCCATATCGATGTTCTGGTCAACAATGCCGGTGTCGGATATTTTGCCCTGATGGAAGAGGCGACCGAAGAAAACATTCGCCATCTTTTTGAAGTCAATACCGTTTCGCCCTTGATGTTGATCAAAACCCTGCTGCCGGAGATGCAAAAAAGAGGCAGCGGCCGGCTGGTCAATATTTTATCCTGCGCCGGCCGGGTGCCGATTCCAAGCGTGGGGGTCTATGGCGGCAGCAAGTCGGCGCTGGCCGTCATGACCAATACCATGCGTCTGGAACTTGAGCCCAAGGGTATTGATGTTATCAATATTTATCCGGGTACGGTGGCAACCGCTTTCGAAGAGCATGCCTTTCGGGAAGAAGAACGTCCGGGACTCTGTCCGAAAGATATTTGTGGTGAACCCCGTTTCCGTATTGCGCAAAAAGTCTTTGAAGCTGCCGCCGGTCCCCCGGGCGAAGTCTGGCTGGAACGTGCCGGTAAATGGTATTCAACGGCGGCTCTTATCTGGCCGCACTATGTGGAGCGGCGCCTGGCGTCTTTACGGGATCAGGTGATTGAAAAAAAATCGCTGAAAATGAAACCCTGGCGGCTCTTCCAGGTGGAATCGGCGATTGCCTGTAATTTAAAGTGTGTCATGTGCCCCTGGCGAGAGATCGCCAAGAAAGCAGAAAACCACGGTATAATGACCCCGGCGGTTTGGGCGGCGATCCGGCCATATCTAATTCGGGTGCAATCGGTTGATTTTACCGGCGGCGGGGAACCCCTGCTGCAGCCCCACCTGGCGGAGTGGATTGCAGATGCCACAAAGGCCGGGTGTGAAACCGGCTTTTTATCCAACGGACTGCTTCTTAAAGAAGACAAATTAAAAAAGATTCTGGATGCCGGTATTAAATGGATATGCATCTCCATGGATGGCGCCACCGCGGAGATGTACAATGAAATACGAGTTGGATCCAATTTTGATCGGGTCTGTGAAAATGTGGCCAATATTGCCAGGCTGCGCAGTGGCAGCGTTCCCAAAACCATGATCAATTTTGTTTTGATGGACATGAACGCTCACCAGATGGAAGAAATTGTACAACTGGCTGCGCGCCTGGGGGTGGATCAGGTAAACTTCAAACAATGCGATGTTATTCGTGGCAAAGAGGGAAAAGGATTTGGACTTTTTGCTTCCGAGGAAACCAGGGAAATCCGTCAGTTGCAAAAATCGTTGGATAAAGCCCGCCGCCTGGCCAAGAAATTAAACATCCGGACCACCGTCTTTGCGTTCACACCGCAGGAATTGGCCGTCTGCGAGCAGGATCCGCGGGATTCACTGTTTATCCGGCATGATGGTACTGTGGCACCCTGCATTAACCTGGCGCTCGGCGGGCCGACGACCTTTTTAGGCAAAGAAGTGAGCATGCCCTCAGTGCATTACGGTAGACTCCCGGGCGATGACCTGATGGATTTATGGGAGACTGAGAGCTGTCAGTTTTACCGGAAGAAATTTCAGGAAAGGGTTGAAAAATACGATAACCTCATTATGAACAGCATGCTTGGAGGGGGAGGCGGGAATCGCTCAAAGGTATTGAAGGACGCCCGGAAAGCGATGCCGGATCCGCCGAGGGGGTGTAATGTGTGTCATTATCTTTATAACATCTAAAAACTGGAATTAAAGCACCATCTTTTGCCCGATAGCTTTGTTATAATCCGATCCAAAATGCTCGCGTACTATCGTGTACGCTCCGCTTTTGAATCGAATTACGCCGCACTATCGAACAAAATATGGCACTTTAATTCCAGTTTTACACAATTAACAAAAATTTCGGATTCTGTTTTCTTATTTGACCTCTGCCCTCTAAAAACTGACACTTGAAACCTGACACCCGAAACCTGACACCCGAAACCTGACACCATGAATTGATTAAATTCCCGGAGAACATCCCGGGGCGCGGACCATTAAAACCGGAACGCAGGCGGAACGCAAAACCCGGTCCGCCACACTTCCCATTACCCAGCGGCTGATCCCCGAGCGTCCATGGCTGGCAATGATGATGAGGTCCACCCCGTTTTTTTCAGCCCAAAGAGCGAGGGCATCAGCCACATTGCCATGCAAAACTTCATAGCTGAGCACCGCGCCTTCAAGGCGGGTGCTTGCCACCATCTTTTTTAAATAAGCTTCGGCAGCTTGCTTGTGCTGTCCTTGCAGCTGCTGACGCTCCTTTTCGCTAAATCCGAATTCACCTCTGGCCGGTACGCTGGCCGGCAATTGAACCGGATTAACCACGCGGGCAAACACCACGTTTGTAATTTTACATCCGGTCGTAATTGCTTCAACATGCGGCATGACGCACTCCGCCAGTTCAGAACCATCCAACGGGACCATGATTTTGTTGTACATGCATTTTTTCCTTTTCTTTGAATTTGGTGATAATCAAAAAGCCAGGGATTATACCGCTTTCCATAACAATGTTCCGGAATACGGAATTGCGGCAGAGGGGGTTGTAGAAAAAAACGTTTGAATACCGGAACGCTTTTTGACAATCCCTATAAAGGCTCTCTCTGTCATATAGTGAATATAGAGCCAAAGATATGTGTGTCAACAGTCTGGATGAGAGGAGGGATATTACAAATATAGGTGTCAGTGTTCAGGTTTCAGCTTTGCCATTCTGACACCTGAAACCCGAAACCTGATACCTGAAGCCGGCAGGACTGCCGGCTTAGACCATCCCTTTGAAGGCCATAAAGGTAAGTGAGAGGATTCCGGCGGTAACCAGGGCGATGGCAGTGTCCTGCAGCGGCCTGGGTACCCGGGCTAAAAGGATGCGCTCGCGCACGCCGGCAAACAGGATTAAGGCCAGGCCAAAACCGACGGCATAACTGAAAGAGGCAACCAGCGCCTGCAGGAAATTATACTCTTCATTAATGTTGATCAGACAGACGCCCATGACGGCACAGTTGGTCGTGATCAGCGGTAAAAAGATGCCGAGGCCGGCATACAGGGCCGGGATGCTTTTTTTAAGAAACATTTCGACGAACTGCACCAAAGAGGCAATCACCAGGATAAACGCGACGGTACGCAGGTATTCAAGACCCAGTTTCTGTAGAAAATAGGTGTTGGTAACCCAGGTGATCACCCCGGCCATCACCAGCACGAATACGACTGCCATGGCCATGCCGACGGCGGTTTCCATTTTCTTGGATGTTCCCAGAAACGGGCAGTTGCCCAGAAACTGGGCCAGCAAAATATTGTTTATCAGGATGCAGCTAATTGCCAGAACGATTAAATCGCCCATTGGGAGCTCCTATTTTTTACCCACCAGATTCATCAAACAGAGCATCAAGCCCAGAGCGACAAAAGCGCCGGGCGCTTCGACCATGAATGAAAACGGTTGATATGACGGCCCGAAAACCTGGATCGGTTTTTCCCAGATCGTCAAATCACCGGTGCCAAGCAGTTCGCGCACAGCCGCCAGGGCGCTCAGAGACAGGGTAAACCCGATCCCGATCCCCAGCCCGTCCAGCAGGGATCTAAACATACCGTTTTTAGATGCAAAGGCCTCGGAACGGCCCAGCACAATGCAGTTGACGACAATGAGCGGGATGAAAATTCCCAGTTTAAGGAAAAGCGGATAGGCAAAGGCCTGCATCACCAGCTCCACAACGGTCACAAAGGTAGCGATAATGATAATAAAGCAGGCGATCCTGACCTTGGCCGGGATGACTTTGCGCAGCATCGATACCAGCACATTGGAACACACCAGCACAAATGTGGTCGCTACACCCATGCCGATTCCGTTTTCAACGGACTTGGTTACGGCCAGAACCGGGCACAGACCGAGGACTAAACGAAACGGCGGAACTTCATCCCACAAGCCTTTGGTAAATTCCTGTACAATTGATCGGGCCATCCATCACTCCTATTTATTAAATTCTTTAAGTTTTTCAGTGAGCTGGGGTTTTAATTTTTCATATATTTGCAAGGCATCATTCGTTGCGGAGCACACCGCCCGGGATGTGATCGTGGCGCCGCTGATGGCATTGATGCTGCCGCCGTCGCCGGTGACTTTAACCGGCCCTTTCAATGGCAGTTCTCTGAATTGCGCCACGAAGCTTGGATCGGTTTTGGCTTTGGCGCCCATGCCCGGTGTTTCGCCATGGGTGGTTACCCCCACACCCATTATCTGGTTGTCTGTGACATCGATGCCAACCATCAACCCTACATCGCCGCCATACCCTTTGCCGGATGTTTCAAAGGTGACGGCGCGCGGCGCCCCATCCATAACGCCCACAAAGAAGGTGCGCTCCATATCTCCGTCTTTCAGCTGAAACCGATCGATGATGGGGTCATTGGTCGCCTCTTCCAGGATGGACCGAATGGCCGGTCCCTTTACAAATTCAAGGACCTGGTTTTCAATGCGGTCTTTGGTGTTGTCCCGGATGGCAGCCAGCACCCACCCGGATAAAGTGGCCAGAATTGTTAGAACGAGCAGCATTTTTATCATATCACGCATCTTATTCAACCTTTCCGAGTGCCTGGGGTCTGATTTTATCCAGCAGCGGGCTGATCAGGTTGATGACCAGGATGGCTAAGATAACCCCATCCACCCAGGCGCCGATATTACGGATCAGCACGGTCATCATACCGCCGGCGGCGCCGTAGATCAGCATGGGAACGAAATTGACGGGCGAAGATGAATCCTCGGTGGCCAGAAAAAAAGCGCCGATTAACGTGTAACCGGTTAACAGGTGAAAGGCCGGCGGGGCAAATCGAGCCGGGTCGAACAGGTTAAACACAAAAGCGGTCGCATAAATGCCGGCCAGGAACGGAAGGGATATTTCCCAGCGGATAAACCCCCGCAGCATCAGATAAATCCCGCCGATCAAAAGTCCCAGACCAAAGGCCGAGCCGACCCCACCCAGCTGCTTGCCCATCAGAAGATCCAATAAGCTGAATGCATCAAGCGAGGCTGCGCCAAAATACTTTGCGGCCGCCAATGGATAAATGGTCGCAAATTCAAGGTCGTAATTTAACAGGGCGGCGTCAAAATCGAACAGGCTTCGCCAGGAGAGCATCATCATCGCCAGTGCCAACGCCACCGGATGAAAGGCATTGCTGCCGATACCCCCAAATATTTGCTTGCCGATGACGATCACAATAAACGTTCCGGTAATCACCGCCCACCAGGGCATGGTGGCCGGGACGAGCATGCCAAACAACATTCCCAACCAGGCGGCATTTCCGTCGCCAATGGTGATGGTCCTTTTGGTCACCAGGTTAACGACCAGCTCCCAGAGTATGGCTGTGGAAATCGACAGGCAAACCACACCGAAGGCCGGCATGCCATAATAGTAGAAGCCCAGCAGAAGAGCCGGCAGAGCGGCCAGCATGGTGTGATAGCTGCGCTCGGTTACAGTGCGGCCGCTGTGAAAGAACGGGGCATGAGATACGATCAGTTTTTTTTGTCTCAGGGGTGTTTGCTGCTCAAGCACGTCTCTTTTCTCAAGCATTCGCTGCCTCCGGCGTTTTAGCGCGCTCCAGCTCGTATTTTGCCAACTTGATGTATTGGAAAATCGGGATTTTGGAAACGCATACATAGCTGCAAAGGCCGCATTCAATACACGAATACAAATCGTAATTGTCAGTGGCCTCTTCATATTGGTTTGCTTCCAGAAATCGCACCAGCATGTTTACCTGTATTTTAGCCGGGCATATCCGTATGCATTCACCGCAGTTGATGCAGGGATAATCGGAAACATAGGCGGCCTTATCCCGATCCAGCACGATGACGGCATCGGTGTCCGGCTGAACCGGGTGATCCAGCGTATAAACTGCTGATCCGGTCATGGGTCCGCCGAGAATGATGCGGTCAAATTCGTTTACCGTTTCACCATAGGCCTCCAGGATATTTCGGATGGGTGTGCCGATGCAGGTTTCAATGATTCTGTAGGTTCCGTCCTTTTTAATGAACGTTAATGTTTTAGATGTCGGGATCCGTCCGGATTCGAATGCACTGCCGATCGAAATCACCGCCTCGGCACTGAAAAAGCAGACGCCCAGATCTTCGCAGGTCTTGCCGGCCGGTACCACCTGTCCCAGAACATCTTTCATCACCATGTGCGGCAGGGCTGCCGGGTAACGGGTTGTCACTCCTGCGACCCGGGCGCCGATGTGGCCATACCCCTGCACAGATTCACCGGCGGTGTATATAATAATGTCCTGCACAGCGGTAACTTCTTTTAAGATTTGAATGCCTTTCTTGAGGTCCTTCAAGCGGGATTGGGCAATATACTGGTTGGTATCGACCATCGGATCCGGGTCCAGACCTCTGATGACGATGGTTTTGATGTCGCCGTTTGAATTCGCAAGCACATCCAGGGGAGGGGCTCCCGGGGCGCCAATTAGATAGTCGTACAGCAGCTCAAAAGACGGCGTTTGAATTTTTTGTTGGAACGTGTCGTCCAACGTTTCGGTGTCATCCCGGGCTATGGTGATGGCAATGTAGCCTTTTCCGAAATCGCCCGTATACGGAGAGAGGGCGGATATCCTGCCGCTGATCGGTGAAATGACATAAAACTTCTCATCCGGAAAAAGCGCTAATTTTTGACCGGCCTTGACCGCATCACCGATTCCGGGGACCGACGGTATATTATAGGCAGCGTTGTTAGGGTGGTACAGGGTAATGCTTTTGGGGACCGGTAGCTTTTCGGTTTCCGGAAGGTGAGCAGGAAGGGTTTCATAATTAACTTGCGGTGTTGATAAACCCAAAAATGCTTTTTTAATCATGATTCAACCTTTTTCAGTAAGCCAGATACAGCGCTCGGTCGTGTTTGGATTATCGCTCAAATACCATTTTAGAGGGCATGACAGCCGGTGCATTCAACCGGTCCGGCTTCAAAATCCTTGTGGCAGTTGATACACTGCAGATGGAATGCATCGGCGCGTTTGGGCACCTCTTCGTCTCCTTCATCCAGTTCGTGACATTCGCTGCAGGATTGGGCATCTGCATACTCATCCTCAGATAAGGTATGGTGACAGTCACCGCAGGAAAGTCCATAGCCCGACACAGCGGCGTGGATTTTATGATTAAACAGGACGTTGCCCGCCGCAACATTGAACATCAGGCGCAGGGGTTCAGGCGGTGCCTGCAACGGAAAGGCAGCGTAACTGATCACACCGATGACCAACAAGCATACGGCCAATGCACCTGCCAGCTTCAATTCTTTTTTTGAGAACATTATGTTTCCATATCTGTTTTGCGTTGCCTGTCAAATTCCCGCCCGAAAACCATGCACCGACTACCATAATGTTGTCTGGCTTTCAAGATATTTTTGGTAATGAAAGCCCTGTCTTTACCACCGATTGATAATATCATGCCCCCTGCGCCTGGCAACTTCATCCTGTAGCTGGTGAAAGCGTTGCCCGACGACAATTATCACCTTGGACATGACTTTGTAGCCTAATTGCGCGTCATCTTCGAACAATTGTAGAAGGCGGTTTCTCTGAATTTGCACAGTTTTGCAGCTTCGAGAAGCACAATGGGCAGAAAGGCGGTATTTATGGGGCGGGACCAGACTTGACCAGCCAAAAGGCATCCCCTCCGACAGGGTCGAGATGGTGTTTTCCGGCAGAGTTGGGCCCTCCGGCATATCCCAGACCAGGTTCACCTGGCCTTCGAGCACAAGCCAAAAATATTCAGGGGCTTCTCCGGCAGCAAAGATGGCTTCGCCGCGTTTAAATTTAGCGACTTCGCAACAATCCTGTATGGCCGCTAATTGATCGTCATCCAGGTCGGAAAAAGCGTCAACATCTTCCAAAAAATCGAGACTGACCATAAAAGCCCCCTTTTGCAATTGAATATTTTCGATTGAATATTGAATATTTATGGTCGTCTCCGACGGATCCATATAAAGATGGCGGAGCGTAGCGACATCTGCAAATATTCATTATTCGATATTCAATCTTCATTGATTTAAGACATAGTCTTCTTGAACTTCGCCCCCCAGGATATGTTCTTTAAAAACCCGGCGCATTTTGTCGGGCGTCATTTCTTGATAAATGACCGGCTCGCTGCTGCCGATTTCGACCGTAATATTGGGTTCATTTTTACAATGACCGATACATCCGGAGCTGGCAATCTCAATATCCCGCCGGTCGGAGCCGGAAATTTCCTCCACCAGTGCACTCATCACCTGACGGGCACCGGCGGCAATTCCACAGGTCGACATGTGAACGGTAATCTTAACCTTTGACACCGGCGAAACAGAGGTGGATTCCTGCAATTGATCAAAATGCCGGCTGGCAATTGCGGCCACATTCGTCATGAACATAAGTCCCATGCGGGGATCTTTATCGAAACATTCCAGGAGATGATCTTTTTTAATCTGCAGGATTTTGCAGGTTTTGGTGGCACTATAGGCGGAAAGCGCATACTTGAAAGGCGGCACAAAGCTTGACCACCCCAGCGTCTGAGGAGCGGTGATCGCAAAGACGGTGTTTTGTTCTGAAGTGGGGCGGCCCGGTAAATCAAATCTTAGGTCCACCTGACCATCGGTTACCAGCCAGATCCGATCGGCATCTTCACCTTCGGCAAACAATCTTTCTCCATAAAGGTACTGCTTTTTCCGCCCCCCTTTACTCGCAGCCTTTAACTGGTCCTGACTGAACCCCTTAAAGATGTCGACCTTTTCTAAAAAATTCAGACCACCCATAAGGTCCTCCTCGTTCATTCTTTCAAATTTGGCAGTGCGTGTTAACTTGCTTATTTGTGAAATCAATCATTGAGTTTTTGTACCGTTTTGCATAATATTATTCCGGAATGCGGCGGCGCGGCATAAGGGGTTGTAGAAAAAAACGTTTGAATACCAGAACGTTTTTTTGACAACCCCTATAAGTGCCGAGGACAGATGTCAGATGTCAGAAAACAGAAAACCGTCCTGTGATCTTTCGGGTCTATGCAATGTATTCTGTCCTCTGTCTTCTGTCTTCTGACTTCTGTCTCTATGCTGCTTCGCTACCGGTGCCCGTATCTTTGATAACTGATGTGCTGCTTGCAGCCGCGTCCGGGTCATAACACGTCAGACAGCACGACAGGCAGCGGTTGCTTTCGCCTGAGGCGGAATCCTCTGTAAGTACTTGATCTACTTCAATAAAAGAGTATATCCGTTCTTTAACCGGCAGCTCCGGCATCGGCGCTCTGGGATTTTTAACAATCCCGTCCACCTGATCAAATAGGGTTTCGGCGATCAGATCATTGTTTAATTCATTTTTCTGAGCCATAATCTTTTGTCCCAGAACATACTGGTGAATGGAGCGGGCGGCCCGTCGTCCCCCGCCAATCGCTGATACCACCAGAGACGGGCCGGTGGCGGCATCTCCGGCGGCAAACAAATACGGGATGTTGGATTGCAGCGTCTCAGGATTTACTTCTATGGTATTCCAGCGGGTGGTATTCAGATCTGCCAGCCGTTTCTGAGTGCGCTCGGTAAATGAAACATCGGGGGATTGACCAATGGCGGTAATGACCATGTCGGTTTGCAGCAGGGTTTCGGAACCTTCGATGGGCACCGGCCGACGCCTGCCGCTGGCGTCGGGTTCTCCGAGCTCCATCTTTAAATATTCAAGATGGGTCGCATGACCGTCTTCATCGCCGATGACTTTCACCGGAGCGGCCAGAAACACAAATTCGACCCCTTCGTGTTCAGCCGCATCGATTTCGACCTCGTTGGCAGGCATCTCTCCGCGGGTACGACGATAAACAATATATACTTTTTTAGCGCCTAAGCGAATGAGATTGCGGGTACAGTCGATGGCCGTATTGCCGCCGCCGATAATCGCTGCCGTTTGGCCGATGGGAAGCTTTTCGCCGCCGGCCAGCCGGGAAAGAAAATCAATTCCGGTATAGCAGCCTTTGAGATCTTCTCCCTCTACGCGCAGGCTGGCATCTTTCCAGGCGCCGATACCCAGAAAGATGGCATCGAACCCGGATGCTACCAGTGAACTTAAGTCGAAATCATAGCCGAATTTCACATTGGTGTGAAAATCGACCCCCAGATCCAGGATAGTTTGGATTTCCCAGTCCAGAACCCGTTTGGGCAGGCGATACTCCGGGATACCATACCGCAACATGCCCCCCAGTTTTGGCATGGCTTCAAAAATATTGACCTGATGGCCCAGCCGCCGGAGGAAATACGCGCAGGTTAATCCAGCCGGTCCACCGCCGATAACGGCGACGCGTTTGCGCGTCTCAGGGGCCGTCGGGATGGGCAGCCGCTCTTCGGAATTCATCTCATAATCAGCGACAAAGCGCTTCAATTGATTGATAGACACGGGTTCATCCTCGATTCCCCGACGGCAGTTCGTTTCGCAGGGATGCGGGCACACCCGACCGCAGGACAACAGAAACGGATTTCGTTCCCGGATGGTATTGACAGCGCCTTCGTAGTCTCCTTCTCGAATCTGGGCGATATACTGGGGAATGTCGATTTCGGCGGGACAGGTCTGGCGACAGGGCGCCAGGCGATCACTACTGCAATTAAAGTGCATCAGGCGCTCAGACATGGTTTTGACCTTCATGACATATTTGGGGCAGACTGTTTCGCAGGCGCCACAACCCACACAATTTTCTGCCACCACCACCGGATAACCTTGCGGCCCCATTTTCAGGGCATTGAACTGACATGCATCAATGCAATCACCCAGTCCAATGCATCCAACCGCACATGCCCGCTGGCCGCCGGATAAAACCGCCTGGGCCCGGCAGGTATTGACGCCGAGGTAGACAAATTTATCGGCAGCGCGCACACCGCCGCTGCAAGGGTTGTAGGATTTGGGGGACTCGGCCAGGCCAACCTCCACTCCCATAACTTCAGCGGCTTTGGTAGCCGATTCCGGACCACCAACGATGCAAACGCTGGGATCTGCCTCACCTGCCACGACAGCGACAGCTGCGGCGGAACAGCCGGCGTAACCGCATCCGCCGCAATTGGCGCCCGCAAAACAGGCTTCCACGCGGGCAATCCGTGGATCTTCGTATACGTAAAAGATGCGGGATGCCGCTGTTAAAATCCCGGCGCAAACAACCCCCAATCCCAGCATGAAAAAAATACTCGCAATCATCGCATCTCCTTGCCATTTCATTGGCTATATAAGGTCGCAAGTATTTCAGACCAGCGACCGATAGGTTCGATATTCGTGACGCCCGGGCAGAACCGGTTCCATCAAAAAAGGCTTTTAAGTATCATTTCAGGGCACTATTTTCAAGTATGTTGTCAGTTTTTTTTATCATTCGACCGCTGACATGTGCGATATTTTTTTAACCGCAGACTAACGCAGACGGACGCGGACTTTTAGTTTTTTTGTCCGGTCGACCTGACCGGACAAAATCCGTCAATCGCTTTGCGATTACATAACTTCAATCCTAATAGCATGACAGTATTATGGTTACCAACTATCTTAAAAAAGAAACAAAACTGTTTGCCCGCAGGGCATGCAGTTTTTCGTTGCTCAGGTCGAGCAAGGAAAAGAAACTGTCTGCGGTTAATAAATATTTAGGTCTGTTGCTAATATTTATTCATCAATAGGAAAGAATCAGGAGGAATGGCTTTGTGAGTCTTGATTGCAGATACCGCAGATATTGCAGGTTTCAACCCGGCAAGTCGGAGAGGGCCGGGCGCTTATGGCGCGCTGGAATTCTTGCTGCAAATAGGACTTTTTAATTCCTTGATCAATAAAATCCCAGGGGAGCCGCTCATTGAGGTCACGTTCCCGCAGGACATAAAAATCCGGGTTGACGGACACGTCTTTGAGGGTTCGGGCCCAGTTGCCCTTATAGGTGTGCGCTAGAGAAAGGATATCGGCGACTTTGCGATCACCCCGTGAAAAAAGCGCCTGTATATAGGCCCAGCGCGGTATATCCGAATGGACCCGCAGATTGGGGATTTTCTTCAGTTCAGTTTTAATTTTTTTTATTTTTCTTTTCAAAACAACGGTTTCGGCCATGGCCACCCATTGAAAAGGGGTAACGGGCTTGGGTACAAAACAGTTTAAACTGATGGTGATTTCACCGATCCGTTTTTGGGATCGGCTGGCCTTTAAGAAACGATGCTTGATTTGTTTGCTCAAACGAATGATGGCTTCGACGTCAGCGGTGGTCTCGGTGGGCAGCCCAATCATAAAATACAATTTTAAGTTCGGGATGCCGTTAGCCACCAGGGCATCGGCGGCGGCCAGGATCGCATCTTCGGTTATGCCCTTATTGATGACCTTGCGCATGCGCTCGGAGCCGGCGTCCGGAGCAATTGTTGCGGTTTTAACGTTGCTGTGTTTAAGAATCGAC
>Ga0265303_10001646_pt1 | contig 13806 bp, 13 predicted proteins | sample Helome_2_FD_192494 | JGI IMG/M metagenome (GOLD analysis project Ga0265303, IMG submission 192494) | Marine sediment microbial communities from subtidal zone of North Sea - Hel_20160317 (Illumina Assembly) | ecosystem: Environmental > Aquatic > Marine > Subtidal zone > Sediment ... | reverse complement strand
CAGTGTGTTCATTTAGAATTCTTTTTAATCTATTCAGCCAGTGATTTTTTTAGTAAACTATAATAGTGATGTTCCACCGTCTAATGTTATGGTTTGGCCGGTAACATATTTGGATTTATCTGATGCCAGCCACAAGATAGCTTCTGCAATTTCATCCGCCTCACCAAACCTACCCATAGGTATCAGTTGTTTTAATGTATCTTCCATATCCGACCTACTTGCAAGAAGTTTGTCTAAAAGTGCCGAATGGGTATATCCCGGACACACGGCATTTATTCTGATATTTTTACGTCCATATTCCAGAGCAGCCGATTTGGTCATACCTACAACGGCAAATTTACTTGCACTATAGGAGAGGTTGTACCCCGATGGTTTTAAGCCAGCCAGGGATGCAATATTTATTATGTTTCCGTATCCCTGCTTCATCATTTGCCCCAAAGCAACTTTCATACAATAGAAAACTCCTGTCTGATTCACCGCTATAACATTGTCCCAGTCTTCAAGCGTATGTTCGGCAGTCTTCTTTTGATTCTCACCACCTATCCCTGCATTATTAATCATGATATCAAGCTTACCATGATCCTTGACTGTTTTACTAATTAATGATTCAACTTCTGTATACTTTGACACATCCACCTGGATAGCTATAGCGTTACCTCCTGCTGATTTTATTTTATCAGCTACCTGACGGGCTCTTTCTGCATTGAGATCAGAAACAATGACCAATGCCTTATGTTTAGCCAATAATGCAGCTGAGGCGGCTCCTATTCCACTTCCTGCACCCGTTATGATCAAAATTTTATCTTCTAATTGCATGTCACTTTAATTAGTTAAACAACCCAAACATTATTTAATGTGTGGTTTACAATATATCAGACGCGAATCCTGTAAAGACTGCTCCCTTAATGCTGATGGATATCCTTTAGCCTGAGTCATTTTAAAAAATTCTCCTGCATTTCTATATTTTACTAAGAGGATATCATCCCATAATTCCTGATCTTCCGGCCCTATCAGCATAAGTTCTGGGCTTCCGAAAAACACGATTTCAGCATCTACTTCCCCAAAAAAAGGAGATGCCGCCCTAATATACTGTTTGTAGGTAGTCTCGCCCGTCAATCCTGTTTCTTCCACCCGATCTTTATATCTCAAAAGGTTAAGCATAAGCAACTCCTGATCCTCTGGTAACTCAGCTAATGCACGCAGTTGTTCTTTATTTACCTCCATAAATGATTTGTTTATCACAGCTAAACCCAATTAAATTTTTAAAAAATTAAAACAATTCATCAATTCTATCTTTTTGAATGGCATTCCAGGCTGTATTGCAACAAAGGGCCGAAACTTTATTCAGGCTTGCGAAACGAGGGTCTTTTGTAAACCCGTGCGTAAACCTGTAATATATCTGTTGGGCAATAACCGCTATTTTAAAGAGACCATATGCAAAATAGAAAGTAAGATTGTTGATATCCCTGCCACTTTTGAGTGCATATTCATGTACAATTTCTGTCCTTCTTGGATTACCTGGCATTATTGTTGGCGATGGAAGTCCCTGTTTTAAAAAATCGGCATCCGTAGCCGTGGTCCAATACCCAAGAGACGTACCCAAATCCATCATTGGATCACCTAAGGTGCACATTTCCCAATCAAGTACAGCCACTATATTCTCCCAATGATCATTAACAAATACCACATTATCATACTTATAGTCATTGTGGATAAGGCTGTAATCATAGTTGCCAGGTTGATGATTTTCCATCCACGACATTACTTTTTGAGCTGAAACAACTTCTTCTGTTGCCGCTGCAAGGTACTGTTTGCCCCAGTTTTTAACCTGTCTCTCTACATAGCTTTCGGGGTTACCCAATGATTCAAGCCCGGCCGCTTTATAGTCCACCTCATGCAGCTTAACAAAAGTATCTAACCAGGTATTGGATATTTTTTTAAATTCATTGGGAGACACAGTCCGATCTTTAGCCTCTTTGGCGGTTAGAATAATTCCTTCAACTTTATTCATTATATAAAACGGAGCTCCCAATATCTCAACATCTTCCGCATATGCATAAGTGACCGGAGTTTTTTCAAATACATTATGAAGCTTACTTAGTACTTTAAACTCCCTTCCCATATTATGCCCTCGTTTTGGTGCTGCAAATGGAGGACGGCGCAAAACATATTCCTTTTCTTCTATTTTTAGCAGATAGGTAAGGTTAGAATATCCATTATAAAACTGTCTGATTACCAATTCGCTTTTTACAGAATTGATCAAATTATTTTGCAACAGGAATTTTTTCAAGTTCTCCTCATGAAGCTCTTCTCCTTTTCGAACAGTTTGGGTTAATTCTTTTTCCGGCATTTTTAGATTTCCGAGTATTTTTTGATCGTGTTTTTCCCTAATTGACTTAAGTGAACCTCATCCGGACCATCAGCTAGTCTCAAAGTTCTTGCAGTAGCGTAGAAATGAGCTAATGGTGTGTCGCCGCTTACTCCTTTGCCGCCCATGATCTGAATGGCTCTATCAATTACTTTTAAAGCCATATTCGGAGCAACTATCTTAATCATGGCGATCAGGTCTTTTGCTTCCTTATTTCCAACCCTGTCCATTTTATCTGCAGCGGAAAGTACAAGCAGACGTGTTTGTTCAATTTCACAACGAGAGTACGCTATTTCCTGACGTATACTACTATAAGTATCCAAAGTTCTGCCAAACGGACTGCGTTCTGTGGCCCTTGCGGACATTAATTCGAGAGAACGCTGTGCCATCCCAATTAATCGCATACAGTGGTGTATCCTACCCGGACCCAAACGCCCCTGGGCTATTTCAAATCCTCTGCCTTCACCCAGAATAATATTCTTTTTTGGCACACGTACTTTGTTCAATACTATTTCTGCATGTCCTTCCGGGGAATCATGATAACCAAAAACACTTAGTGGTCTTATAACCTCTAATCCCGGAGAATCCATTGGAACCAAAATCATACTGTGTTGCAAGTGACGTGCTGCACCAAAATCGGTCTTACCCATTACTATAGCTATCTTGCAACTGGGGTCCATTGCTCCCGAAGACCACCATTTCCTCCCGGTTATCACATAGTCATCCCCGTCTGCCAGTATAGACGTCTCAATTTTCGTGGCATCGGAGGAGGCCACATTGGGTTCAGTCATCAAAAATGAAGATCTGATATCACCTTGCATCAAAGGATATAACCAGGTATCTTTTTGTTCCGGAGTTCCATATTTTGCAAGAACCTCCATATTACCGGTATCAGGTGGACTACAATTAAAAACCTCCGATGACCATAATATCCGGCCCATAATCTCTGCCAATGGAGCATATTCCAAATTTGTTAACCCCGGACTTAATTTTCCATACGTTTTCGGTAGAAACAAGTTCCAAAGGCCCTGATCTTTAGCCTTTTCTTTTAAGGCATCAAGGCCCGGCCACCTTTTCCAAATATTATCAGGATCTCTGTGAAAAGATTCTACTTCCTCCTGAATTGGCAATATATTCCGGGCGATAAATTGTCTGAGTTTTTCCCGGAAAGCAATGGATTTTTCACTGTATTCAAAATTCATATCATTAATTTATTCGGTAATCAAACTTTATCCGGAAATTAAATAGCCTCCATCTGCAACATAGACTCCCCCTGTCATATAAGATCCGGCATCTGAAGCCAGTAGCATAACCATACCGGCCATTTCTTCAGGTGCAGCTATCCGGCCCAGGGGCAAGGCCTTTGTAAACCCTTCAACCAATTTTTCATTTGTCCATAAACCTTCGCTAAATTTAGTCTTGATCAGGCCCGGGCACAAAACATTAGCCCGAATCCCATAGCGGCCCCATTCTTTTGCCTGATTCTTGGTTAGCATAATCAAAGCTGATTTAGTTGCACTGTACAGTCCTAATCCGAATCCGGGAGTTATTCCCTCAACAGATGAAATATTTATAATACTGCCACTTCCCTTTTCCTTCATATGAGGCAGGACCAGATTGGAAAGGATCCATGGTGCTTTTACATTCACACTCATTATCTTATCAAAAACTGCTTCGTCTGAGCCCTCCAGAGGACCATAATAAGGGTTTATCGCAGCATTGTTTACGAGGATGTCTATTCTTCCAAAATGCTCAATAGTCTTGGCAATAAGTCTTTCGCGTTGTTCAGAATCGCCAATATGGCATTGTATCCCCACCGCTTCAAGATTTGCTTCCCTAAATTTGCTGGCAACCTGGTCTACTACGCCCTGTTTCCTGCTACTTACTACTACTTTGGCTCCATTTTCCGCAAGACCTCTTGCTATAGAATTTCCTATTCCCTTACTTGACCCGGTTACGATTGCGACTTTACCACTGAGGTTAAATTTAGATCTTATGCTACTCTTCATTGGTTTCTGCAGACTTTATTGATTTTGGTAATAGTTTTATCCCTTGTGCTCCTATTTATTCTCTAAGTAAATAACTGCTTTTCAACAGAAGTTGTCAATACTTCCTTATCCATCAAAACTTCAGCTAGAGCTTTTGTTTTAGGAATTTCATATTTGAAATAAAATTTCATCGCGCCGATCTTACTTTCATAAAATACTGATGAATATTTAGTATCGGTCAAAACCATTGCATTTTGTGCTTTAATAGCAATATCCAACCATAGCCAGCCTACAACTATATTTCCAAAAAATTCCATGAAAACTGTAGCATCTGATAGAAAGCGTTCGAAGTCTCCTTTTTTGGCGAAATCCGTCAAAAAATGCACTACTTCCTGTGCCAGGGATAAAGTTGATTCGAGTTTCTTTGCATATGGCAGGAGATCCTCAAATTCAGACGCTGCTTTAGTACTTTTTATTATTTCAGTGGACAACAATTGCAATCCTTTGCCATTATTCATAGTAATCTTCCTTCCCAAGAGATCCAATGATTGAATACCTGTAGTTCCTTCATAAATCGAAAAAATACGGATGTCTCTATAATATTGTTGCAGGATAAAGTCTGAACAAAAACCATAACCCCCAAGAACCTGAAGACCATTACTTACCGAAATCAACCCCAACTCAGAAGGATAGGTCTTGGCAATTGGCGTAACCATCTCCAGCAAATTTTTGTATCGTTCCCTTTCTTTCGGATCTGAATGTGTCTGTGACAAATCGTGGTATTTAGAGGAAAGCAATATCAGGCTTAATGAACCTTCTGCTACAACCTTTTGGAGTAAAAGCATTCGTTTTACATCCGGATGATTTATTATAAGGGTTTGCTCCTGACTTACATCTTTCTTCCCCGAATTGGTAAGACTACGACCCTGGGGTCTTTCTCTTGCATAAGTCAAAGATGCCTGATAAGCTGCCATGCTTATCGCCGCAGCTCCTCGCCCAACAGCTATCCTTGCTCCGTTCATCATCATGAACATATATTTCAATCCCTGATTGGCCTCCCCAACAAGCCATCCCTTACAATCGTCATTGTGTCCAAAGAAAAGATGAGTCGTACAATACCCTTTTTGACCCATTTTTTGAAAATCAGCAAAGGTGGTCACATCATTAAAAGTATTGTCTCCATTAGGAGAAAGCCTGTATTTTGGAACAACAAATAAGGAAATTCCCTTTGTACCAGCGGGAGCACCTTTAATTCGAGCCAATAACAGGTGAACAACATTTTCCGCACCTTTATAATCTCCGCCAGAAATAAATATCTTCTGCCCTGAAATATTATAGCCGTCCTCTGAAGGTTCAGCCGAAGTTACAATGTCAGACAAAGAACTTCCTGCCTGGGGTTCAGTCAGGCACATGGTTCCACTCCAATCGCCTGCAAGCATTTTGGGAACGAATATTTCATTTAGCTCTTTACTTCCAAAATGCACAATCAACTCTGCTGCCCCAAGGGTCAAACCCAGGTAGCCTGGTAAATGATTGTTAGCTGTTTCCTGGATATAAGCAGACGCGGTAACAACCATCCCGGGTAACTGCATCCCACCAATTTCGTAGTCAAACAAACCGGAAACAAGTCCCATTTCTCCACCCCTTTTAATGTAGTTTTTTACTTGTGGATGGACAATTATTTCACCATCTTCAAAATATGCAGGCTGCTCGTCCATTTCCCGAAAAAATGGAAACATCTCCCTATCTGAAAAATCTTTAACGGCATTCAAAAAAAGATCTATAGATTCCCGATCATAATTATTATGACGATTTTGATTTAAAACATTTTGAAGATCATGTACTTCGTAAAGTAAAAATTTAAGAGCATCTATGTCTATATATTGATTTGCCATAAGAAATTGAATTATAAATCTTAAAATACCAATTATTTCAGGCCGGGATCAACACCCAGGCTACAAATTGGAGTTACCTAAAGCCACAATTACTTTTTAAATGCTTGATGGTGTTGTTGTATTTGATAGAATTTGGCAGTAATAATTTCCTTCAATATAGTCATTTAGAATGACAATTACGGGTAAATTATTATCATTGAAAAAGAAGATATTTTTAGGCCGCTTAAGCTACAACTGTCCTTTTAATATTACCAAGCTGCTTAATATATATTTAAATACTACTTATGAAATTCAGTATTTAAAGACCAGGTGCAACTCAATTACAAACAATATGGCATTGTTTAAAACTACCAATTCAGTAATTATATCCAACATATTTAAAACGACATATAGCATAATTTTTCCTGTTTCATATTTGCGTAAAATTTCGAATTCAATTAAAAACATTTACATTTGAATAATTACAAAAAAATATTATAGCGATGAAAAAGATTAAGGTTTTATTTCCCCTGCTTGCATTTGTATTCATTTTTCAGGCTTGCTCGTCTGATGATAATGCCCCGGTTGAAAATAACAATGATGCTGTTGTGGGTACCTGGAGTTTGGCCGAACTAAATATCAATCCTCCACAGGATATCAATATGGATGGGAATACGACTTCGAATATTTTAACTGAACTTCCATGTGCAACAGGAACACTTATTATAAATAATGACGGTACTTGGAGCTCTACCGCTGTCAATTTAGAAATTACTACCATTACAGAAGGACTTTTTGATATTAGGTGTACCACTACAAGTACAATTGCTTCAGGTGTCTGGCTATTACAAAATTCGCAATTGTCCTTATTTTTTAATACCACTTTGTTCTTATATAACCTCAGTGGTGATAGGCTAACCAACACTACCAATGAGGATCTGCCTGGATTTATGAGTGAAGTTTACGAAAAACAATAATTTAATCATTTATCTTTCGGCGCGATTAAAGGTGACAGTATCGGCTTAAAACAAGTTCGGGTATGTTATTTATATACCATGAATCCGACAATTATTGAGTTATATTTTGTAAATAAAAGTAATGGAATATCTGCTTAAACCCTGGCCCTGGTATGTTTCGGGCCCTTTAATTACACTTGTAATGTTATTGCTGATTTATTTTGGCAAAACATTTGGCATGTCGACTACCCTAAGGACCTTATGTAGTATTGGCGGTGCTGGAAAATATTCTGATTTCTTCCGTTTCGACTGGAAGGCATACCGCTGGAACCTTGTGGTAGTCGTGGGTGCCATTGTTGGTGGCTATATAGCTGTTACTTTTCTGTCTGATGGTTCCACCATAGCTCTGAATTCTCAGACTGTTTCGGATCTTGGTGAACTTGGATTTTATAGTGCAGGTGAAGCGCTTTTACCCTCTGAAATTTATGCCTGGGATAATGTTTTAACCGTTAAGGGTATGGCAATTCTTATTATTGCCGGATTCCTGGTTGGTTTTGGAACACGCTATGCAGGTGGGTGTACATCTGGTCATGCCATAACCGGGTTAAGTAATCTTCAATGGCCTTCACTAATTGCAGTAATTGGTTTTTTTATAGGTGGATTAATAATGACCCATTTTCTTTTACCCTTAATATTCAGCCCATGAAGATTTTGAAATTCTTATTCGTAGGTATTTTCTTTGGAATAGTCCTGGTAAAATCGGAAGCCGTTTCATGGTACAGGATTTATGAAATGTTTAAATTTCAGTCCTTTCATATGTACGGTATCATTGGTTCGGCAGTTTTTTTAGGGGTTCTGTTTGTCTGGTTATTTAAAGTATTCGGTGTGAAAAATATTGAGGGAAATAGGATATATCTGGTACCAAAAGACAGTGGCTTTGTTCGGTATATTGTAGGCGGTACCGTTTTCGGTTTAGGTTGGGCACTTGCAGGTGCTTGCCCCGGGCCTTTGTATGTTTTATTTGGCACGGGTGTAATAAGTATGTTAATTGTTATTGCTGCCGCTGTATTTGGGACATTTGTCTATGGTATTATTAAAAGTAAGCTTCCTCATTAATAATCGATGATTTTTATATTCTTTATCCCATTATTACTTCTACAGAATGTTCCTTACCCTTTTCCAGTATTGGAACAATATTAGAATTGATTTCTTTCCCATTTACCAGGATTTGTTTTATCCCTTTGCTAATATGATCCGGGTTTTTGACGTGGATATTATAGGTGACATCCCTAAATACTCTTTTCATCTTAAACCCATCCCATGCAGATGGGATACAGGGATTAATTGCCAATCCATCATATTCAGGGCTGATTCCCAAAATATGCTGAGTAATTGCGTAGAAATTCCATGAGGCGGTCCCGGAAAGCCATGAGTTTTTTGCTTCACCCGGCTTATGTGCCTCTTTGCCCGCAATCATCTGACAATAAACATAGGGTTCAACTTTATGCAGTTCCGATAATTCTTCCAGAAAACTAGGTGCTATTTTCGTATAGTATTCATAAGCCCTATCCCCTCGTCCCAATATAGTTTCGCCAATCATAATCCAGGGGTTGTTATGGCAAAAGACTCCGCCATTTTCCTTATAACCCGCAGGATAGGTTGAAATCTCCCCATATTCTATATAATACTTCGTAAAGGCCGGATAATTCAGGACAATGCCATATTCGCAATCCAAATGCTCTTTAACTGCGTTTAATGATTTTTCAACCATTCCATCTTCTTTGCCAATTTCAGCCATGGTACACCAACCCTGAGATTCAATAAAAATCTTACCTTCTTCATTCTCTGATGATCCTACTTTGTTTCCAAAAAAATCGTATGCCCGCAAGTACCAATCCCCATCCCAGCCATGTTTTTTAACTGCTTCAATCATATCATATACATGTACCTGAGCTTCTTCTGCTTCTTTCTCCTTACCAACCCGCTTGCAGAGTTTTATATATTCTTTACCGTATACCACAAAAAGCCCAGCAATCATTAAAGATTCTGCAGTACCTCCCTTTTGGTTTTCTGTTGTTTGAAAGGACTCATTAGGATCCTCAGAGAAGCAATTCAAATTAAGGCAGTCATTCCAATCTGCCCTGCCAATTAAGGGTAATTTATGTGGTCCCAAATTATTTACAACATGGTAAAAAGAAGCTTTTAAGTGTTCAAAGTGTGATTTCGCTCGAGCAGCATCATTGTCAAAAGGTACCATTTCATCCAATAGGGAAAAATCGCCTGTTTCCTTTATATAAGCCGTTGTAGAAAGGATCAGCCAGAGTGGATCATCATTAAAATTTCCCCCTATTGCAGCATTGCCTTTTTTTGTAAGGGGCTGATACTGATGGTAACAGGAGCCATCTTCAAATTGTGTAGATGCAATATCATAAATGCGTTCCCGGGCTCTTTCGGGAATTTGATGAACAAATCCAATTAGATCCTGATTGGAATCCCTAAAACCCATTCCACGGCCTATGCCCGATTCAAAGAATGAGGCTGAACGCGACATATTAAACGTTACCATACATTGGTATTGATTCCAAATATTCACCATTCTATCGAGCCTGGGGTCTGCAGATTGTATGGACATTTTACCTAATAAATTATCCCAATAGGCCTTCAAATTTTCAAAGGCACGGTTTACCTTTTCTGCAGTATCAAAGGATGAAATCATTTCCTGCGCGGGCTGCTTATTAATGACCGATTTACTTTCCCATTTATTATCTTTCTCAACCTCTACATAACCCAACATAAATATCAATTCTTTTTCTTCTCCGGGCTTAAGTTCTATTTCCAGGTAATGTGATGCAATTGGGGACCAGCCGTGAGCAATTGAATTATTAGATTTTCCTTCGCTTACTACAACAGGTGAATCCAACCCATTGTAAAGACCAACAAAAGTCTCCCTGTCTGTGTCATATCCTGTTATTGAACTATTTACAGAATAAAAAGCATAGTGGTTTCGTCTTTCCTTAAATTCTGTCTTGTGGTAAATTACAGAGTCTTTTACTTCAACTTCACCGGTGGAGAAGTTTCTTTGAAAATTGGTCATATCATCTTCCGCATTCCACAAGCACCATTCAATAAACGAAAATAGTTTTATTTTTTTTCTATCTGATGAAGAATTCTTCAGTCTTACTTTCTGAATTTCACCCCAGAAGCCCAGAGGTATAAATTGAAGCACTTCTGCCTCAACCCTGTTTTTTGATCCTTTGTATTTTGTATAACTCATCCCATGGCGGCACTCATAATGGTCCAATTCGGTTTTCACAGGTTTCCAGCCGGGAGACCAAATAGTATCGCCATCTTTAATATAAAAATACTTACCACCGTTATCTGCCGGAATATTGTTATATCTGTAGCGGGTTAATCTTCGAAATTTTGCGTCTTTATAAAAAGTGTACCCACCACCCGTATTTGAAGTTAATGAGAAAAAATCTTCGTTTCCAAGATAATTAATCCATGGATAGGGAGTTTTAGGATTTGTAATTACGTATTCTCTGTTTTCATCGTCAAAGTATCCGTATTTCATTTTTCAGAAGTTTATTAAGATTATTGATCTGCCGATGGCAAATCCTAAAAGTAAAAAATGTTCTTTTAATTAAGATCCGGAATGCAATATGAATTTAATCTCAAAAATAAATGGCTGGGGTATTTGACATCCTAGTCCTGCGAATAAGTAACGTTCATTATGGATATACTAATAAACTCGAAATTTGAAAGTCTCTTTGAGCCAATAATCCCTAGTCAACCGTTTCATTAGAGTATAGTTCACTCATAACCAGTTTTGGAGTTCTGTCAACTTTAAATAATCCCCAATGCTTTTCTGGTTCGAGAGCTTCTTCCGAACCTTTCCATGGTTCATCAAAAGCTTCAAAAACGAATGTAAGAACATCTGCTTCTTCACACCAATCAACTAAATCATTGTAATAAATACGTTGATGTTCTTCACTTACATTAGTGGGGCAAATTCCTCTTCCATTGGAAAAAGTTGTCCAACCTGCTTCAGTAATTACTACTGGTTTATTAGGATAGGTATCAGCTACGGCATAATAATTTTGCTTGGTATATTCCATGGCTTCATGAATGTTCTTATATTCCCATACAGGGTATGTATGGATAGATATAAAATCGACTTCTTCTACCAAATCTTTTAACTTATCAAGCCAGGGAAGATAATTTTCACAAAAAGTAACGGGTTGTTTGGCTCCTTTTTTAATCATCTTCACATAATTGATAACGCTATCAACCGGCACATAATGGTCCGTCCAATCAACACAGGCTTCATTTCCTGCAGACAGTGAGAAAATAATATTAGGATACTGGTTTGCCAATCGAATCAATTTCTTAATCTGAGCGACATTTGTTATTTTATTTTTTTCCAGTTGCTCTTCAGAATATGATCCGCCCCAGGGACAACCATAATTATTGGCCTCGGCAACAATATAGGCGCCAAGCATCACTTTAAAATTAAGGTTCTCCTTTTCAATGACCTCCAGAACTATTTCGGCATGTTTATCACAGTCGTATAATCTAAGGTATCTCCAGTGATTATGAAGAATTAACAGATCCTCTTTTATTTCATCGTAGCTCGGAAAAATGTCTCCAGGCCTCTGACCTTCTCTAAAACCTGAATAACAAATTGCCCTTCCTGCTTCTATATTTAATTCTTTAGTATAACTCATATTTCAATAACAACTTTTATAAACTATTGGGATATTAACCCTAAAATTTTAGTTTTTCATGTTTGTCCCAAAGCCCCCAGTAAGCACCAACGTCACCCTCTGCCCCTACTTTCCAGGATTCGTCAAAGGACGAAAAATAGAAAATATCTATATCTTCTTTCGCCGACCATGCCTGGGTATTAATAAAATATTTCATAGCATTTACCTCAGAGGCAAATGCTGCATTTAAATTACCCCCCTCACTCGGCCAACCTGTTTCAGTAATAATTACTTTCTTCCCTTTACCTGCTTCAAAGGCCTGAGCAAACATTTGTTTCATATGGAGCAAAGAATATTGCAATGGGCAACTTTCCCAATAAGGATAACAATTTGCCAAAATTACATCGGAAGCCTCCGTTATTCTTGGATGAACGCTAAACTCATAATAAGCATCTACATAGCCCATTGGAACATCAGGAATCGCTTCTTTAACCCTGTACATAAAATCTAAAAGTTCATCTTCACTTAAATCATTGCGATACAACACTTCATTACCTACTGCAGCTATATCTACATGGCCATCTTTAGCCAATTGAATAAGGCCAGCTATTTCTCTTTCATTAATTTCCGGATCATCACCCAGCCAGGCACCCACCAGGGTTTTAATACCAAATTCACGTGCTATTTTTGGAATATATTCATTACCATCTGTGCATGAAAAGGAACGAACCCATTTAGTATAGGGCTGAATAATTTTCATTCGCCTTCTTACTTGTTCTTCAGTAATTATATCCCCAGGCCTTTGCCCGTCTTCATATAAGCTAAAACACAAACCGTGCATTCCACTTTTTAAGGTTTTTCTCCACAATTCCTCTAACTCTTCTAATGAATGTTTAGAAAAATCTACTCCTGTATCTTGGCTAATATCGATTCCTTTTAAGGAAAACTGTTGCTCTTCTCTATAAGACATTGTATTTAATTTAATTTTTATTATAATTCTCCTCTACGTTCTACCAGTTTTCTTTTAATTTCTTTGGCTCTTTTCTCAGTAAGATCGTACCTCCACATCACCCATATAGCGAGCGCTGCAGTAAACGATGGGACTATTATATCGGCAATTCTAAGCCTATTCATAGTTTCTAGAGATTGCTCAGTAATATTTGGATCAAATCCTACGATCTTTAAAATTAATCCTCCCAAAACAAGTGCAATAGCTTGACCTAATTTAACCATCCACCAATAAATGGCGCCAAAAGTACCTTCTTTACGTGGCATACCGTTTTCCAATTCATCTAAATCACACACATCTGCTGTCATAGACATCATCAAAGTAAATAATCCACCCATTCCGAAAGCAAATAAAGGAATCGGTACAAATATAAGCCATGGAATTTCACTACCCGGATCTATGCTAAACCAAGACATTCCAATATTATCTAATATTGGGTTTAAAGATTCGAAGATAGAGCCTACGACTGAATTTAATCCTTTCCCTAACCCTGTTTCATTAAATTTGCTATTTAGTTCTTTGTCAAAACCCCACCATTTTAAGAGGTAGCCAACAATTGACAAGGCCGTAGAAATTATAAAGGCATTTTTCTTTCCAAATTTACCTGACATTTTTGAAATAATGGGTATGACCAAAAATGCAGTAATCATTGCATTAATTGTATTAAACCAAGCTGGCCAAGTACCTGCTAGTTCATAACTACCATTATATATATAAAATACAATAATGAAAACGCCAAATGCCGCTACAAGCTGAAACCCATTAAAAACTAAAAACGTGGCTCCACATAACTTCATAAAAGGTTTGTTTTTAGAAACTTGAACAATTCCAGCAAACAATTCTTTCATATTGGAAGCAAGTGTTTTGAAATTAATTTCTTTTCTGTTCTCCATATGTGAAGAATC
>Ga0265303_10001645_pt1 | contig 13810 bp, 10 predicted proteins | sample Helome_2_FD_192494 | JGI IMG/M metagenome (GOLD analysis project Ga0265303, IMG submission 192494) | Marine sediment microbial communities from subtidal zone of North Sea - Hel_20160317 (Illumina Assembly) | ecosystem: Environmental > Aquatic > Marine > Subtidal zone > Sediment ... | reverse complement strand
TGGGCAAAGATTGCAAAATGCTCGCAGGATACCGCCTACCGCGATATTTTGGACCTGGTCGACCGGGGTGTTCTAAAGAAAGATCCCGGTGGCGGGCGCAGTACAAGCTATTCACTGATGATTTTTTGATCAACACTCGAGAAGGAAAATACAATAGGAGAGAAGCCGCTTTCACTTGGCAAAATTATTCACTGGTTTTGTTCAAATGGAGAATGGTGCCCAGGGGCGGAATCGAACCACCGACACGAGGATTTTCAGTCCTCTGCTCTACCGACTGAGCTACCTGGGCTTAGGATGCGGAAGCGCGTATTAAATAGTCGAGCGGGGTTCGAGTCAAGTCCGGTGGGGCGGATTCGCCGATTTTGTGTGTCGGTGTCAATGATTGCCTAGTGGATAGCACTCGATAAGCCATCTCAATTGTAAAGATCAAGGAACCGTGCCTGAACTGTTTAGTATGAAATCGATCGGGACCCAGGTGACAGGTTTGCAATCAGGGCGCGCATTGCCAGATAGATAACCACGGCATTCAGGATATGCCACATGAAGTGGGTACCCAATATGAACTGTGGACAAATCATGTTATCGATAGAACGAAAAAATATCGAAAGTAGAAAGATACTGGCCGCAGCAAGCAACAGGCCCCGCTCCACCTTGCGGCTCTGGTAGTGATACAAACCCAGAATGATAATAACCAGCAAAGCAGGGGCGTATATCAACGAGCCGTTAATGACGTCCGGAAATTGCCGTCCATAGACAGCTGCTGCCACGAACACAAGCAGTAAAATGCCCATAACTGCCACGGGCAGATTGATAATCCGGCGAGTATAAAATCCGATATATGACAGCTGGAACACGAAAATTGGAATGATATCCAGCCATCGCGTAAGCGGTGTGGCCATTGTATGGAACAGGAAACTTCCGATACCGATAGCCGCGATCATGCCGGTTATAGTGGCGATCCCCGAGTCTTGAGTTTGCTCGCGCACTGCGAAGCGCCAGATAAGCCATGCTGCAATGACAAAGCTGATATTGGTGCAGGCGTTGACGGGTTCCGCCCAAAAGCCTGGATCTATTCTTTCACAATAAAGATCTACCATTGGTCGCTAACAAATCCTTGCATGGGGTTTAAAGGACATTTTACCCATGATTTAATTTAAGTGTGGTGTCTGAATTCCTGTGATCAGGCCCTTTTCGTCGGCTAGATACTACCTTTCATTCTGAAATCCAGATCCAGGTTGACGCAGTTCACATTCCTATTGCGCATTTTTCTATATGTTTGATTTTGCTGGGAATTCGGCATATCAGGATTTTCAGCCAGGTGTTGTGATAACCGGTAATTACAGGTGTTTGACTATTCATATGAAAGTTGTCCTTAATTTAATGACAGCACTATTGCTGTGCGGCAGCCTCGCCGCATGCGGTACCGATTCCGGTTCGAGCGATCAATCCGGGAATACCGTTGCATCGGGCAGTGGGCCGAGCTTTTCGTTACGCGTGACCGATGCCCCGATCGACTACGCCTTGAGCGTGGTGCTGCGTTTTACCGAGGTCAGGCTCAGAAACACCAATGGCAACTGGACCAGCCATATCTTCAACACCCCCAAGTCGATCGACATGCTCCAACTGCAGGGTACAAAGACGGCTGACTTGCTGATCGACAAGCTGGTTGACGTCGGCAACTATGACGAGATTCGCCTGTTGGTGGATGGTGCGCCAATGGCCAACTATGTCCTGGATGCTGGCGGCATGGCAGAATTGATGATCCCTAGCGGCAGCTCTTCCGGGTTAAAAATCAAGGGTGACTTTAGCGTGCTGGAAAATCGACCCGCGTCGCTGGTTATGGATCTGGACCTGCGCCAGTCGATCACGATGGCTGGTAACTCGGGTAAATATATTCTAAAACCGGTGGTAAGGCTCGTCAGCGATCAAGAATCCGGGCATATTCGTGGCACCGTCGATCTGGCATCACTCAACTCAATGCCCGCTTGCTCGGACACGGATCCAAAAACCTATAACGCGGTTTATGTCTACGCCGGGCATAACGTTACGCCGGACGATATCGATCAGAGTTCACCCCAAAGCCTGGCGCCATTTGCGACCACCTCGATCAACTACGATAGCGCCATCATGGGATACCTGTACGAGGCGGCCTACCTGCCTGCCGGTAACTACACGGTTGCCTTTACCTGTAATGCCGATGCCGAAGATCTCGACGATGGCAATGACGATCTTAAATTTTTCGGCACACGAAACGTTACCGTGTTGACCAGCAACACGCTATTCCTTTAGGCCCTTGCACGCCATAATTAAGGCTGATTCTCGCCTGTAAATATTAAAAACCGGTGTTTGCCCGGAAATTCCGTTCTCGAGCCCCTTTCGTCGGGTAATGTGAGCTATTTACACAAAAATCGACTTTTTCTTGAACCAGTTCACCCTTGGTCACCGATAACGCACGTATATTATTGATTCTGTTGAATATTCGATTAATGAATACTTCAGGAAAATTAACCAACCTGGGATTTTTGGGGCCCATGCGAACACTATGATAAGGACAATCAAACTATTTCTGACACTTGCGTTGTGCGGCTACCTGCTGGGTTGCGGCACCGACAGCAGTTCGGGTGATCGCACGGACGGCTCCGATGTTGCCTCGACCCAGGGCGTTAAGATCACCACATCTGGTAGTTCCGGCTCCGCCAATTCGAACTTTTCGTTGCGTATAACCGATGCCCCGATCGACGGACTCGAAAACGTCGTGCTGCAGTTTGCCGCGGTCGAGATGAAACTTCAGTCGGGTGCCTGGACCAAATACACGCTGCCCGCACCACAGCCGATCGACCTGCTGGCACTGCAAGGGCTGACCACGGCCGACCTGCTGATCAACATGCCGATCGAAGCCGGCGACTACAAGCAGGTTCGCTTCATTGTAGATGACGCACCGATGGCTAACCGCGTCAAGGTGAAAGGCGGTGCCTGGGAAGAGATGGAAGTCCCCAAGGGTTCCACGACTGGTCTTAAGGTCAAACAAAATTTCACCATCCCCAGTGATCGCAAGATAAATTTCACGGTGGACTTCGACCTGCGCAAGTCGGTCAAGCTAAAAAAGAAGACCGGTAAGTACAAGTTCAAGGCGAAGATGAAACTGGTGGTCGATACCGATGTCGGTTTTATCCGCGGTAGCGTTCCGCCGTCGCTGCTAATCGACAAAAGCTGCTCGGACGGCGACATTGACACCTACAACGCGGTTTACGTTTACGAGGGACACAACGTTACGCCGGGTGATATCGATGAAGATTCTCCATCGAACAACGAGCCGGTGACGACCACGATGATCCGGTATGACTACTCGACGGGACTCTACATGTTCGAGGCCGCGTTCCTGGCCGAGGGCGATTACACCATCGCATGCACCTGTAATGCAGACGCCGAAGTTCTCGATGATAACGACGACGGTGATGATGGTGACGATAACGATGACGATGCCCTCAAGTTCTTCGGCATTCAAAACACCTCTATCCTGGTAACCGATACCACTTTTCTCAAGCCCTGAAGCAATTTCAGGGCTATAAATAAGACAGCACGATCTGTTAGGAAGGCTGCGTGACCCTGGGAAAAAATCATATCCACATTATTACCCTGCTGACGCTCGCTATTGCGGGCGGCGCGCAGGCGCAGGACTCTTCAGAACAGGATGAACTGAATCAGTTCATGCACCTGCTCGAGCAACAAACCTCGCTCGCTACCGACACCCGCATCAATGCCGACTACGTCCCCGGTATGTTGAGCGTGCTCAGCGCCGAACAAATGGAACGCCGCGGCTTTCGCACGCTATGGGAGGCGCTCGCCTCGCTACCCGGAGTGCAGGCCACGATGAACGAAACCGGCATGCGCAGCATCACGGTACGCGGCATCGGCAATATTTTCGAACCCAGCAAGGTCAAGCTGTTACTCAACGGCAAGGCGTTGAATGCTTCCGCGAGCGCCACCACCGGCACCCTCTACGACACCCCGATCGAGCAGATTGAGCGCGTCGAGTTTATTCGCGGCCCGGGTTCCGCGATTTACGGCGAGTTTGCCTTTGCCGGGGTAGTCAACGTCATTACCCGCCAGCAGGGTGAACACTATTCAGCCGGAATCGAATCCGGTGATGGATACGCTTTCTCCGCGCTTTACAGCTACGCAGACCCGGGTCGCGACTTCAAGACCAGTATCAATTTCGCGGCCAGTCAAAGCGAGGGCGAAGATATATCCTCGGGTATCGATCGTTCACCGGTCGGAAGGTCGAGCTATGCACCGGGGCCTATTAACAACAAGCGTGATTTCGTTTCGGCGATCCTGAGTCTCGAAAGCGGGGACCTGGTTGGCCTGCTGCAGATTCAACAAGGCAACCGTGGCGATCATTTCGGCACTAACAACCTGCTGCCACCCGATGATCGGCAGACGGTGATTTCAGAGTCGACGATATCGGCGGACATCAGCCAGTCATTCCAGCTCGATGAAGCCTTGAGCGGAACATGGTCGCTCAACCTGTTAAACAATGAAACCGAGCAAAACTCGCTGTTCCTCGGAGATTCCGAGAACTTCGGCGGGCTGGGTCCCGAGGACGATATCATCGCCGATTCCCGGCTCGAAGAACAACGCATCGAGGCACAGGTCAACCTGCAATACGAAGTCTCGGCGCATAAGCTCTTTGGTGCATTGGTGTTTACCGAGGTCGAGGTCACGGAGGCTGAACAGTTCATCAACCTTATAACCCCCACGGGCCCGCCCGCGCCGACCTTGAACGAATTCCCGACCCCGGTCGATGATTCGACAGACCGAGGTTCGGTCAGCCTGGTGCTGCAGGACGAGTACCGTATCGACGATCGGCTCACCCTGACCGCCGGGCTGCGTTACGATGATTACGAGGACATCGACTCTAGTGTGTCACCGCGTATCGCGCTGGTGTGGCGCCGCTCCGATCAGCATATTTTCAAGATGCAGTTCGCACGCGCCTTCAAACCGCCGTCACTGATCGAGGACAGTGGTTCGCTCGAGGTTGAAATCGAATCCGAGACCAACGACACGCGCGAGTTCGGGCATATCTACCAGGGCACTGACCTGGTGTTGCGCAACACGATCTATTTCTCGAAGCTCGATAACCTGATCCTGTTCCAGGATATCGTTCCGCGCGGCTATTTGAACAGCGGTTCGTTTGATCTGCGCGGTTACGAGCTCGAGGTCGAAACATCAATCGACAATGAGTGGGATATCAACGCCAGCCTTTCGTTACAGGATTACGTCGACGAAGCGCTACCCGGAGCCGTACCCTGGATGCTGAAGCTTGGCGTCGAGTATGCACTGATGCCGCTGACCGGGCTGCATCTCCAGGTCAACAGCTTCGGCAGTCGCGACCGTGAAGAAGCCGACTCGCGTAGCGATTTCGAACAGACCACGCAAGCGGATGTCAGCCTGCGTATGCAAAACTTTAACGACATCGACGGCCTCACTTTCCGCGCCGGCATCCTCAACGTCCTCGACGACGATCTGAAGCACCCGGCACCTTTCGATACCTACCCGGACGACTACCCCTACAGCGACGGCGCCATGTTGTGGGCACAGTTTATCTACCAGCCATGATCACTTCTTACTGCGAGTTTTCATGTTGAGGTTATCCAGCAAAATCGGAAGCATCCTGTTGCTGTGCCTGGCATCGTTCGTCGGGTTGCCTTCACTCGCGCAGGACGCAGCATCTCCACGCCTGCAAATCGGTATCAACCTGCTGCCCGCAATCATTGCCGCCAACCAGAGCCTGGCCGCGAACGATGGCACTAATAAGCTGCCGATTTACCTGGTGTACCGTGAAAACCGGCGTCTCGCGAAGCAGCTCGAACCCGGCCTGCGCCAGGTCGGCGAGATTCGCAAGCGCAAGCTCGATATCACCACCTTATCCTTAGATGAATTGTTAGCCAAAGAGCCGCCACCGCTAAGTGTCGTCTTTATTACCGAAGCACTCGATCAGCGCCTGCCCGAGCTGGTCGAGCTCGCGCAGCAGCAGCGGATTCTCCTTTTCTCTCCTTTCAAGGGCGACGTCGAACTCGGAGTTACCACCGGCTTCCAGGTCACCGACAAGGTGCTGCCACTGGTTAACATGGCCTCTCTGAAACAATCAAAAATACAACTGAAAGCGTTCTTTTTGCGCATTGCGGTGAAACATGAATAAGCAAGCCTTCTTCAAAAATTTCTTTAACACGGTGGACCTCAAGTCCTCGTTGTTATTTCTAGGCATCGGCCTGGTCATCATCACGATGACCTTGTGGAACTGGCACTATGACGTCAAACCACGGCTGATTAACGAGGCGCAATCGAACACCCGCGTGCTCGCGTCATCTTACGCGCGCTCGATCGAATCGCAGTTTCAGAATGTTACCGGCAAGACCGATATTTCGGTGATCCATAACTCGATCAACGAGATGCTGTTAATCAACGACCCGACCACCGGTGAGAACCTCTACTACGGCATTTCCCTCGAGGTCGACTACGACGCTTTTCCCGCGGACTACGACCTGGTTAATTTCAACGTTGGTGAGACCAACTGCAAATCCTGCATCATTACCGAGAATCCAATATATAAACGTAACAGTGGGGAACTGATTGCAATACTCAAGATTTATGCAAACCCTGTTTTCTACCAGCGCCTGGTCGAGGATATCGTCAATGATCTCGCCGTGATGCTGATTGGTATTATCGTCGTGCTGGTGGTCGCCTGGCTCACCTCCAATCGCCTGATGGAACGCATCCGTGAACGCGAGCGCAGCCTGATTTACGAAATTGCCGAACGCAAGTCAGCAGAGGAGCGCCTGCATCAGGTCGCGGCCTACGACCAGCTGACCAACCTGCCGAATCGTTACCTGCTGCATGCTGACTTCTCGCGCAAGCTCGAGGAATCGGGACGCAACGGTAAAATGCTGGCGACGCTGTTTTTCGATCTTGATAATTTCAAAGAGGTCAACGATGTTCATGGTCACGAGGTCGGTGACGCGCTACTCCACCAGGTTGCCCGACGCATGTCTGAAGTGACCCGCAACTACGACCTGCTGGCCAGGTTCGGCGGCGACGAGTTCGTCATGATCATGTCCAACCTGGACGACCGGCTCGATGTCAACCAGGTGGTCGAAAAGATCATCGCGGGTTTCGTGCCGGCATTCGATTTGCCGGGCGCCACGGTGCACATCACCACTAGCGTCGGCATCAGTATTTTTCCGGAAGACGGCAACGATCCCAACGAGTTGTTGAAGAATGCGGACCTCGCGATGTACCGTGCCAAGGCAGAGGGTCGCAACTGCTACCAGTTCTTCAGCTCCGAGATGAACCTCGAGTTGCAGTATTCGCGGTGGGTTGCAACCAACCTGCGCAAGGCGCTCGATGACAATCTTCTCAAGCTGTATTTTCAACCCCAGGTTAATCTTGAAACCGGTGCGATCGAGTCCTGCGAGGCACTGATCCGCTGGCCGCAGGAAGATGGCGAAAACATCAACCCGGGTGACTTCATCAAGATCGCCGAACGCACCGGTCAAATGGTCGAGGTCAGCAGCTGGGTGCTTAATGAAGCCTGTCGCGTTACCCGGGAGTGGATGGAGCAGGGTTACGAAACCGTGCGCGTCGACGTCAATCTTTCAAGCAAGGATTTTGCCAACCGCGGCGTACTTTACAAGTTTTTGCAAATCATTCAACGCCATCACCTGAAAGCCAGCCAGATCGGTGTCGAGATCGCCGAGAATATCCTGCTCGAGTCAACCGACCAGGTGATCAATGCGCTGACCGTTTTACATAACGCCGGGGTACATATCTCGATCGACGATTTCGGCACCGGCTATTCGTCGTTGAATTCTCTCAAGCGCCTGCCGCTGTCAGGCATCAAGATCGACGAGAGTTTCGTGCACGCGGCACCGAACAGCAAGGATGATCTAACCATCATGGAGGCGATAACCCTGGCGGGACAGGGGTTCGAACTCGACGTCATCGCCGAGGGCGTGGAAACTGAATGGCACCAGACCCTGTGCAAGGAAGTTGGATGTAACACGATACAGGGTAACTACGTGTCCAAACCGCTGCCAGCTGAAGATTTCGCGGACCAGTACCTGAAAAAGAACTAGGCACCCGCAACTGCCAGGCATTTGAATTGTATCGCCAAGCGGCTACACTGGGCGTCCCTGCGGTCCCCGGCCATTGCCTCGATGCCTGAAAACTACCAACTCGTAGAAACCCTGCTACAGCAGCCACTCGATAATGGCGACGTGGTCTGCAACCTGTGCCTGTGGCGCTGTCGCCTGCGACACGGCCAGCGCGGCTTCTGCCAGGCGCATGTCAACCGCAACGGGATTCTTTACAACCTGTCCTACGGCATTGTTTCGGCGATCGAGGTGGAATCGATTCGTAATAAACCGGTCTACCACTACCGCCCGGACAGCCGCGTGATGTCGATCGGCAGCTATGGCTGTAACTTCCGTTGCAAGGGCTGCCATAACCTCGAGATTTCCTGGGGTGTGGAAGCGCTCGACAAGCTCGCCCGCGGGCAGTCGACCGACGCCTGGGTCACGCCCGAACAAATGGTCGAAACCGCGTTGAAACACGAAGTCGATGGCATTGCGTTTACCTACTCGGAGCCCGCGGTATGGCTCGAGTACGTGCTCGATGTTTCGAAGCTCGCCCACGAGGCCGGGTTATTTACAGTTTATGTTTCCAACAGTTTCGTCACCGACGAGGCACTCGAACTGATGGCACCGCACATCGACGTGCTGTGTTCCGATATCAAGAGCCTGTCGGCGGAGTTTTACCACGAGATCTGTCCGCTGGGCACCGTCGAACAGGTGCTGGGGTCGATCAAAAAAGCGGCCGAGCTCGGCATCCATGTCGAGACCCGCACTAACGTGATTCCGACCAGGAACGACGACCTAGACGAATTGAAGCACATCGCCGAATGGATTTACGATAACCTCGGCGCGGATAGCCCCTGGCATGTCACCAAGTTTTTTCCGGCCTACAAGCTCTCGCATTTACCACCGACCGATAACGCGATTATCGACCAGGCCGCGGCCGCGGCGCGCACCGTTGGCCTGCAGCACGTTTATGCGCACACCGATATTTCCTGCGATTGCGCGACCGAGAATCAACCGATCTCGGCCTGGCTGGAGCTCGATGCGGATGCGCTCAATGCTGTCAATACCTGTGCGGCATCCTGCTGCGGCGACGAGGGCATCCTGGTCAAAAAATTTGAACGCCAGGCCGGCCTGCTCGTCGAGTAATCCTCTGGATCCCGCCGGTCCGACGCATCGGGTCAAGCCGCGGGATGACAGCACCCTTGTCATTCCGGCCCACATCTGTCATTCCGGCTACTTTTCTTGTCATTCCGGCTACTTTTCTTGTCATTCCGGCGAAAGCCGGAATCCAGTCTGAAAACCTCCGCTTACATTCGCTGGTTCCCGCGGTCAAGCCGCGAGATGACAGGACCCTTGTCATTCCGGCGAAAGCCGGAATCCAGTCCAACAATCGTGCTCGAAGAGCACACCTTATCCACTGGATCCCGCCGGTCCGACGCATCGGGTCAAGCCGCGGGATGATAAGGGCTAATCCTGCAGGGAGGCCAGCAGTTTACGCACCGGGGTCGGCAGGCCATGACTGGCCAGGTCCGCGATCTCCACCCAGGCGTAGTTATCCGCATCAGAGACATGATCCGGCAAGGCTTCCATCTCGATAATCGCCAGCGAAATACCCAGGCTGTAATGCGTAAACTGGTGACGAATAACGTCCTGTTGAATTTTCTGCGGCGCCTGCTTGATCGACAGAAAGCTTTGCTGCCAGAGATCAACGTCCCTTTCACCATCGACTTCAGGCAATGACCAGAGCCCGCCCCAGATACCGCTCGGCGGCCGTCGCCACAGCAAAACCTGGTCTTCAAAACGATGCAATAACATCAGGGTGTGTTTGTGCGGTTTGGCCCGGGTCGGCTTCTTTTGCGGGTAATCGGCCTGGCTGTGGTGGCGATAACTCGAGCACATTTTTTTAAGCGGACAGGCCTCGCACTTCGGCTTCGATTTAAGGCAAATCATCGAGCCGATGTCCATCATCGCCTGGTTGAAATCGGAGGTTCCCTCGGCCGGGGTGACCGACTCCGCCAGGTACCACAGTTGTTTCATGGTATCGCTCTGTCCATACCACCCCGGTACGCGGAAGCAACGCGCGAGCACGCGCTTGACGTTGCCATCGAGAATCGGCCAGTGCTGGCCAAATGCAAAACTCAAGATGGCGCCCGCGGTCGAGCGCCCTATTCCCGGCAGCGCCTCGACTGCTTCCATGGTTTGTGGAAACCTGCCGTTATGCTGGTTACGGATGATACCGGCAGCCTTGTGCAGGTTCCTGGCGCGCGCATAGTAACCGAGCCCCTGCCAGTGCCGCAGCACTTCATCGATGTTGGCGTCGGCGAGTTGCCTGATATTGGGAAAGCGCTTGATGAAATCCTGGTAATACGGAATGACCGTACTGACCTGGGTTTGTTGCAGCATGACTTCCGATAACCAGACGCGGTAAGCGTCCTGTCGCTGCCATGGCAGATCCTGTCGGCCGTAACGCCGGTACCAGTCCAGAACAGTTTTTGCAAAGCTGGCCGCATCGGCATCCATTTAGTCGAATAACTTTTTGAGCTTGTCCTCGACTTTTTGCTTGGCCTTGGCTTTCTCGACTTCCATTTTCTGTTCGAGCTCGCGTTTTTGCGACTCGGCGAGCGCCTTCTTTTCCGCTTCAAGCTGCTGCTTGAGCTCTTCCTTCTGCTTATCGATTTCCGCCTTGAGCTTGGCCTTCTCGGCATCCACTCTTGCCTTCATCATTTCATCGAGTAACACATCGATCTTCGGCGCGCTAAACGGACCCTTGATGCCGACTGGAATTTCGAGCCCGGCAAGGTCATCCGCGCTACCGCCTTGCTGGCCTTCGACGGATTCCACCAGCTTGGCATTCACCTGGTAATCGATCTCTTCGGAATTCAGATTCGCGCTACCCTTACCACCAACGCGCAACAGCGGTGCCTGCAGGTCCAGGTCGTCGCTGGAGAAAACACCGTTTTTAATCACTCCGCTGATGGTCAGTGACGAGAAATCGGTCTTCAGCGTTTCTGCCGGTGGTGCTTCCTTACCGCTGAATTTAGCCTTGGCGGCATCAATCGACTGGCGAATGTTAAAACCGTTGACAGCACCATCGAGGAAGGCGAGATTCAGGGTTCCATTGCTGTTTTGCTTGAGCTTGCTAAGCCATTCGCCCCGTGTGGTCAGATTCGCCTCGGCGTTGAGTGTGCCGACGATCGTTGCCTCACCGCTGAAATCTTTAAGCAGGTCGCCTACCTGGACGCCCTGGATCGACTTGGTGATATCATATTTCGGGATATCGGATTTAGCGTCGAGCACGACCGAGGTCTCGACCTTGCCACCATAGGTGTTGAGCTTGATCGGTTTCATTGATACCAGGCCATTTTGAGCCTCGAGCTTGATATCGAGATCGCTCATCCTGAGATTCTGCACCTTGATCTTCGCAATCTTGAGGGTACCGTCGATATCGAGATCGCGCAGGGACTGCATCGGTAATTCAATCTGAACGTCTTCGCTGGCAGCGTCACCCTGCGAGGCATCGGCTTCAGCCGGCCCGGTCGCAGGCGGGGTTCCGAGCAGCGCGTCGACATCGAGATTGTCAGAGGAGAGATCAAACTTGAGTGCGGGTTTGGCAAAATTGGCAACCTGCACGCTGCCCCCGATCTGGAACTCGTTTAAATTGAGCGCCATGTCGCGCAGCGCCAGTTGTTGCTGCTCGATCAGGTACTCCACGTTGGCCTCGATATCGAAAATGATGTCGAGGTCACCACTGGCGCTGGCATCGAGATGCAGGGTCATCGGGAAAGGCTGGTTCGGTTCGATGCGGCCGGTGCTGATATCGAGATCGACGATACGGAATTCGCTGCCTGCCTGCTCGTCCTGCCACAGCAGTTTTATGTTCTCCAGGTCGAGTCCACCAAAAGCCCCCTTGATTTCAAACTCAGACTCACCCTCGCCGGGCTCATCGGTGGCACCGGTTTCGGTACCCGGCGCCGTCTGCGCCACCAGGTCATCCCAGTTGGTTACGCCAGCCTTGTTCCTGGTCAGGTTGAGTTCGAGGTCGCGTAATACCAGCTTGTCGATTTCCGGGGCAAAGGTGACCAGGGAGGCAAGATCGACGCTGATGCTGGCCTCCTTGACCTTGACCATTGGCAGTGCGCCGAAACCCTCGGCGTTAGAAAAACTCATCGCGCCCAGTTTCATGCCAAGCGCCGGGAATACGGTGAGGTCGACGTCGCCGTGAAACTGCAGCTCGCGCCCGGTCTGTTCACGCACCAGTTCGGTGAGATCCTGCTTGTAGTCATTGGGGTCGAAAACGGTGACAAATATGGCCACCACGGCGACCAGGAATGCAATCGCGGCGACCACGCCGATAATAAGGTAACGAATGATTTTCTTCATAACGGGTTAGTAGCTTTATACCTTGGCTTCGATCTGAAATAATGCCCCGCAATGTGGCACGAAATGGAACTTGATACAAGATCATGATCGACAAACTGATTGACTGGGCCGACCGGGCTACGGGCTACCGTTTACGGGGCCCTGGAGACGATAGCAAGCTCAGACTGGTAGTGATACCGGTACTGCTGATTTTACTATTGTTAACATTGCTGGGTATCTACTGGAGCGACGAACCGGATCCGTTCGATATCGAGGAAGCGGCGGCCGAACATGCGCCGGTGACCGAATCAAGGCTCACCACCGGCAGTTATACCACCAGCGCACTGATTACCGCGATGGAGACGCTGCTCAACAAGCGTGGCGGCTATCTCAGCAACGACATCATGCCACCTTCAATCTGGCTCGATAACATCCCTAACTGGGAGTTCGGCGTGCTGGTGCAGTCACGCGACCTGGCGCGCTCGATGCGCAATGACTTCAGCCGCTCGCAATCGCAATCGGCCGAAGATGTCGATTTGATCATTGCCGAACCGAAGTTCAACTTCGATAATAAATCCTGGTTTTTACCAGCCACCGAAAGTGTCTACGGCGAAGGTGTAACTGCACTCTATGGCTACCTCGAGCGCCTGCAAAACCCCGGCGATCCGAATGCGCAGTTTTACGCGCGCGCGGACAACCTGCAGGAATGGCTGGGGCAGGTTGAGAAACGCCTCGGTAGCTTGTCGCAGCGCCTGAGTGCAAGCGTCGGGCAGGTACGGCTCAATACCGACCTCGCCGGCGACGCCGAGGCGGTGCAATCGACGCGCACCAGTTCCCAGGTCGAGGTTAAAACACCCTGGGACGAGATCGACGACGTATTTTACGAGGCGCGCGGCGCCTCCTGGGCTCTGGTGCAATTCATGAAGGCGGTGGAAATCGATTTTGAGCCGGTGCTGCAAAAGAAGAATGCCCTGATCAGCCTGCGCCAGATCATTCGCGAACTCGAGGCGACCCAGGATCCGATGTGGAGCCCGATTATCCTCAACGGCAGCGGTTTCGGCATTTTTGCCAATCACTCGCTGGTCATGGCCTCGTATATCTCACGCGCGAATGCCGCGGTAATCGATCTACGCAGCCTGCTGTCGCAGGGCTAACCACCAGGCCGCTCTCACCGACCCGGCTCGCCATTCCGTCGACCTTATCTGTCATTCCGGCGAAAGCCGGAATCCAGTCCAACAATCGTGCTCGAAGAGCACACCTTATCTGCTGGATCCCGCCGGTCCGACGCATCGGGTCAAGCCGCGCGATGACAG
>Ga0265303_10001644_pt1 | contig 13814 bp, 15 predicted proteins | sample Helome_2_FD_192494 | JGI IMG/M metagenome (GOLD analysis project Ga0265303, IMG submission 192494) | Marine sediment microbial communities from subtidal zone of North Sea - Hel_20160317 (Illumina Assembly) | ecosystem: Environmental > Aquatic > Marine > Subtidal zone > Sediment ... | reverse complement strand
AAGGGCGCACAGCCCAGATGCGTACAGGAACCTTCAACCACGAGGAACTCGGGCTTGATGGACCGCGTCTCATTGGCTGCATAATCCGGTTGCTGCTCAACGACTTCGGAATCCGGGTCCCGCAGCTGGTCGAGGTCCTGAGGCAATTTGGCCATCATGTCCTCATCGCGACGCAGCACGAATACGAGCCTGCCCCGCCAGAGCACACGCACCATTTCGCCCGGCTTCATCGAGCCGATCGGCACCTCAACCGGCGCACCGAGCGCCTGGGCGCGAGCGCTGGGTTTCAGCGACGAGATAAAAGGAATTGCGACCATCCCGGCGCCAATAGCACCGGTTGCAACGGTTGCAACAGTAAGAAAATGACGCCTATTGCGATCAAGGTCGTCTTCGGTCATCAGGCACTCCCATAAGCCGCTCTATCCGGCGGCCCCTAATTCAGCGCTTTTTTTTGCTTTATTTCGAAACTGGTAGATTTGCAGCAAACCCGGTTTCCCGTCAGGATGACGGATGCCCCGAACCTAGGTACGGAAACACGGCGCATTATACACGCGGCCAATCGAAATTGGCTAGATGCTAATAAGGAACATTTCAGAGACTCCGGGACATCGTTTGGCCAATTTGAAGTCAGCTTTTGTCTTTATCTTGCAGTCGATCGTCGTTGGACTGGCGGTCGCCTTCCTCGTCGTGCTCGTTCGGCCAGACCTGATGCCGGGCATTGGCGATGAGCAGCACGAGCCTGCCAGCTACGCCGATGCGGTCGGTCTGAGCGCCCCTTCAGTCGCGAACATCTATACAAAACGCCTCGTCCAGGAGAGCAATACGGCGACTGACCGGACTCGTTTTCGTGTCGAAACGGCATTTGCCTCGGCCGTGATCATCGACCAGGAAGGCTACCTGGTCACGAATTACCATGTATTCCAGGACGAGCCGACCGAAATCCGCGTGCAATTCAGTGATGGCCGGATCGCCGAACCGCAGATCGTCGGCCTTGACGCAGAAACCGATCTGGCCCTGCTTAAAGTCAATCTTGCCGGACTGCAACCTATCAAGCTCGCCAAGTCCGGAGAATTGCGGATCGGCGATGTGGTGCTGGCCATTGGCAATCCCTATGGGCTGTCGACCTCCGTGACCCAGGGCATCGTCAGCGCGACCGGACGCAACCTCTACCAGCTCGTGACGTTTGCGAATTTCATCCAGACGGACGCCGCGATTAATGCCGGCAACTCGGGTGGTGCGCTAATCAACAGCCTCGGTGAGCTGGTCGGTATCAACGCCGCGGTTCTGGTACAGGATACCGGCACCGAGGGTATCGGCTTCGCGATCCCGGTCGACCTGGTCCGCGGTGTCGTGGAACAGATCAAGCTGCACGGTCGCGTCATTCGCGGCTATATGGGCCTCCTGCCCGATGACCTGACCGACGCGGAGCGAGACGCGCTGGGTATCGAGAACAGCACAGGCATCATGCTCATGGAAGTCTACGAGGGCGGGCCTGCTGCCGCGGCCGGGCTGCAAGCGGGAGACATCATCCTCGAGATCAATGGCGAACCGGTCTATTCGCAGCGCCAGGCGTTGCTGATATCGGCCAGCACAGCGCCCGGAGACACCGTCGAGATACTGGGTATTCGTGATGCCGTGCGTTTCGTCACGACCGTGACGACTGGCGAACGCCCGCAGAGTTTATACGACGCGCCGGATTGAAGCTCCGAGCTGCCGCAGCTTCTCCTCGATCCTCTCGTAACCACGATCAACGTGGTAAATCCGGTCCACGACTGTCTCCCCTTTTGCGGCAAGGCCGGCCAGCACCAGTCCTGCTGAAGCACGCAGGTCGGTCGCCATGACGGGAGCCGCCGTGAGGCTGTCGACACCTGTGCAAATCGCCGTGTGACCTTCCAGCTGGATATCCGCACCCATGCGCTGCATCTCCAGCACATGCTGGAAGCGATTCTCGAATATCGTCTCGGTGATCGTACCCACACCTTCTGCAACGGCGTTCATGGCGCAAAACTGCGCCTGCATGTCGGTCGGGAATGCAGGATACGGTGCCGTCCGGATGTCGATCGCTTGCGGGCGCTGGCCCTGCATGTCGATCTCGATCCAGTCTTCGCCGGTCTCGATACTGGCCCCCGCTTCGGCCAGTTTGATCAAGACCGCTTCGAGCGTGTCTGGCGCCGTGTTGACGGCGCGAATCTTGCCGCCGGTCATCGCGGCTGCGACGAGATAGGTTCCCGTCTCAATGCGATCCGGCAAGACCGGGTAGGTCGTGCCGCCCAGGCGCTCGACACCCTGAATGTTGAGCGTGCTGCTACCCACACCTTCAATCTGCGCACCCATTCCTATGAGGAAGTTCGCGAGGTCGGTGACCTCGGGCTCGCGGGCTGCATTCTCAAGCACTGTTTCGCCATCGGCGAGTACTGCCGCCATCAGCAGGTTTTCGGTGCCGGTCACGGTCACCACATCGAAGACGATATGGGCGCCTTTCAGCCGCTCCGCGCGGGCCTTGATAAAGCCCTCTTCCACAACGACATCCGCGCCCATCGCCTGCAGCCCTGCCACGTGCAGATTGACAGGGCGTGCGCCTATGGCGCAGCCGCCCGGCAGTGAGACATCAGCCTCACCAAAACGCGCAACCAGCGGTCCAAGCACGAGAATTGACGCGCGCATCGTCTTGACGAGTTCATAGGGTGCCTGCCGCCGATCGACGTTGCTGGCATCGATCTCGACCCCGGCCTTGTCGTCAACGGTTACCTGCACGCCCATCATCTGCAGGAGCGACAACATGGTGGTCACGTCTTTAAGATGCGGAACATTGCTGACGGTCACAGGTTCGCTCGCGAGCAACGTACCTGCCAGGATCGGCAGAGCCGCGTTCTTCGCGCCTGAAATCGTTACCGTGCCGGATAGCCGGCTGCCACCTTCTATCGATAATTTATCCATGAATCAGGCTCCACCACCCGCGGCCTGCCATTCTCCCGGCGTCAGCGCCTTGATCGACAGGGCGTGAATTTCATTGCCAACGAGCGCACCGAGACACTTGTACACGAGCTGGTGGCGCGCAATCGGGCGCTTCCCCTCGAATTCCTCAGCCACGACCAACGCTTCGAAGTGCGTATTGTCGGCACTCATGACCTTGACGAGCGCATTCTCGAATCCGGCCTCGATTAATCGTTCTATTTCAGATGGGTCCATTGCAATCAGGGTCCGCTAATACCTCGGGGCGCGAAGTGTACCCGTAATTTGACCGACGTCCCAACGACGAACGCCGATTTGTGTATCATATCCGACCCTTTCCCAGTCAGACGACCATGCTCGCTAATTCCATTCTCGTTGTTGCCGGCCTCGCACTCCTGATCTGGGGCGCGGGTCGCTTCGTTCATGGTGCAGCGGCAACCGCAAGAAACCTGGGGGTCGCGCCGCTGATGATCGGCCTGACGGTCGTGGCGCTGGCAACCTCCGCTCCCGAGATCCTGGTCTCCATAGTCGCCGCAATAGATGATCAGCCCGGGCTGGCATTTGGCAACGCAATCGGGTCGAACATCGTCAATATCGGCCTCGTTCTCGGCATGACAGCAATGATCCGGCCCATCAAGCTGGAATCCGCCACGCTGCGCCGTGAGATGCCCGCGCTCCTCGCGGTCTCTCTGCTGACGGTCTCTTTATTCCTCGACGCGTTTCTGAGCCGCATCGACGGTATTGTCATGCTGACCGGCCTCGTGATTGTCATGGTATGGCTTGCACGCCTCGGTATGCGCTCAGCCGCCAATGATCCCATCAAGATCGACTACGAAGCAGAGATTCCCGATGACGTCAGTATGACGATGGCTATCGTTTGGCTGCTGGTTGGTCTCGCCATTCTCCTGGTCGGCGCCAAGATGCTCGAGTATGGCGCCGTACGCATCGCAGAAGACCTGGGCGTGTCCGAGGTCGTTATCGGTGTCACGATCGTTGCATTCGGCACGAGCCTGCCGGAACTCGCTGTTTCGCTCGCCAGCGCACTCAAGGGTGAGTACGGCCTCGCGATCGGCAATATCGTCGGTTCCAACATTTTCAACCTGCTCGCCGTAATTGGTGTCGCGGCGACCATCGAACCGTCGGCGCTCGCACCGTCGGTACTCAGCCTGCACATCTTCGTCATGGTAGCGTTCACACTCGTGTTGTTCGCCATGACCTACGACTACGACGGCCGGGCGAAGCTCTCACGCCTCGAAGGTGCAGGCCTGCTGATCGCCTACATGGCCTACAACGGATACGTGATCGCGCAGAACATTTAAGACCGGCCTCGGTTAGAATATGGCAATTCCCACCTGGTTGAGAGCTTGAGTTGCCTGACACGCTGACAAAGGACGAGTTACTCGCGCTGGCTGCCAATGTTCTCGATATTGAAGCGCGCGCCGTCGATACCCTCAAATCCCGCCTGAACGATGACTTTGTTGCCGCCTGCCAGCTTTGCCTGGACACGCCGGGCCGCATTGTCGTCACCGGCATGGGGAAGTCCGGGCACGTGAGCAACAAGATCGCCGCAACGCTGGCATCGACGGGCACGCCCGCGTTCTTCATGCATCCTGGCGAGGCCAGCCACGGCGATCTGGGCATGATCACGAGTCACGACCTGCTGCTCGCGATTTCCTATTCCGGGGAGACCGCCGAAGTGGTAACGATACTTCCGATCGTCAAGCGCCTGGGTGCCAGGATGATTGCAATGACCGGCCAGCCGGGGTCGACAATGGCAGAAGCTGCGGACATTCACCTGGACATCAGTGTCGAGGAAGAAGCATGCCCGCTGAAGCTCGCTCCGACAGCCAGCACGACAGCAACGCTGGCCATGGGTGATGCGCTCGCCGTCGCACTACTCGAAAAACGAGGTTTCACGGCCGAAGACTTCGCTCGTTCGCACCCGAGCGGCAGCCTGGGAAAACGTCTGTTGCTGCGCGTCAGTGACGTTATGCGCACCGGTGACCGTATCCCGTCCGTGAGTGCCGACGTCACCCTGCGCGACGCCCTGCTCGAAATGACCGACAAGGGACTGGGAATGACGGCTGTCGTCGATAATGACAATACGATCATGGGCATCTACACGGATGGCGACTTGCGGCGTACGCTCGACAAGGGCGCTGATATTCGTACGACCACTATTCGCGACGTCATGCATACGAACTGCACGACAACATCGGCCGACGTGCTCGCGGCGGAGGCCCTGCACTTGCTCGAAGAAAACAAGATCACATCGCTGCTTGTGGCGGATGACAGCAATCGGCTGGTCGGCGCGCTGAATATTCATGACTTGTTCCGCGAGGGGCTAATGTGAGCAGAGCACTGAATCGCCTCGACAGGATTCGCCTGATCGCCTTCGATGTCGACGGCGTCTTCACCGATGGCCGTTTCTACCTGTCCGACGAGGGGGTGGAAAGCAAGGCATTCCACACGCAGGATGGCTACGGGGTACGCCGCCTGCTCGATGCCGGCATTGCGGTCGGCGTCATCAGCGGACGCAGTTCAGAGGCGGTAAAAAATCGCATGGCAGAACTTGGCGTGGCCCATGTCATTCTCAGCTGCAAGGACAAGGTTGCCGCCATGGACGAACTCGCCGCATCGCTCGGGCTACCGATACAGGAATGCGCTTTCGTCGGGGACGACCTGCCGGACCTGCCACTGCTCGAACATGTCGGATTCTCATTCGCCGTTGCCAACGCGGTCCCTGCCCTGCAGGAGTACTGCGACTACGTGACGAAGAACCCGGGCGGCTTTGGTGCGGTTCGGGAAATCTGTGATCTCATCGTCGCGGCGAACGAATACACCAGCTGATGAGCCCTCGCACAGTCACGCTCATCGTCGTCATGACTGCTGCCGCGGTCGCCAGTTGGTACCTCGCACGCAACAATCGGCCAGCCGAACCGGAGACGGTCCCCTACGACCCGGGACACCAGGGCTACTATCTTAAAACCGCGCGCATCCTCGGAACCGACGAAGATGGCAGCCTGCTCTACGAAATCGAAGCTGCCTACGCACAACAGGAAACGCGTGACAGAGTCGAGTTCCGGGACGTGCGAATTCGGTACTCGCCCGACTCGAGCATTCCCTGGGTTGTAAATGCTGATGAGGCAACACTCAGGGAGGGCACGCCCGGAATCAGCCTCCGCGGTTTCGTCAAGATTTTGAACAGCGGAGAAACCCGGGAGAAAGACATCGAGATCCGAACCCAGTACCTGGAATTCGACCCCGACCAGTTCATTGCCGAGACCGAGGAACGCGTTCAAATTCGCTTCGGCACGCGCAGCGTAACGGCAACGGGCATGCTAGCATCACTCAAAGACGACAGAATCGAGCTCAAGTCCAACGTACGCGGTAAAATCGTTCCTTAAAAATGGCAAGACTAAATCAAATCCTGGTGTACGCACTCGCGCTTGCTTGTCTGTCGACCCCGGCCGCAGCCCAGGTCGTCGACCTGGACCAGTTGCCGTGGACACTGGACTCTGAAACGGCTGTTTTTGACGGCAAGACAGATACCTACCTCTACACGGGCCTGCGATTTTCGCAGGGGAACATATCGATCGAATCGGATGAAGGTCGTGCGACCAACGGCACCGAAAACAACCGGGAACTGAAGTTCACAGGCAACGTTGTTATCGTCGTGGATGACGGTCGAATCGAGTGCGACAACGCTGATCTGCAGTTTGTCGGCAGCACCTTGAGTGTGGCGGTTGTCACCGGGTCCCCGGCAACCTATGACCTGAAAAGAGCAACTGCGGATGACGTCACCCATGCCGAGGCCGGGCGACTGCGATACGACGTGGTCGAAGGCGTTATTGAGTTCTCGGACGAGGCAACGATCACCGAGAGCGGCAACCAGATCTCCTCCAACTACCTCCTCTACAACATCGCTGAGCGACGTATCAAGGCAGACTCGACAGGGTCCGCCGATGATCGTGTCCGCGTTACCTATACGCCGACAACGGATGAAGGTGCGGAGGATGAAGAGGACGCTGAATCCACGGAAGACAACGAGAATCCATGAGCATTCTCAGCGTTCAGGACGTCTCCAAAAGTTATAAACTGCGCAAGGTCGTCAAAGGCCTCTCGCTGGAAATAAAGAGCGGTGAAATTGCCGGATTGCTCGGCCCGAACGGCGCCGGCAAGACGACCGCCTTCTACATGATTGTCGGTCTCATTGCCGCAGACTCCGGCAATATCCTGCTGGATGGAAAAGACCTGACCGCCCTGCCAATGCATCGTCGTGCGAAGCTCGGTGTTGGCTACCTCCCGCAGGAAGCCTCGATTTTTCGCAAACTCACGGTTGAGCAGAACATTCTTGCCATTCTCGAGAACCGTGACGACCTGGATCGCGCAGGTCGCGAGCAGGAACTCGAGAACCTGCTCGATGAACTGCATGTCGGGCACGTACGCTCGAGCCTGGGAATCAGTCTTTCGGGTGGCGAGCGGCGGCGCGTCGAAATCGCACGGGCACTTGCCGCGGACCCGCTATTTGTCCTGCTTGATGAACCGTTTGCCGGCGTCGATCCGATTTCAGTCCTGGACATCCAGCGCATCATCCGCCACCTGTGCGAACGCGGCATCGGGGTGCTGATCACCGACCACAATGTCCGCGAGACTCTCGGTATCTGCGGTCACGCTTACATCCTCAGCGACGGCAGTCTCATTGCATCTGGTGCCCCGGAAGAAATTCTCGAGAATCAGCACGTTCGAGAAGTGTATCTCGGACAGGAGTTCAAACTCTGAGGCAGACTGTACACATCAACACCTTGTGCGCGCGAAAGTCGCCCATAGAGTAGTCAATACGCATGCTTAAACCGTCATTGCAGCTAAAACTCGGTCAGACACTGACCATGACGCCGCAATTGCAGCAGGCAATTCGCTTGCTGCAGCTCCCCGTGCTCGACCTGAACGCGCAGATCCAGGAGGCCCTCGAAGAAAACATAATGCTCGAGATGGAGGATCTTCCCGATGTCCCGAGCACGACCGCCGAGACCACCGCCGAAGTTGAGACCATCAAAGCAGACGAGGCCTGGGAATCACGCTCAACGGAACGCATCCAGGACGGCGGCTGGAACGGCGAAGGCCGACCCATCACCGAGTTTGCGGATGAGTCCGGGCAGTCCCTGCGCGACCACCTCTTGTGGCAGCTCGAGATGGAGCACTTTTCACCGCGCGAGGTCATTATCGGCGAGGCCATCGTTGACTCTATCAATGACGATGGCTATCTCGAGGCCGATTTCGAGGAGATCCAGGATTGTCTCGATGAGGAGCCGCCGGTCTCCGAACGTGAAGTCGAGAAAACCCTGGTCAAGATACAGCGCCTCGACCCCATGGGGGTCGGTGCCCGGGATCTCTCGGAATGCATCGTCCTGCAGCTCAGCCACCTCGACTGGAACATCCCGGGACTGCAACTGGCCATAGAGATCGCCGGCGATCACCTCGACCTCGTGGCGACACGCGACTATGGCGAGTTACGGCGCAGCCTCCGCACGACCGAGGATGACCTGCACGAGGCGCTCGCGTTGATCCGTGGCTGCAATCCTCGACCAGGAACTGCCGTCAGTCCGGCCGCCGCGGAATACGTCATCCCTGACGTGTTCGTTCGCAAGATCGACAATCACTGGCAGGTTGAAATCAGTCCGACAGGGGTACCGCGCCTGTCCGTGAACCAGCAGTATGCGAGATTGCTGCGCGGCAGCGGTGAGCACACCGTCCTGAAGTCACAATTGCAGGAAGCTCGCTGGTTGATCAGGAGTCTCGAAATACGAAACGAAACCCTGCTCAAGGTCGCAACCAGTATCGTCACGCGACAGACCGAGTTCCTCGAGCACGGTGACGAAGCGATGAAACCCATGGTACTCAGGGACATTGCCGACGAGATTGGCATGCACGAATCAACGATTTCACGTGTAACCACCAACAAGTACATGCACACGCCTCGCGGCGTCTTCGAATTCAAGTACTTCTTCTCTTCGCACCTGTCATCGGCCAGCGGCGAGGACCAGTCCTCGACCTCGGTTCGCGCGAAAATACGCAAACTGATCGGTGCCGAGAACCCGGCCAAGCCACTCAGTGATAGCAAGATCACGAACTTACTGAAGGAAGAAGGCATTTCAGTTGCGAGACGCACGGTCGCGAAGTACCGTGAAGCTATGAACATCCCCTCGTCGAGCGAACGCAGGGTTCGTGACGCAAGGTGAGAAGAGATCTACGTAAGAGTCACAACATGAAGGAGGACCCCCGAACCGTTATTCTGAACCCGCAGGCAAATCAAGAATATGGGAGACCATTATGCAGTTGAATGTTTCAGGCCATCATGTCGAAGTAACTGAATCCATGAGAGAGTATGTCGGCGCGAAAGTAGACAAGATCGCACGACATTTTGACATCGTGTCTGACGTCCAATGTATCCTCACCGTCGAGAAGCTGCGGCATAAAGCCGAAGCTACAGCCAGCGTCAACGGCGGCACTATTTATTGCGACCACATCGAAGAGGACATGTACGCCGCTATCGATGGGCTCGTTAGCAAACTTGAACGACGAGTTCGCAAGTACAAAGAGAAACTCGGCGATCATCACGCAAAAGACAAACACAAAGAACGTTATGCCTGATCAGGCCGTCCCGGTGCGGTCCCGCCGGACCGCACCGGACGTATTCAAGCAGACCCTATTCCTATGTCGCTCCAAGAATTCATTAAGCCGGATGGCGTCCTGTGCAACGCATCTGCACGCAGCAAGAAGCATTGCCTCGAGATTCTGAGCGAACTGTTAATCCGCAATATTCCTGATGTCGCGAGTGACGATATATTCGAATGTCTGATTGACCGCGAGCGTCTCGGATGCACAGGTCTGGACAAGGGCGCGGCATTTCCCCACTGCCGCGTTAAAGGCATCGACAAGAGTGTCGCTGTACTTATCAAGTTATCCGAGCCCATCGACTTCGATTCACCCGATGGAGAGCCGGTGGATATTATCTTCGGCATGATGGTGCCTGAAGAGATCGACGACAAGCATCGCGAAGACGTCAAGTTCGTCACCAGGGTCCTGTCCGACGAGGGCCTGCGGGCACGACTGCGGGAAATGAGCAGCAGCAGCGACTTATACGATGCACTGATTAACGGCGCGGAAATGACATGTCAGGCGAACTGCGATTAATCATTGTCAGCGGGCTTTCCGGATCGGGAAAGTCTGTCGCCCTCCACGTCCTCGAAGACCTCGGGTACTTTTGCATCGATAATTTGCCGGCCGGCCTGTTACTCGCAGCGGTTGACGAAGTGCGGCGCAGTAACGGCAACGCGACCCAGAACCTCGCTGTCGGCGTGGATGCGAGGAACCCCGGGGACAACCTCGACGCTCTCCCCGAACTGCTGCGCGAACTGGGCGACCAGGGTGTCGAGACGGACATCATATTCCTGCACGCAAGTGACGAAATCCTGTTGCAGCGATACGGTGAGACGCGACGCCGTCACCCGCTTGCGGAACAGGGCAAGCAACTGCGTGCGGCGATTAGCTCGGAGAGAGCCATACTCTCCGAATTGCAGGTGAGTGCAGACCTGATCATCGATACATCGCAGTCCAGCATCTATGAACTGGCCGACATTATCCGCTCGCGTGTGGATCGGCGCGGGTCGAAGTCCCTGTCGGTACTCATCGAGAGCTTCGGCTTCAAGCACGGAATCCCGACCGACGCGGACTTCGTCTTTGACTTGCGTAGCCTGCCCAACCCTTACTGGACGATGGCATTGCGCGGACTGACCGGACTGGATGAAGAGGTCCAGGCTTTTCTGAATGACCAGGAAAAATTTGTCGCTATGTATGAGGATATCAGTGAGTTTCTCAGCCGCTGGATCCCTCATTACCAGAACGCCAATCGCGGCTACCTGACCGTGGCAATTGGCTGCACCGGCGGCCAGCATCGCTCCGTCTACATGACCGAGAAGCTTGCCGCTACGTTACGGAAACACCACGACCCGATCCTGATTCGGCACAGCAGTCTGCCAGAGCATCGTCTCCGTCCGGACTAAGCTGCTAAACTCCGCGAGCATGGAAGCGAGAGAGCACACCAAAGCCAACGTTGAACTCCTCCGGGAGAAGCTTGGCAGTGGACGCATGCGCTCCGCCGCCATCATGGTGAACAGCCTTCACCCCTCTGAAGTCGCCCGCTTGCTCGAATCCCTGCCGCTCAAGGATCGAGCCGTCCTCTGGGAGATGGTGGACCAAGATCTTGAAGGTGATGTCCTCGTTGAAGTTGCCGAGGAAGTTCGTGACGGCCTGCTCGAACGTATGCAGACCGAAGAGCTCATCGCCGCAACCGAAGGCATGGAGATCGACGATCTCGCCGACCTGGTTGCCGATTTGCCTGAAACAGTGACACGGGAAGTCCTCGCTTCACTCGACAAACAGGATCACGAGCGTCTGCAACAGGTCCTCGCCTACGACGAGGAAAGTGCGGGCGGCATGATGAACGTCGACGTCGTCACCGTTCGTCCCGACGTCACGCTCGAGGTTGTGGCCCGATACCTGCGGACCTCGGTGGAAATGCCGGATGGCACGGACTCGATATTCGTGGTGAGCCGCGACAACACCTACATAGGCTCGCTGTTTCTCTCGCGCCTGCTCACGCATGACCCTGAGGAAATGGTCGCCACCGTGATGTCGACCGACCTGATTCCGATTCCGGCACATACGCCATCGAACCAGGTTGTCTGGGAGTTCGAGAATCGCGACCTGCTCTCAGCACCGGTCATCGACGATGACTATCGCGTTCTCGGTCGAATCACGGTCGATGACGTCGTCGACGTCATCCGCGATGAGGCCGAGCATGCGCTGATGGGCGCCGTCGGCCTTGACGAAGAAGATGACATGTTTGCGCCCGTGTTCAAGAGCGCGACACGGCGCGCGCTTTGGCTGGGTGTGAATCTCGGCACCGCCTTTCTCGCGGCTGCCGTAGTCGACCAGTTCAAGACGACCCTGGACGCGATCGTACTACTGGCCGTATTGATGCCGATCGTACCCAGCATGGGCGGCGTTGCCGGTACGCAATCACTCGTGATCATCACGCGCGCCATCGCCCTGGGCCAGATAAATACCGCCAATGCCGCGGGCATTTTGCGCAAGGAACTGCTCGTCGGTGTCTTGAATGGCATTGGCTGGGCCGTCATTGTGTCGCTGTTCACCTACCTGTGGATTGGCGACTGGCGTATCGGCGGGATCCTCGGCGGAGCCATGATTATCAACATGTTCGTTGCCGCCGGTTCCGGCTTCTTTATTCCGCTAACACTGAAACGCCTGAAGGTGGATCCTGCGCTGGCAGGCGGCGTCGTCCTGACTACCGTTACCGATGTGGTTGGCTATATGGCCTTCCTGGGGCTCGCCGCGATCTTCCTCATGTAAATGCGCTGAGGTCCTTCTTGATCCAGCTTGGCGCGAACAGCCGCGGCACTTCGGCGCCATTAACGAAGTCCAGCAACTCGTCTTTCACTTTCATTGCATCCCGGTATCCCAGGTCGATGAGTTCGCGCGTGTAAGCCTGTTCAAAAAGAAGGAAACTCAACAAGCGATTTTCACCCGGATTACCGCCGCCTACACCGCGCAACAACGCACGAATGGCGAACGGCAATTCGGCGCGATGCCTGTGCGCGATGACCCGCAGATCTTCGCTCGGCACGATCAGCATCGTATCGATCGGATGCATCGTCGTATCACCGACATTGATGCTCTCGTCCGGTATGGAGTCGAGCATTTCGTTAATCCGCGTCACACGCTCGAGATCCGAGTACAGACCATCCATGAACAGCGTGTCGAGCATGTAGCCCGCGATTTGCGCGAAACTGGGTGGATCTCCGGGGGCCTCTGGCGTCTTCTCACCGGTCTCGTCGCGAATACCAATGACGAGAATGCGATCAGCGCCCAGGTGCACCGCGGGACTCAAAGGCGTCGCCTGGCGCATCGCGCCATCCCCGAAAAACTCGTTCCCGATGCAGACCGGTGGAAAAATCATCGGCACGGCAATGGATGCCATCAGGTGATCCAGATTCATCTCGATCTGCTTGCCGAGCCGGCGTGTACGTTCCCAACCTTCCTTTTGCGGATGACCCTCGAAAAACGTCGTCGATCGAGCGGACGCATAGCCGGCCGCCGTCACCGCGACCGCATCGAGGTCACCGGCGTCAATCGCATCCCTAATACGAGGGAAATGCACATTCTGGCTGAGCAAATCCCGCAACGGCGCGTTATTCAGCAAGGACTTTGGCATGCCGACGAGCCAGCCCCCGAGAACGAGCGCCGCCATCCAGTGAAGGCTGCTCTTGAGCATTGTCAGGTGATCCGTCTTGTAGACGTGGTGGCAACGAAAGTGCCCCCAGACTCTCTCGAGCTCCGCGACAGCTGCACGGAAATCCTGCGCGCGAGAGGCCAGGACGACGGAATTAACGGCCCCCGCGGATGTCCCACTGATGACCGGGAACGGGTTTGGGCGCCCGTGTGGCGTCAATTCCGCCAACGCTTTGAGCACCCCGACCTGAAAGGCACCGCGGGCACCGCCTCCGGGCAAAACCAGCGCCGTTCTAACCTTGTCCGCAGGACTGTTCATATAATTTGGTCAAAGAGACTCATCGCCATGGAGCAGATCGTATTATAATGCGCGACCAGAAATGGGACCCACATCATGAATCGTAACCTAATACTCGCACTCGCCAGCTTCACCGTACTCGCCACTGCTCTGGGCTTTTCTTCGCTTGGCCTGGCCAACGACCAGGTGACCACAGGCGATCCGGCGCCGGAATTCGAGCTTTCTGACCAAAATGGACAGCTGCACTCGCTTG
>Ga0265303_10001643_pt1 | contig 13820 bp, 13 predicted proteins | sample Helome_2_FD_192494 | JGI IMG/M metagenome (GOLD analysis project Ga0265303, IMG submission 192494) | Marine sediment microbial communities from subtidal zone of North Sea - Hel_20160317 (Illumina Assembly) | ecosystem: Environmental > Aquatic > Marine > Subtidal zone > Sediment ... | reverse complement strand
AAGCCAGTCGTCAGGCGACGCCGCGCGTTGCTGGTATTGCGGCGGCCGGATCGGCCGCCAACCTCGGCACCTCGTCGAACACCCAGCTCGCAGAGTTATCCCGGCGCCCCGGTGACGGGATGATGCGGTAGTCGCCGTCCTGTTCCAGGGCTTCGAGGCGCACGCGGTCAATCTGCCAGCCTCGGCGCCGCAGGTCGCGCATCGTTTGCCAGTAGGCCGCCATCACGCGGTCTTCCCGGTCGGCGCGCACCACGGGCCAGTCTTCTACGTCCGGCGCCCGCCGCGGCAGGATGGACTCGCCGTTTGCCTTGTCCTGGAAAATATTCCGCAGATTACGCTTCAGGTGTTCCTGGTCGTTCTCCGGCTCCAGCATGAAGCTGCGGAAGAAGAACCAGCGCATCATCGTGTTCTCTTCGTCGATGGGCGTGGAGATCTCGTAGAACACGTTCTTGAAGCCCGAGCCCATGCCGCCGATATCCACCTCGCCGCGCAGCGTGAAGCCGGGCACCATGAACGCCAGCCGTGACACCACCTGAGTGCGCTCACTGCGCATTTTTTTCCACTTGCCCCTGGTGACGCTCGGTGTCGACACGATCTTGGTGCGAAAGCCGAATTCCGTGGGCTCGACCTGGTGGTCGGGCGGGCGCACGGGATTGTCGCCACCGAAGTTGATGCCGTGCACGATGGGCAGGTGCACGTGGTCGAGGTCGGTCATCTTGGCCCAGTGCACGTTACAGGCCCAGGTGTCTGCAAAGCGCACCTGCCGCCAGTCGGGGTTCTCGAATTCCGGCATCGGGTAAATGGGGGTCGCCGCCGCCGGATCGTCGCCGAGAAATACCCAGACCAGGCCGTATTTCTCCTGCACCGGGTAGCTGTCGACCTGCGCGGCGGCAGGGATATCACCGGTGGGATCGGCCTGCGACGGGATCTGCACGCAGCGCCCGTCGCCGCCGAAGCGCCAGCCGTGAAACGGGCAGGCCACGGTGCCGTCATCATGACAGCGGCCCCGGGCCAGGCGCGCGCCGCGGTGCGGACACACCCCGCTCAGGCAGTGGGCCTGGCCTGCCGGGTCTCGAAACAGCACGAAATCGCGGCCCAGCATGCGCGCTGCCACCGGCTTCTCAGCCACGTTGTCACTGAATTCCGCCACATACCAGACGTTTGTGAAGAGCATCTGCCGGCACCTTCCAGGCTGGCCGTCGAGACTTCCAGAATATACACGAGCCCTGCCCACGCCGGCCGGCGCTGGGATCCGGCGTGTCACGATAAGTGCTTGGGCAATTATGTGGCATAGTGTGCGGCCCCGACGGCGGGGCCTTTTGCGTATCAGGAGCAACGGATGAGCGAGCAGCAGTGGGACAGCCCCCCGGAGATGAGTATCGATACCGACCGCACCTACCAGTGCAAGATTGAAACGGACCGCGGCACCATCGCCCTGGAACTCTATCCGGAGCACGCCCCGGTCACGGTCAACAACTTCGTGTTCCTCGCCGGCGAGAATTTCTACGACGGCACGAGCTTTCACCGTGTGATTAACGACTTCATGGTGCAGGGTGGCGATCCCACCGGCACGGGTCGCGGTGGGCCGGGCTATCGCTTCCAGGACGAATTCGACAACAACCCGCTGCGGCACGAACGTGGCGTGATTTCCATGGCGAATGCCGGACCCGGCACCAACGGCAGCCAGTTTTTCATTACGCACGGTCCGCAGCCGCATCTCGACGGCCGGCACACGGTGTTTGGCAAAGTCGTATCCGGAGTGGATGTGGTGGACGCTATCGAACAGGGTGACAGCGTGACCCGCATCACCATAACGGAACCATAGAGAGGCCATTTCGGCCCAAAGATAATTAATAGGGAGAAGACAACTATGCGCGCATTCATGATCGTGTTGCTGATGCTTGGCCTGGCCAGTACTGTCCAGGCGGCGCCGGATACACTGAAGCGAATCAAGGAAAGCGGCGAGATACGCATCGGCTACAGGGAAGCCACCGAGCCGTTTTCGTTCAAGGCGGAAGACGGCCGCGCAGCCGGCTATTCCATCGACCTGTGCGGCCGCGTTGCGACCGCGGTTCAGACCAAGCTTGGCCTGAAGGAACTCAAGACCACCTATGTGCCCGTGACGGTAAAAGATCGCTTTGACGCGGTGGCCTCGGGCAAGATCGATATCCTGTGCGCAGCCTCCACGATCACGATCAGCCGTATGGAGAAGGTGGATTTCACGGTGATGACCTTCGTGACGGGTGGCGGCATCATGTCGCGCGCCAGTGCGCCAATTCAGATGTCGACCGAGCTCACGGGCAAGAAAGTTGCCGTGGTGGCCGGTTCGACGTCGGAACAGGCTTTCGCCGACTTCCTGGAGGCAAATTTCATCGAGGCGACCATCGTCAAGGCGGATAGCATCGAAGCTGGCCAGCGCATGCTCGATGCCGGCAAGGTGGACGCGGTTGCCGGCGACCAGATCGGGCTGATCGGCCAGATCGTGGTCAACGAGGACCCGCGGGCCTACAAGATTGCCGAAGACCTCTATTCCTATGAGCCTTACGGGCTGGTCGTCGCTCGGGGCGACACGGAGTTTCTGATGGTGGCCAATCGTGCCCTGGTCAGGACTTATCGCACGGGCCAGTTCAAGCCGATCTACGATCAGTGGCTTGGCCGCATTGGGCTGCGTCCCACCCCGGTTCTGCAGGCCATGTACGTGCTCTTCTCCTTCCCGGAGTAAACCGGCTGGATGCGCGGGCGGCTTAACTGCCGCCCGCGCCCGACTACCAGGGAGCTTTCCAGCCCGACCGAGTTAGCGCCGGTCGGCCAGACCCGCCAGGCTGCTGCGGAAATAACGATCCAGCAGGCGATTGAGTTCGCGGCGTGCAGCTTCCCCGTCCGCGTCGCCATAGGCTTCGTACAGGTCAACGGCGATGCCGTTGAAGCAGTCGAGCAGGGCGGGCTCGAAATGACTGCCACGCCCGCGGGACAGGGTGGCGAGGGTTTGCTGCAGCGGCAGGGGCTGCTTGTAGGGTCGCTCCGAACTCAGCGCGTCGAATACATCGGCAATGGCGAATATTCTCGCCCCGATCGGGATATCTTCGCCGACCAGGCCCGCCGGGTAGCCGGCACCGTCAAACTTCTCGTGATGGCTGCCGACCACGTCACCCGCATCGCTCAACCACCGTGCCCGGCTGGTGATGTCGAGCCCGTGTTCCACGTGGCCCTTCATGGTTTCGAACTCGTCTTCCGTAAGCTTGCCGGGCTTCAGCAAGACATGGTCGCGGATGCCCAGCTTGCCGACGTCATGCAGCAGTGCCCCCTTGATCAGTGCCGGCATATCTTCTTCCGGCAGACCGGCGGCCTCACCCAGGCGCACGGCATACACGGCGACCCGATAATTGTGGGCGTCGGTGTCGCTGTCACGTTTCGCGATTGCGCTGCCGAGTACCTGGATGGTTTCCAGGTTGGCATCCAAAAGCTCGACGCTGGCTGTTGCGAGCCGGTTGACCAGGGTGCTGATGACGGGATACAGGGCGAGTGACGTTGCCAGGACAATGGCGATGACATAGAGCAGCGTCCGGCCAATATTGCCGCTTAGTTTAGCCATGGCCTGCGGTGATACCGCGAAGGCGCCGCCCACCCAGCCCCGGATGGTTTTGTCGGCATCGCGCAGCGCAACAGCGGTTGCCACGTAGGTCTGGTCGCCCAGGCGGCGGGTCACAGCCCGATAGTCGGCGCTGGCGGGCGGGGCGAAATCCAGGTTGGCCGCAGCAGCGCGCAGTTCGTCGATGCCAGGAAATCCCGGGTCGTCCAGGGCCGCGAGTTCGCGTCCGCTTGCATCGAACACTTTCGCCAGCACGAAACGGCCACCGGTCAGTTCCGTTGCGGCGCCTTGGCGCGCCAGGGCCTCCAGGGCGCGCTGCCAGCTTGCCGGACTTGTATCGGAGTCCGTGAGCAAAGGCAAGGCGATGCGGTTGAAGCGCGCCCCTTCCAGGCGTGCGAGTTCGGAGACGGCCTCCTCCAGGCGGGCATTGCCGTTCATCCATGCCACGGCGGCAAATACGGCGCACAGCGCGAGCGCTACGCCGCCCAGTCGCAACACCAGCGTTCGGCGCACCGCGCGTTTCAGCTTGCCCTCGGTCATCCTTCGTCAAGCCTACCCGCTGGGCCGTTGCCTGTCTGCCGCCGCTGGTCAGATAGGTAATTTTCCGTATGTTGCCCAACCGGCCTGCCCGGTAGAAATCGGTTAGAACAAGATCAGGAGACGCCGATGTATATCAATTTCTGGTATCCCATCATTCGCAGCGAAGACCTCGGGCCGGACGCACCGCAGAAGGTCAGCCTGCTGGGTGTCAACGTTGTGGCATTTCGTGATGATGAGGGCGCAGCCCATGTACTCAGTGATACCTGCGTCCACCGGGGCGGGTCCCTGGGCGGCGCCTGGTCCGGCCCGGAGCGCGCACCGCGCCTGATCAACGGTTGCATCGTTTGTCCGTATCACGGCTGGGAGTTCGGTGGCGACGGCGAGTGCAAGAACATCCCGTCTATCGGCTACGGGAAGAAGCCGCCGGCCCGGGCCAAGATCGACTCATACCCGGTGCAGGAGAAATACGGCATTGTGTTCGCCTTCATGGGTGACCTGCCGGCAGAAGAACGGCCGCCGCTGCTCGATGTGGAGGAATATGGCCGGGAAGGCTGGCGCGCCAACTCGATCCTTTTGCTGGATGTGGACTACTACTACGAGCGGTCCATAGAGAACGCGCTGGATCCTGCCCACAACGAGTTTGTGCATCCCACCCACGGCTTCGCGGGCATTAATCGTGACACCTACAAGGTGAACGACTATGACGTCGACGACCATGAGCAGGGCTACGGCATGTGGTTCATGCACAAGTTCAATGCGCCGCCGCTGAAGGGCAAGACCTGGGGCAAGGTACGCGAGGACAGCGGCGACTTGTATGCCGGCGGTGGCACCTATGGCCCGAATACTGTGATCACCAACATCAATATTCAGCCCGGTGTTGGATTTCGCCAGTACTTCTTCGAGCAGCCGGTGAGCCCCACTCACACGCGTATTTTCTTTCTGAACATGCGGAACTTCATGATGGAGCCTGCACAAGACGGCCCCATTCACGCTCGGAACAAGGCCATCGCGAAACAGGACATCGATATCCTGATGGATCTGTATCCCACCGTGACGCCCATCAGCAATACGAAGGAAGTGTTGATGCCGGCGGATAAAGCCATTGTGGCCTATCGCGACTGGCTGGCGCGCTTCGACGAGAGGGGCTGGCGGATCGACTGGGAAGCGTTCCAGGCCCGCAACGGCAAGACGACGGCCTTCGCGATTCCAGGCCCGGCCCGGCGCACGGCTGGTAACTGGGTGCTGGAGCCCGTCCCGCTGCTGCCGAGCCGCGAGGCCCGCAAGCAGAGCAAGGATGATCAGCAAGCGGCCTGACAACCGGGCGCACGCGCCAACGATCGAGGGCGGCCCGCAGGCCGCCCTTGGTTTTTTGCAGCCGGTATCATCACGGTCTGGATCCGAACAGGAACGAATCTTGAGCAGGCTTTTCACCGGTCTCGCTTGCGGGCTGCTGACCCTGGCCCTTGCTGCGTGCGCCAGCCAGGGTGGTGGGCAGGGATCGGGGGCCGCCACCAGGGCCAAGGACCAGGAGTTGATCCTGGTTGCCGGTGCGTCCGGCCGCGTCGGCCGTTACGTAATCGGCCATCTCAAGGACGGAGGCAGGAACTTTCGCTCCCTGACGCGCAGCCGGGCGACGGCCATAGACCGCTGGGGCAAGGCCTATACGGATATGAACTGGGTCGAAGGCGATGTTCGGGATGCGGCGCGCATGCAGGAGATCATGGTGGGCGCGACGGCCGTGATCAGCGTGGTTGGCACGCGCGAAATCAGCGGGCCGAACAGTGCAGAGTTCGTGGACTATGGTGGCGTCGTGAACCTGATCGATGCAGCCAAAGCTGCGGGGGTCGAGCACTTCGTGCTGCTCACGGCCATCGGTGTCACCGATCCGGAGCATCCATTCAACAAGGCGACCAAGGGTGCCCTGCAGTGGCGCCTGAAGGGCGAGGAGCACTTGCGCGACAGCGGCCTCGTGTACACGATCGTCCGCCCGGCCGGGCTGGTGAACCGGCCCGCCGGCGAACAGGGGCTGCTGATCGAGCAGGGTGACAACTGGCGCCCGCTGGTGCGCAGCACGCTGTCGCGGGATGACCTTGCAGACGTGCTGATCGAGTCCTTGCAGAACCCCGGTGCACGCAATGCCACTTTTGAAATCGCCAATGATCCCACCCTGGCGCCCGGCGACTGGCGCGCCAAACTGGCGGCCCTGGAGCCGGATCAGCCCTGACCGGGTCGCGCCAGGCTGGCGCGCAGCTCCTCCAGTTCGGCCCAACGTTCGACCGTGGATTCCAGTTCGGCTTCCGCGCTGTTGACCTGGTCGAGCACGCTGCGTGTTTGTTCGTGCGCACCGGCATAGAAATCCGGTGCGCTGACCTGGGCCTGCAAGGCGGCGACCTGTGCCTCCAGGGTTTCGATCCGGCCAGGCAACTGGTCGAGTTCCCGCTGGTCCTTGTAGCTGAGCTTGTTCCGGCGCTTTGCGAGCCGGGGTTTGCCAGCCTCGCCCTGGCCGGCAGCGCCGGCGGGATCATCCATCTCCGCCAATTGGTGGCCGCGGCGCGCCCAGTCGCTGTAACCGCCCACGTATTCGCGCAGCTGGCCATTCGCCTCGAAGACCAGGATGCTGGTTACCACGTTGTCCAGGAACTCGCGGTCGTGACTGACCACGATCAGTGTGCCGTCGTATTCGGTGAGCCGGGCTTCCAGCGCCTCCAGGGTTTCGATATCGAGATCGTTGGTGGGTTCGTCCAGCACCAGCAGGTTGGTGGCGCGGGTGAACAGCTTGGCGAGGATCACGCGATTGCGTTCACCGCCGGACAGCGCGCTGACCGGCATCAGGGCACGCTTGGCGTCGAACAAAAATCCGCGCAGGTAGCCAATCACATGGCGTTCCTTGCCGTTGAGGTAAATGTAGTCTCGGCCCTCGCCGACGTTCTCCGCCACACTCTTGTCGAGATCCAGCGCGACGCGCAGCTGGTCGAAGTACCCGATCTCCAGCCCGGTGCCGTGTTTGACTGTCCCGGTCTGCGGCTGCAGATCGCCCAGCAGTAACCGGAGCAGGGTGCTCTTACCGACCCCGTTGTTGCCGATGAGCCCGATGCGGTCGCCGCGCATGATCTTCATGGAGAAGTCCCGGATCAGCACCTCGTCGCCGTAGCCATAGCTCACGTTGCGAGCCGTGATCACCTTGCGCCCGGAGCGTTCCGCTTCATCGATATTGATGCGGGCCTGGTCTGGCTGGTCCAGCCGCGCGGCGCGGGTTTTGCGCATGGCCTGCAGGGCGCGGACGCGGCCCTCATTGCGCGTGCGGCGAGCCTTGATGCCTTCGCGGATCCAGGCTTCTTCGGTGGCCAGCTTCTTGTCAAATTCGCGGTTCGCGCGCGCTTCGGCCTGCAGCGAGCTGGCCCTGCGCTCCAGGTACTGGTGGTAAGTGCCCGGCCAGCTGCTCAGGTGGCCCCGGTCCAGTTCGACGATGCGGGTGGCCAGCCGCTGCAGAAAGGCCCGGTCATGCGTGACGAACAGCACACTGCCGGACCAGCCGCGAATGCGCTTCTCCAGCCAGTCGATCGTGGCCAGGTCCAGGTGGTTGGTGGGTTCGTCCAGCAGCAGCAGATCCGGCTTTGTCACCAGCGCGCGGGCGAGGCTCACCCGGCGGCGCCAGCCGCCGGACAACTCCCGCAGCGGCCGCTCGGCAGGCAGCCCGAGTTCGCTGAGCGTGGTGGCCACCCGCTGCTCGATCCGCCAGCCGTCGAGCGCGTCGATCCGTTGCTGCAATTCCTCGAGTTCCCGTAGTGCACGACCCTGTGGGTGCTCCGCCGCACGCTTCTCGTAGTCGGCCACCAGGGCCTGAACCGGCGCCATCGCCTCCGCCACGTACTGGCTCGCCGTGAGTTCCAGCTGGGTGGGCAGTGTCTGTTCGAGCTGGCTGATCCGCAGGTCACTGCGGCATTCGATCTCGCCCTGATCCGGCGCCAGCCGCCCGGCGATCAGCTTCAGCAGCGTGGTTTTGCCAGCCCCGTTGCGGCCCACCAGGCAGACCCGCTCGCCGGGCTCCAGCACGAGTTCGGCATCGCGCAGGATGACCTGGTCGCCGAAGTCGAGGCAGACGTCGCTGAGGCGCACTAGATGCATGGGGCTATGCTAACGATGGTCATCCGGGCGACCAAGGGCAACGAAAGCTACTGGACTACCCGTTAGCCGCCCGCCTGACGGCGTCGGTGGGCGAATGCCATGTTCGCGCCTCCGCGCTAAACTCATCATTAGCCGACATATCCAGGGACGAAGAAGATGAACGATTCCATAGACCGCCGCCAGTTTCTCCGCGGAGCGTCGACAATTGCTGCCGGCGCAGCACTCGGGGGCTGCGCGGAGCCGGGCTCCGATAACTTTGTGAACCCTCCTGGCGTCCCGCTGGGCCCCTTCGGGCCGAAGTCCACGGCCGAAGAGGTCACCGAGGGTGTTGATCTAACTGGGAAAACCGCGCTGATCACCGGGGCCAACTCGGGTCTGGGCTATGAGACGATGCGCGTGCTGGCCATGCGCGGTGCGCAGGTGATTGGCACTGGCCGCACACTGGAGAAGGCCGAAATCGCCTGCGAGAGCATCGGCGGCGGCAGGGCCACGCCAGCCGTGCTCGAGCTGTCGGATCTCAACTCGGTGGCGTCTTGTGCGAGCCAGATCCTGGAGATGGATACGCCCATCGACATGCTGATTCTGAACGCGGGCATCATGGCTTTGCCGGACCTGGAGCAGGTGAACGGTATCGAGCGGCAGTTCTTTGTGAACCACCTCGGCCACTTCGCGTTCGCCGTCGAGCTGCTGGAGCGCGTGAAAGCCGCACCCGCGGGCCGCATCGTGGTGCTCAGCAGCAGTGGCCACCAGTGGGCACCCGATGGGGGCATTCAGTTCGACAACCTGAGTGGTGAGCAGGCTTACGAGCCGATGGCAATGTACGGGCAGTCGAAGCTGGCCAACGGGCTGTTTGCCTTCGAGCTGGCGCGGCGCCTGGAAGGCACCGACACAACGGCCAACGCGGTCCATCCCGGCATCATCAACACGAATCTGGCCCGGCATTTCCCCAAATGGCAGCTGGCCTTCGCGAAATTGTTCGGCTGGACTTTCATGAAGAACGTGCCCGAGGGCGCGGCCACGAGTTGCTATGTGGCAGCGAATCCGCTGGTGGAAGGCATGAGCGGCTTTTATTTCGCCGACTGCAACCCCGTGGTGCCGGACCCGCGCATGGAAGACGCGGCCCTGGCCGCGCAGCTCTGGGAAGTCTCGGAAGAATTGACGGGCGTGCGCTCGGCTTAACGCCCCATGGCAGTCAAACTACGCTGGCCGCGGATCCTGCTCGCGACCATCATCGGCTTTCTGATCGCCAGTAATCTGAACTGGGCTATCGCGGCCTTCGTACTGAACCCGTGGGCAACACCACTGTTCGATGGCTTCATGCGCATGGGTGACGACGGCGCGTCGGGCATCAACATCACGAAAATGACCCTGGGCTTTCTGCCCCACCTGCTGGTGTCGGTGTCACTGTTGATCGTTCTGCCGCAGCCGTCGTCGTGGCCGGTACGGGCGATTGTGGCGACGTTGCTGGTATGTGTGCCGGCGTTCTACGCGACCTACACGTTTCTGTCTGGCTGGGGCAACGTGAACTGGGTACCCCTGATGGGGGCAGCAACGGCCGATACCTTGTGCATTGGCATTGGCACACTCGTGAGCGGATTTTTCATGCGCCACCAGCTCAGTCAGCGATGACACACGGACGGTCTCTGCCGCGTTAGCGCAGCGCCGCTACAGATTCAACGTCATTGTTGCTGACCACTACGCCTTCACAGTAGTTGACGCCACCGCCCGATGTGCCGTCACCGGGCCGCGTGAACACGCGGTAGGGCTCGTAGTCCGGCAGGATGCCGTAATCACCGGTGTACTGGTAGCAGTAGAAGTTCTCGAACAGGAACACTTTCGGCGGGAAGAAGGTGAAGCTGGAGTACATGCCGATCAGCGCTGCGTAGGCCGGCAGCGCGTAGCGGCGCAACGCCGGCCTGAACGGTGGTGAAGTCAGAATCCTGTAGCTGATCCACTGGCCGAAGCTGATGCCGAAGACCATGATGCCGAGCATGATTGGCAGCGAAGCCTTATCGCCGGTGATGTCGATCAGGGCCATGTAGCTGTAGTAGGTGGCAAAGATAGTCAGAGGCGTTACGGCCAGCGCCAGCGCTTTGCCGAGCCAGTAGTTATTCGCGATATTGCGCGTATACGTGTATTGGATCAGGGCGTACAGGACACCCGGCCAGAAGTACATCTTCGAATGTTCCCAGGCGCTTTCATTGACCGCCGCGATCAGCGCCAGGGGTTTCCAGAAGTCGCTCAGCTCGAAGGCAAAGTGCAGCAGGGAGCCGGCAACGCAAATCCAGATAACGCAGCCCGCTTCCCATAGACCGAGTTTGAGTTTGTGATTCACTGTTTATCTCCTGAGGAGTCAGGCCGCAGCGCCGGCCAGGAAATAGGCGCCTAAAGCGGCGATGGCCGCGCCACCCACGCGCAGCATCACCTTGCCCGCAGCGTAGTGCTGGGAAATATCACCGATTATCACGCCGGCAACATGCAGGGCAGCCGTGCCAGTCATGAAGCCCAGTGCGTAGGTCACCGGATTGGCGACCGTGGGCATTTCCGCTCCGTGGGCATAGCCGTGGAAGATCGCGAAGAAGCCGACGGCAGTCATCACCAGGGAGATCGGCAAACGTTTATCGGCCGCGATGGCCAGACCCAGCGCCAGCACTGAGATGGCGATGCCGGCCTCGATGGCAGTCAGGCCGACGTCGAGCCAGCCCAGCAGTCCGCCGAAGGCCATCACGCAAACAAAGGTGGCAGGCACTGTCCAGATTGCGCGGCCGCCGATCTGCGCACTGACGATGCCGACGCTGACCATGGCAAGGAAGTGATCTGCGCCCAGAACCGGATGGGTGAGTCCGGCCAGGAAGGAGCCGTACGGCAGGCTCGCCCCTTCGTGTGCCAGAACGAGTCCTGGCAGCAGCCCGAGTAGGAGTGCAGCGAGCCAGGCGCTCGACCTGAAGTGAGTCTTCATCAGTCTGTGTCTCCGGCTAAGCGCGATCAGGCACTGGGCTTGCGCAGAAAATCCACAACGGCCTTGTTGGCCGCATTGGGGCGGTCGTAGATGGCCGCGTGACCTGCGCCCTGGATGATGTTCGTCTCCAGGTGAGGAATCAGCCGTTTTGCGCGCTTGACGATGGGTTCCGGCTTGTAAAGCGTTTCCTGTTCGCCAAATATCAGCAGGGCGGGCACTTTCAACTGCTTGATGAAGCTTTTCGGTTCGGCCAGGAAGAACTTGCGCAATACGCGCAACCCCTTGCCCATGTCGACCTTATGGGTGTCTTCGTTGTAGACGCCGACAGAGCGATCCACCCGATAGTGGCGAGTGCAAAGTGCCATCAGGCGCGCCAGCTGCCGGTCGAAGGTCTTGCCGTCGCCAGGGCTGCGCGACGACACGGACTTTGCCGTCAGGTCGTGCTCCAGCTCGTTAGCGTCTTTCTTCTTGTTCAGCACCTTGGTGAGCCAGATCTTCACCGGCAGCTTGGCCCGTGATATCCCCGTGGGGCTGAGCATCACCAGCTTGCGAACACGCTCCGGCGCATCGATGGCCATTTTCATCACGATCCAGCCGCCGACGCTGGTACCGGCGAAGTGCGCTTTCTCAATGTGCAGGCCGTCGAGCACGTCGCACAGCCACTGAGAGTAGTCGTCGTTCAGGAAGGACGGCGGGTAAGGGTCACTGCGACCGGGTTGGCCAACGACGTCCAGCGCATACACACGAAAATGTTCGGCGAAGGCCGGTATCTGGCGGTGCCAGAGCGGGGCGCAGCCTGCCACACCCGGGAGCAGCAGCAGGGGTTCCGCGTCGGCCGGTCCGGCCACCAGCATGTGGGTGTGGCCGAAGCGGGTCGGCACGAACTGCGACTCGAACTCGCAGTCGATGAGCTCCAGCGCGTTGTCGTACCAGTCCATGATGGCCCGGTAGCCGTCGGGCGTCTTGTACAGGCTGAAGCGCGCGTCTTCGACCGGCGGCAACTTCGCAGCCAGCCGTGCTATCCGTGGATTGTGGAATGACCGCTCGGCGGCCGTTTCGTTGGCAGTTTCCATCCCCGCTCCCTGTTTGTCCTGAATGACACTGATGCCGTCATGAGCTGCGGCAATTCTTGTGAGTACTTTCGTCATATCAAGCAGGACGGTTTCGGGTTTTTCCGTCTCTTTGTCTATTGGCCGACCCGGGGCGCCGGCCGCAGGCGCAGCCTAGCGGCCCCGGACCAGGGAATCACCGCTTAAGTGGTTGATTCTCCTGATACCAGGTTGACAAGCCTCCCCCGGCAACGGGGCCGTCCGGCCCGTGGTCGCCAGCGCATTAATTCGCGCCCGGGAGCCACCTGGCGCCCGCCAGGCCTTGCCCTGGCCAGGCCTCAGGATGGAATCCAGTCGCTGTGCATCGCAACGCGCAGCATCGAGCGCGGCTCTTCGTAGTCCACGTTCGGACTGTGCTGCACGCAGCGATTGTCCCAGATCAGCACGGACTTGTTGTACCAGCGCACGCGACACTGAAAGCGATCGTCCAGCGAGTGCTCTTTCAGCATGGTCAGGATCGCTTTGCTTTCCCGTGGGTTCAGTCCCTTGATAGCCGTGGCCCAGGCCTTGTTGATATACAACATCTTGCGCCCGGTTTCCGGGTGCGTGCAGATCAGTGGATGCTCAACCTGCGGGAATTTCTCGCGCATCTTGACCAGGCCTTCCAGCGCCGCGACCTTGGCGATGGCGAAATGGCCGGAGTCGATCCCGTACTGGAGCACGTCATGGATCGCGATCTTGTCTGCCAGAAACGCCTTCATGGGTTCCGACAGGTACTCGTAGGACACGTAGTGGCTGGAGAACAGCGTATCGCCGCCGGTGCGGGGCACATCCAGCGCGTATAACATGGCACCGAGGCTCGGGTTCTTCTGGTAGCTGTGGTCCATGTGCCAGCCCAGGTTCTGGGACGACAGCTTCTTCGTGCCACCGGCGCCCTTGAAGTAATACACGCCGGGCGTATCGGTCTTGTTCGGGACGAAAGGCTCCTCTTCCAGCTTGCCGAAGCGCAGGCCCAACTGCTGGAAGCTCTTCTCGTCCAGCTCCTGGTCGCGAAAGACCACCACGGAGTAGTCCAGGAAGGCCTGGTAGATCGCGGTCCAGGTCGTCTCGTCCAGGTTGGCGAGGTCGACCCCGAAGATCTCGCACCCGAGGGCGCCCGTGAGGGGCCGGATGTCGAGCTGGGATGCGTTGTCAGCGGCTTGTGGCTGCGCCATGGCGGTTATCCTCCGTCGGCCGGGTCAGTCGGCAGGTAGTAAAGGTCATATAAGTATAACAATATGACGAGCAGGGCAACTGTGGCAACTCCAAACAAGCTTTCGCCCCGCCGGCGAGGGCAGATCCGGCGGCTTGCGGGCGGTGGCAGATGACCCGGCTTGTCCTCGTGGGCGGCGGTCACAGCCATGTGCAGGTGCTGCTGGCGCTTGCCGGCCGTCGGCCCGGCGAGCTCGAGATCACGATGCTTAGCAAGGATGTGCTGACGCCCTATTCCGGGATGCTGCCGGGCGTGGTCGCCGGCCATTACCAGCCGGCGGACGCGCTGATCGATCTCGCGCCCCTT
>Ga0265303_10001642_pt1 | contig 13820 bp, 12 predicted proteins | sample Helome_2_FD_192494 | JGI IMG/M metagenome (GOLD analysis project Ga0265303, IMG submission 192494) | Marine sediment microbial communities from subtidal zone of North Sea - Hel_20160317 (Illumina Assembly) | ecosystem: Environmental > Aquatic > Marine > Subtidal zone > Sediment ... | reverse complement strand
GCACAGCGAAGCGAATGACATTAATGCATTTGTTCAGGCCTGTCTTTCAGCTTACAATTGGGAGGAGTCTCTTTGCCAATGTGCGGCAGAAAAAGCAGATGAGCGTCTGACACCGAATGGCTTTGCATTTCTAGTTGCTGTAATGAACGAAGACATGGCAAAAGCTGAAGATCTGAGAGGCCAGATGGACATGAATGAAAAGTCAGACGCTGGCATGTTCTTTGTTAACGCTCCTCGAGAATGCGGCGAGGCACTCGAAGGAAATTGAAGTGGATTTATTTGCAATGACATGGGTGTATGGAGCATTCCATAATTCATTAGCTATGAGAGGGGGTAAAATGAGAGCATCTAATTTTAAAATAAGGATTGGATGGATTCTGTGTCTTGTTACAGCAGCAGTACTGTGCAGCGGATTATCTGCGCATGCGCTTATGGGAGATAAAATTAAGGCATATACCGCAGATCAGGTCATGATCGACCCTGATGGAAAGGCGGAGCATGAAGGCAAGATATACATGACGCCGGATAAGATGCGAATGGATGGCATCGCTCCGACTGGGGATGGAAATATTATTTTGATTTTTCGCAGAGATAGAAACATTGGATGGACCTTGAATCCCGAAAAAAAACTCTATATGGAAAGGCCTCTCGACGAAGAAGAGATGGAAGAGAGCACAAAGAAATTTCGTGATTCGAGAAATGAAAAGGTTTTGGGAACGGAAACTGTCAATGGGTTTAAGTGTACCAAAAAAGAGGTCGAAACCACCATAAAGGGCATTTACGGGTTTAAAAAAACTGTAAAAACCATTGTCTGGGTGTCACACAGGTTGGACATGCCCATTCGCACAAAGTCTGAGGACGGATCGATGACGGAACTAAGAAAAATCAAAGAGGGTACCCCGGCGAGTAAATATTTTGAAATTCCCAAAGGGTATAAGAAGGTCGCAAACGTGATTGAATTAATGGATATGGACATGTCAGAGCTTGAAGAAAAGCCTTCAAAACCTGCCGGCGAAGACAAACCATCCAACTCCCCGCTTCCTTTTAAACTGCCCAAGAAGATTACGGATTTGTTCGGTGATTAAGGAATAAATCAGGGGGACGCGATAAAAAAAGGTTCAATGGTTTGGGGCTTCGTTCTACAAGCTACGGCCCCACAAGCACGGTATAGGGTTCAGGTGTCAATGGCGGAGATGATTTTGCAATCATTTAGCGTTAGGTTGTGTTCTCTGCTATGAAAAACAATATATCAATCCGGCTAAAACCGTGTGATACTTAAATTATATCACCATAGATTTCGATGATTATCGAATTACAGGTACTGGCAAGATAACACCACCTCATCATCCCCATGTGCCCGCCTTTTTAATTACTACAATCTAGTGCTTTATTATAAATTCTTGACAATGATGACCAATTCAAATAGGTATAAAGAAAAATTCTTTAACAAACGTCCTGTGTTTTCTGGAAGCGGAACGTTGAACCTCATCTCTTCCTATCTGCTGGCCTCATTCTGAACTGAGTCTCATCTCGATCCAAAATTCATATAACGGGTAGCTCTTCAATTTTTAATTTTCTTATTGTTCTAAAATATAACCGGTTTCCTTTAAAATTTAGCCGAATAATCGGGTAAAGATTCTATGGAGAAACCACTCAAATTGTGCATACCGCGCTCCGAACAGGATACATCTTCTGTTGGGAGCTAAAATCCTATCTTCATTTCTTCATTTAACCCATAGATACAAATCTATTAAAGGAGGCGCTGCTATATGGCTAAATATATTTCTCTTGTCAAATACACGGCAAAGGGCATCGAGAACGTCAAAGAAAGTCCAAATCGACTTGATGCGGTCAAACAACTTTGTGAATCCATGGGTGCAAAAGTGGAAGGGTTTTTTCTGACTATGGGTCGATATGACATTATAATGATTACGGATGCGCCAAACCCTGAAACCGTAGCGAAAATTGTTCTCACAGTATCATCTGGAGGAGCGGTCAGCACCGAAACGCTCAATGCTTTTCCAGAAGAAGAATATCGAAAAATTATTTCCGAACTTCCATAGAGAGTTTTAACGGCAGGGTCAGCAATGGCTCTGCCTTTTTATTTGTATATCAACATAGATTTCGATGATTATCGAATTAAATGTATTGGCAAGCAATCTGTACTCGGAACCTCGTCAAAGTAGACAGTCGAAGTGTTACCTCACTTTCCAATTTTGCAAATGAAGTTTAGGTCAGGGCACGCTGTCCCTTGGGCCTTTGGTTACATTTTGCAAGTGAAATCCTCGGTCGCCTTTAATTTCTTTTTTTAGTTCTGCCATCATAGATCCTGGCTCGCTCTTTTAGAAGATTAAATCCGGTACGATTGTTCTTCACATCATCAAGATTTGGGCCGGGTGCACTGATCGACCAGGTACAAAATGGACCGGTAGTCAATACCGCTGTGAGTCGTCAGGCCGATTTCGCAGGTGCGGCTGGTGGAATAACCGGTGCTGACTTCCGGGGGCAGCTGTTTTTTCAACCGTCTCAGTCCAAAGGCGTTCAACTCGGGCACCGTAAATCCCCGGTCGCCGGCAAAACCGCAGCAGATCACATCGGGTGTCACCACTTTGGCGGCGCACATCTCGGCCAGCCGGCGAAAAGCGGTTTCCAGACCCATTTTCTTGGCGCTGCATACTGTATGAATGGCGATCGGTTCTGAAATTTTTTCAAAGGTTAAACGCGGCGCCAGGTAGGTCAGCGCAAACTCGATGGGTTCAAACAGCTGGAGGCGGGTGTCCAGGGTTTCTTTCATATGATACAGACAGGGGCTCATATCGCACAGGATCGGAATGCGGCCGTTGTCGGATACGTTTAGCAGGACTTCTCCGAGCTCCCCGGCCTTGTTAGCGGCTGTCTCGTTCAATCCTTTGCTGGCAAAGGGCATGCCGCAGCATAATTGGTCCATGCGGTCCGGGTAGACAATGTCTAAGCCGGCTTTTTCCAGCAGGGATGCGGTGGTGCGGCTCAGCGAATCCAACCCGTGCCCTCGGGCCGGTCCCATGGAGCGGTTGATACAGGCCGGAAAATAAACGACCGGGTCGCTTGCGGGCCGGTTGCCGGCGGGTGGCTTCACCGTGGCGGCAGCCGTGGGCATGGCCGGCGTCCACTGGGGCAATCGCTTGCCGGAGAGGTTGCGCAGTCCACCGGCAAGACCCTGCATGCGTTCGGTTCCCAGCAGGCTGTGGGCCATGTCGAGCAAACTGAGCCCCAGGCGGGTGAGGGCCGTAACAGCTCCCATCCGCCTGGCCACCTGGGAACCAATCTGCAGGGTGGTCAGCGATAGTTGGTCATGGCGCAGCGCTTTGATGAGTTTGCCGGTGTCGATTTCCACCGGGCAGGTCAGCGCACACAGGCCGTCGGTGGCGCAGGTCTGATCCCCGTAGTAAACATACTCCTTTTTTAGTTCGGCCAACCGCGCCGGGTCCTGGCCCGAAGCCGACAGGCGGATTATTTCGCGGTAGATCACGATCCGCTGGCGGGCCGACAGGGTCAACCCGTGGGACATGCAGCTGCGCTCACAGAACCCGCATTCAGTGCAGGTGTCCACCAGTTCGTGGGCCGGGGGCATGGGTTTGATATTTTTAGCATGGGCTCCGGGATCGTCGTTGATGATCACCCCCGGATTGAGCATGGCGTCGGGATCGAATAGGTCTTTGATGCCCCGCATGACATCATAAATCAGCTCGCCCCACTCCCGCCGCACAAAAGGGGCCATGTTGCGGCCGGTACCGTGCTCGGCCTTTAAGGAACCGTCGTATTTGTCCACCACCATATCGGCCAACGCTTCCATAAAGGTCTTGTATTTTTCGATCTCGGTCGGATCCGACAAATTCGGGGTAAGCACGAAATGGACGTTACCGTCGAAGACGTGTCCCCAGATAATGGTGTCTGTATAGGCATACTGATCGAACATATCCTGCAACTCGAGCAAACAGTCGCGTAATTGATCAATGGGTACCGCAATGTCCTCGATGATAACGGTGGTACCCTTCTGGCGGGAGTGGCAGACCGAGGGAAACAGACCGGATCGGATACTCCACAGGGCTTCTGCCTGCTCCGGATCGGTGGAAAATTCAAACTCGCGCACCATGGGAAAGTCGGCAAACTTGATGTTGATGTCATCCACCTGCCGCTGCAGGGTTTCAGAGTCATCCGCCGCAGTTTCAACCAGTAGGGCTGTCGCCGTATCCCCGAGGGATTTGATATAGGACGGCATGCCGGGCTTATCCTCCACCGAGCGCAATGACACCCGGTCCATGAGCTCGGCAGCGCTGACCTGACAATCTTTTAACAGAAGTACGGCCTCGCAGGCCCGGGCAATATCGGGAAACAGCATCAGTCCGGTGGACTTGCAGCCGGGCACATCCAGGGTGCGAAAAGTGACCTCGGAGATAAAGCCCAGGGTACCCTCCGATCCAATCATCAGGTGCTGAAGCATATCGATGGGATCGTCAAAATTGAGCAGGGCGCTGACGCTGTAACCGGTGGTGTTTTTGATCTCATACTTGCGCCGAATGCGGACCACGGTGTCCGCATCTTCCTTGAGGCGCCGGGCCAGATCGGTAACACCGTCGACCATGTCCCGGCGTTGGGCAAGAAAGGTCTGGCGGCTGTCTTCATCTCTCGTATCCAGCACGGTGCCGTCGGTAAAAATAATTCGCATGCCCAGGACCGTTCCCATGCTGTTGCCGGTGATGCCGCTGGCCATGCCGCAGGCGTTGTTGGAGACGATGCCGCCGATTTTAGCTGAATTAATGGAGGCCGGATCCGGCCCGATTTTCTTGCCGTAGGGGGTCAGGTAGCCGTTGGCTTCGGCACCCAAAATTCCGGCACCCAGGGTGATTTCGTTGTGGTCTTCACTGATGTGGTAATCGCGCCAGCCTTCGGGGCCTAAAGCCACCAGCACCGAATCGCTCAGCGCCTGACCGGAAAGACTGGTGCCGGAAGCGCGAAAGGTAATCGCTATCTTAAGTTCGCGGCAGGCCTTTAAAACTAGCAGGGTTTCGGTTTCATTTTCAACTTTGACGATAACCTTGGGGGTCAGTCGGTAAAAACTGGCATCGGTACCGAAAGCCAGGGTCCGCAGCGGATCTGTAATTAACCTGGCCTGCGGAATGTCGGCCGCCAGACGATCAATCAGGGATTGATAGGATTGGGCAAGCATACAGGACTCCTGTCAGTAAATTTCGCGCTAAACGGAGAAACGCATCATCCGGACGTTCATATACTCAATGGCAGATGAAATCAAATCCTAATTGACAATCCAAAGACTAAAATCAAATGATTCCACCGGGGGTGATTCGCTGGCAGAAGGGCGGCAGGTTCGAAATCCCAAATCCCAAATCTAAAATATACCTTCTAAAACCTGAGCCCAGGAAAGCAGGGCTTCGTCCTCTCCAAAGGGTGCGATGAACTGCAATGAAAGCGGCAATTTGTTCCTGGAATACCCGGCAGGCAGGTTGACAACCGGCATGCCGGCATGCGTCCAGGGCAGGCTCATATTGGGGTCGCCGGTGGCATGGATTCCAGCCGGCGCAGCACCGCAGGCTGCCGGACAGACCCATAGATCGATACCTGCCTCGACCATTTGCGCTTCCAGTTCCGCCCGCAGTTTGGCACAATTGGCACGCGCCGCAGCAAGTGCTTCTTCAGAAACCTTTAGCCCGATTTCGATAATCTCTGCCGTGCGGGGTCGATAGAGAGCCGTGTTTTGGGCATATATTTCAGCATGCTCCCGGGCAAATTCGGCAAAAACCATCTGCCGGTGCAAATGATTCAAATCCTCGATATCGGCCAGGATCGGTACCCGCTTGACCTTAGATCCGATCTCCTCCAGCATTTGCACCTGCTTTTCAAAAGCGTCCAGGGCCTCCGGTTCGGCCTGTTCCAGGTAAGGGCCGATCGGCACACCCAGCACCGGCACCTCACCGCGCGCGAAATCCAACCGCCAATCCCGGCAGAGCACCGATGCGGCCAGGGCCATACCGGCAATATCCTGGGTAAAGAGGCCCACATGGTCTATGGTGCGTGAAAAGTAGACCAGCCCTTTGGTTGGCAGGCGGTTAAGGGTCGGTTTGAAGCCCACGATGCCGCAAAAGGCTGCCGGTCGCGTCACCGAGCCGATGGTCTGGGTGCCCAGCGCCAGGGCACAATACCCGGCGGCGACGGCCGCAGCACTTCCGCTGCTCGACCCGCCGGGTGTGTGCGCCGGATTGCGGGGATTGCGCGTCGGGCCGGGTTCAAAGTAGGCGAACTCGGTGGTCACCGACTTGCCGAGGATCAACGCCCCGGCATCCCGCAGCAGGCGCACTATATTTGCCTCGGGCCCTGCAAAAAACTCGGGCGGCACCCGGGTTCCGGCCCGGGTCACAAACCCGGATACGTGGAAAATATCTTTGACCGCCACAAGAAGTCCGAAAAGCGGCGGTCGATTGGACGGATCCGGAAATTTCTTCAGAAGTCCGGCAATTTCCCGGCCCAGGCGCTCATGGCGGCCCGGCTCGGGCAGCATGGCTTCCAGCCGGGAATCGCTATCGGCTACCCGGGCACACATGCGTTCAACATATTCTTTAGGATCCATGCGACCGCTGCGTAAAGCCTCTACAGTGGCGGCCAGCAAATGAGGCTGAATTAACTCGGATGTATCTGAATTTTCAATTTTCATTTTAAGGTCCGACTATTATAGATGATAGTGTCCGCTTGCCACCCCATCAAAACAGGTAGGGTCGCAATTTAAAAAACCGTTTAATTTCAGTTTATCATGCCGGACTTGATCCGGTATCCGCAATTTTTTCAACGCTCCGTAAATGCAGCGCAGAAATGACACTATAAGTGGTTTCAAAACCTTAGATCACGTCCAAAGACAAGGCGTCGATTCGGCTTAAAAGCGGAGCGTACACGTAGTACGTGAGCATTTTAAACCGAATCGCAACGCAGTATTTGGGTGTGAGATGAGGCTTTGAAACCACTTCTAGTATGATCTGTCTTTTGTGTCAAGGCTATAAAAAGCGGCTGTCTGAATACCAAACTGCTGGTTTTCCCTCAATTAATTTCAAAAGGTTACGATACTATATATAGAACCCAAAATCAGCCTGTCGGCGGAATGTGAATTGAGGATAATAAAATGAAACCTATTAATAGGATCCTGAAATCGGAACCGAACCGTGTTACGGGATTAAAAACCCAATCCGGAATTGCCACCGCTCTTTTGGTTGGACTTATAGCGGTGTTTCTTATTTTTGTGGCGGTTGGGGTCTATGCGGCAAAAAATTATAACGTCTGGATCGCCCATGGCATTACGGCCGGCATGAACGCGTTGATCAACGGCTCTGCCATACCCGAGCAGGAAAAAGCGGAAGTCACCGAGATTATCAGCCATCTCAAGGAAGGCTATCTGGCCGAAGAAATCACCATGGCAGAGCTCGGATTAGTCCTGGAGGCCATCGGGACATGCCCGGCCCTGCCCATCGGACTCGTGGTTCAGTTTGAACAAAGTTATGTCACGCCGTCGGGATTGAGCGAGGATGAAAAAATGGCGGCTTCCCTGCACTTGAACCGGCTGGCAAGGGGGCTGGCCGATGGTCGCATCGACTGGGCCGTGTCCGAACAAATCCTGGGTCCCATCAGCGACACCGGTCAGGACGGCAAGCAGCATCTCCGGTCGCCGGAGCTGGTAGCCGATCATGAAATCCTTGAAGTCCTTATAACCGCTAAAGATTTCGCTGATGAGGCTGCAATTTCAGAGGAATTAATTGAAATCGATATTTCCGATGAATTCCGGAAGTCAATAGAAGAAGCGCTGGGACGTGCGATTGTTTGAATAAACTGCAACTCACAGAATCGGTCCCCTTGACCAATGGCAGCTTTTCAGTTACCATTTTTTTTCCGTGTTTTGCTCCAATTTCCAGAATACTATTTAACCGGTGTCGGTCCACAAATGGTAGATTTTGGTCCAGAGCAAGGCTTGAGCGATTTTGAGGCTGGAGGCGTAGCGGGCTGCATCGAGGATCTCAAAAGAGCGAAAACGCCGCTCCGGGCCAAAAGATGCCGTTTGTGGATGGGCACTAACGAATCAACTGACACCATGGACATGCTCGTAAAATTATATAACCTCGACGATGACTGGCAATTCATGGCCGACCAGAAAAACCGAGGAATCATGATTCGCAAACCCGTCGGGCCTGAAAAGCACCTGATCATCCAATGGGTATCGGAAACCTTCGGAACCGCCTGGGCCGCCGAAACCGATGCAGCCCTTGGCAATCGACCCTGGTCCTGTTTCGCAGCCGTTAAAGATAAGGCCTTTGTCGGCTTTGCCTGCTATAACGCCACAGCCCTGGGATTTTTCGGTCCGATCGGTGTAGCCCCCTCACATCGGGGAAACGGAACCGGCAAAGCCCTGCTGCTCGCCTGCCTGCTGGACATGAAGCTTAAGGGATATGGATATGCGGTGGTAGGAGCAGCAAAAGATGCTGATTTTTTTAATAAAGCCGTCGGTGCTGAGGAAATTCCGGATTCAACGCCAGGTTTTTACGGCGGCAGGGTGAAGGGGCCAAAATTGGACGGTTGAACAGCTAGTCCGGTGGTATCCGTTTTTCAAGGACCATTAAACGTTTCTTCAAATCTTTCAGTTCTTTCGTCGAGCGCTGCTCGCGTTGCCGGCTTTCAATTGCTTCGCAAATTGCCTTAATATTCGCATTAATCGCATTGATCAGCCCGCTGTCGCCTGAACCGTATATCCGTGCCAGCATCTCAACGGCTGCACCGAAACTGAAACCTTCAACATCTTGCTTCAACTCACCAGAAGACCTGCTTTCCGGGACGTCTTGAGAACCATAGGGTGAGTCAGGGCTTGCTACCTGACCGGCAGACTGCGTATCGTTTGTTGCATATTCCACACGTATTTTGGCGCCCTTCCCAAAACTAAGCCAATCCATGGAACAACCCGTCAACTCCGCCACCTTATAAATCCATCCCGTGGGAATATCCCCTCGCTTTCGAGCCGCACCAATATTTTGCCTTGATATGCCTAAATATTTTGCCAACTGGCGGTCGGATTTAGCCTCCAGGACTTCTTTCAGCCGGTAGATGATTTCTTCTGTATTTGATGATAACATATTAAAATTACATTTATTTATAATTAATAATTTTTCCGCTTGGCTTCGGCCCCTACCCTGTCTACAGTTTAAGGCTGCCCCGTAAGCAAATTTTTTTTGCTTTTAATGCATATTTTTATTGACAAACAGAAATTCGTGAATTATACCTCTTTTCAAAAATAAGTTCCGAAATACGGCAAGGTGGTATCCGTGGTTGAAGAAAAAACGTCAGAATAACCGGTCGCTTTTTGAACAACCGTTATAAGATCTGCAGAAGCAACTGATTACATATTTCGGAAAAAATCAGGTATTCAGACCTATCCATTCACCACAGTTTAATTTAACAAAAATTTGCCATGTTGGAAAGTTTTAATTGACAACGCGTTAGTGCTCACGGAAAGCCGCCATCTATTTCAGTATGCCGCCATATGCAAGGTGAATTATCTGTTTTTTTCAACCCCATGCCGATGGCATGGACAGCCAAGGGGAAAGGAGGAAAAAATGTTTAACCGTCAAATGATTGTTGCCGTAGCTTTAGCAGGTATCGCTGGTCTGATCATCGTCCTGACGATAAATGCAGCTGAAGTCCAGAAAATTAACATTAACACAGCTTCGGCCGAGGAACTGGCTCAGCTAAAAGGTGTCGGGCCGAGTCATGCAGCCAAAATTGTGGCCTACCGTGAAAAAAACGGCCCTTTTAAAATGCCTGAGGACTTGGTGCAGGTAGCAGGGATCGGTCATAAAACCTTTGAAGCCAACCAGGAGTTTATCATCGTTGAAGAACCCAAAAAGAAATGATCGTCTATGACAACGCACTCAGCCGCCTGCCCGGCAGGCGGCTGATAACTATGAAAGGGCCCAAAATGAAAGAAAAAATAAAAAGCTATAGAGATCTGAGGGTATACAACAACGCAATGGAAGCCGCCATGAAAATATTTGAATTAACCAGAACATTCCCGCCCGAAGAAAAATATTCCCTGACCGACCCAATGCGACGAGCCTCCCGGTCGTTATGCTCGACCATCGGTGAAGCCTGGCGCAAACGGATAAATCAGGCAGCCTTCACCGCCAAATTGAATGATTCCGAAAGTGTCGCCTGTGAATCCCAGGTCTGGGTCGAATTTGCCAGGAAGTGCGGCTACCTGAAAGAGGAGGTCTGCAATGAGCTGGATTCAGCTTACGATCAGATTCTGGGGCAACTTTTTAAAATGATCAAAGAATCCGATAAATGGATAATTAAATCAGATCGATTCTCGGAATGAAGTGTTTCACGAATTTATTGATAGAAAATATGAAGCAGGAATTTTACGCGAGGCACTCTTCAATCCCCCGAACTTTACCAGAAACAGGCTATCCATCGCCATTCGTAGGGCCGTTAGAAGAATCAACTTTTTTCAACTCCCAATTTCGAACTCGGCCATTGGGCTTCATAGCTTCCAGGCCTTCAGGCCTTTTATCTGATTTCCCCAAAAGTCGCCGCCCTTGACCAATACCTTCGTTTGGGCTATTACCAGCAGGGACAAGAACACAATTCGGTTGATTTTCCCATTTAGATAGAAAAAGGACAACATTAATGGGCTGGTTTGGAAAACTCACCTTCGGGACGTTGGGTCTTTTGTTCGGCGGTCCCCTCGGCGCCATCGCCGGAGCCGCCCTGGGGCATATGCTGGTAGATAAAAAGGCCGGTTTTACCGGTCAGGCAGCCCGCTCAATTCCGGGACCGGAATTCGGACAGGCGGAACAAACCCAGGCCGCCTATTTCATCAGTCTGTTTTCCATTCTGGGCAAAATGTCAAAGATCGACGGTGTCGTAACAAGGGACGAAATTGTTGTGGTGCAAAATTTTATCGACAATTTGCCCATGGAAGAAAGAGAAAAGGCTTTTGCCCGGCAGGTTTTTAACGAGGCCAAGGACTCCCGGTATGCCATTGAAGATTTTGCAACTCAACTGTACCAGGCGATTCAAAACCAACCCGCGTTGCTGCTCTCCTTTTTTAATCTCCTGTTTAAAATCGCCGCGGCTGACGGCAAACTGCATCCTGCTGAAGAAACCGCTTTAAAGCGCATACAGAATATATTTAGAATCAGCGACCGGCAATATGACGATATCAAGGCCGTATATTTTCAAGAACTGGATAAATACTACAAAATCCTAAACTGTGCACCCGAATCATCGAACGAGGAAATAAAATCCAATTACAAAAACCTTGTCAAAGATTTTCATCCCGACAAAATTATCTCCAAAGGACTTCCCGAGGAATTTATCGACTTTGCCGAAAGCCGTTTCCGTGAGATCCAGGAAAGCTACGAAAAAATTCAAAAAGAACGAAATTTTTAGAACGATCCAGGGTTTTTGAGGTTGAGAAGTTTATCTTACATAGCGGTCGTTAAAAAAACGTTTCGTTATTCGAACGCTTTTTTCTACAACCGCGTATACCGACCTTCCGTATTTCGGAACTCATTTTTAAAAAGTGCTATAAATTGGTATTTTTCATTAATCGCCCTGTCAGGGGCAACCGGCAATTGGACATATTCCCGTCAGGAGGGGGTAAATGAAGGAAAATCTTGTGAAATTATTTGGCTATCTGTTCTCTTGCGCTTTTCTGGTGATTTCTTGCGCCGGGACCGAACTTACGCAAAATCAAACTGACGAAGCCTATACGGGCAATCCCGTGTCTGATATTCTTGTAATTGCAATAACAGGCAATGAACATAATCGGCGTTCTTTTGAAACCAAGTTCGTTGCACAGTTAAAATCAGTCGGAGTTGACGCGGTCTCAAGCGAAAAGGCGATACCGATGCCTGCAAATTTGGAATTAAAAAAAGAGATGATATTAAATGCTGTCAATCAATATAAAAATGACGCGGTGATCATCACCCACCTGATCGGAAAGGATGAAAAAGATGTTTATACCCGCGGCGGTTCGGCGCATCGAGGCTTTTATGGTTTTTATCGCAGCCGATACAGTGACCCGGGTTATTCAAGCACAACTACGACGGTCCGATTGGAAACAAATTTATATGATGTAAAAACGGAAAAACTCATCTGGTCCGGGAAATCAGATACATGGAGCAAAGACTCAAAAGACAAAATCATCAATGATGTGATCAAGGCTGTGATAAAGAATTTACAAAAAAATAAATTGATCGCTCCCAAGTAAACCAAATTAGTGCTGTGGCAAGAATCATGGCCACCCAATTTCCAATACACAACCCAAAAGGGTTGACTCTGGTGGAAATTTTAGCCGTTTTGATAATTTTAGATATTCTGGCGGCCTTGGCCGTACCACTTTCATATCGCATCAGCATATCCGACGAATCATCAATCCTTCTTGCATCTATAAATTCCATCTAAAGTTTTCCAATTGATATTCCGATAAAATCATCGTGAAGAAAGAACGCAAACTGAAGACGATTGATCATGAGCGGAGGAATTATGTTGGAACGAGCGAATCCTGAAAACTGCAAATCTTGCGGCAAAAACTTGGCCGGATCCGCTAAAGAGTGTCCCTATTGCGGACAAAAGCCGAAATCCGGATTATTTTTCAAGCTGACCTTAGGCATGGGGCTTTTAGCAATAATTGGCACATTGGCTATTCCCATTCAAGAAAATCAGTTAACAGATATTGAAAAGATCGCAACCGCTGCTCTTGATCAAATTAACACCGCTGAGTTAGCAATAATATGCAACAATCAAAACGCCGATAGGGACAATCGGGCAAAGATTAAAGAAAAAGAAATTCAAGGCAAGATTGTTGAATGGGAATTGGAGGTCTTAATTGTCGCAAGTTTACCAGATCATTATAAAATATTAACCAAACCAACTTCCAATCTTCCGGGAACCCTTCTATCCTTGTATCCACAAAGTAGTCGACAAATGACCTATATAGATGGTGTCAAACCGGGGAACAGAATTAAAGTTAAGGGAAAAATCCAAGGCATACTCCATGGAAGAATCAGAATTAATCCAGCACTATTGATTTAACCGACCCGCAACCCTCCTTATATTAATTCTAAATGAGTTGCCGCGCTGCCCCGGGCAGCGGGATCTCCGCTTCGCACCGGCAAGCAACGGGGCATCAATCACCAAATCGGCGTTTCATATTATCTTCCGATTTTCCTTTATACTCTTCCCCTTTGGATTGTATATCAGGAAGTTCGAGATAGGGTATGTCTACAATTTGAAAATATTCTAGCGCAACTAAAATACCAAGGACGCATAAAATATAACCGATGTATTTTCCCATGGTAACCTCCCCAAAAATTTTAACGTCTGCGGCACAATCGATGGCGCGAATTAGAAGCACTGCACCATAATTTGGTGTTCATGACGCTTTTCCGATACAAGTATTCAATATTATAACCGAATTTTGCTAAATAGGCAAGATTTCTGCCCTGCTGACGACGACCATTGCGGTAGTTGTATTCAGGAAGGAAACAAGACCCCCAACAGGGGCAGTCATGACATTTTTCTATTTTTGGTGTAATTGTTGATCAAAACCGCCTATAATACAGTGTTGGATATCTAAAAAAACTAACCGCATCCAGGAAAAAAACATGTCATCGCGAAAGAAAGTCGGTCTGGCCCTCGGTAGCGGGTCTTCACGCGGCTGGGCTCATATCGGGGCCATCGAAGCACTGGAAGAGGAGAACATCCCGATCGATTATGTTGCCGGAAGCAGC
>Ga0265303_10001641_pt1 | contig 13831 bp, 22 predicted proteins | sample Helome_2_FD_192494 | JGI IMG/M metagenome (GOLD analysis project Ga0265303, IMG submission 192494) | Marine sediment microbial communities from subtidal zone of North Sea - Hel_20160317 (Illumina Assembly) | ecosystem: Environmental > Aquatic > Marine > Subtidal zone > Sediment ... | reverse complement strand
GCCTGAATCTCGATCATCTTCACTTGAGTGTCCTGGTCGGCCTGCCGGGCATCCTCGCGGACCTTCAGAATCTCTATCTGGTTGTCCATGCGCTCATCCATGGCCTTAAGCTCGGTCTTCTTGGTCTCAAGCTGAGCCTGCATGGTCGCCAGCTTCTCAAGCTCACTCGGCTGCGGCTGCTTGGGCTGCATCAGCGCCCGCATCGAAGGCTCGTCCAGATCCCCGAAGTAGAGGCTCCGATCGAGAGACATGCTGTCACAGATTGTTTCTAACGTGTTGCTCAGGTGCTCAGGCGTCACAAAGGGACCGGCGAGGCTCCCGCCCTGAACCTCGGCAATCACCTTCTCCTGAAGCTGCGCCACCTGCATGGCGCCGGCCATCCGGCTTTCCTTGGTCCCGTGCCCCAGACCTGCGGTCACCTTCACATCAAGCGCCGCATTCCAGCGCCGAGGATCCACAGGAACCCATTTGTTGTTGAGCCTTACGACGCGCGCCGCATCCTGGTTGTAAACAACCGTTCGCAAGATCTTCTTGCCTGCCGCCTTGAAGCCCGTCTCCGCCATCACGCGCGCATAGAAGAGAAGGCGCTTCATCATCTGGCCGAGCATCAGGTTCGCCCCGCCAAAGGTCTCGTGGAAGGCCTTGGGGTCCAGAGGCTCGGCGCCGCCGGCAATGCCTGTCCGATCCTGGCTCACTTCATCCCAGTAGCGAAGCATCGGCTCCAGCACTTGGCCGAGAGGCTGGGGCGACATCGGCACCACATGGCCGACCGCGGTTGTATCTTCCACCGTGATGGCCGCGCCGACTTCGTTGTTCAGGTAGTCATCCAGGTCGACCTTGCTGCTAACGACGGAGCGTTGGTTGTTGATCTGGTAGACGTTATCCAGGGCCTGGCGCTGGATCGTGGACTTGATCAACTGAATGCTGCGGACCAGATCCGCGACCGCGCGGCCGAAGAACCTGTGCGTTTGGCGGATGGCTTCCATCTTGACGAAGGGATGCTCGTCAATCTGAACCGCGGACTCGCCCGTGTCAGGGTCGGGCATCAGGTTTTGGCCATCGGAGCCGGCGACCTTCACCAGATACCGCTTGCCGATGCCATCCCCGTCGTAGTCCATCAGGACATAGCACTCGTAGACCTCGACCTCTTTCTGGTCGTCGAACTGGACGCCATAGTCCGTCAGGGCAGAGCGGTCGTCGCTGTATCGGGCATGGCGCACCCGGGAGCGGTCGAGGTTGGCGTTGTTGTTGCCCTCGATGGTCGGCAGGTTCCACACAAAATCCTTGTCGTATCCCTGTTCGACAAGCTCGGAGCGCGTGGTATAGCGGCGATGGGAGCAGAAGGTGCAGGTCTCATCAAGCTCAATGGTACGGCTGTTAACCAGGAACTCCTCCGAAGGCACCACTTCGATCCGGCACCGGCCCGTCTCTTGCGTGCGCTCGATCTTGATATCAAAGGTCCCGGTCTCGACCTCGCCCGCCATGTTGGTGGTGGCCTCCAGGATCTCCACGTTGGGATCCTCGTAGTGGCGGGCTACCTCCATCAACTGGACTTCTTTGAGCGATTCCTGTGTCGTGGGCTTGGTGTCGTCCCACCAGATTTTGAGAATGCCCGTCTTCTCAAGCAGCACGTCTTTCAGCGCGTCGTGGGTGATCGTGAAGCCCGGGTTGTCGATGTTCCACACCGTATCCCAGATGTAGGAGTCCATCTGTTCCGTGTAGGGAACGTCCTCCGGCCCTTGCGGCTGATACTTCCAGATGGAGCCCGAGGCGGCGAACATCTCCACCAAATCCGGCATGATGGACTCGACAGTGTCCTGGACATCCGTGGAAATGACCTGAGAGCGGCCCTCGACCTCGTTTCCAAGCGGGCGGCCGAGGTAGTAGCGGAGATTTGCCTGCCTGTCGGAAGCAACCTCGGCGCTCAGGTAGGAGCGGGCGTGGGCGATCTGCTGGCCAATGACGGACTCCAGCTCGGAGTCTGACATGGGCTCGGGCTTGCTGCTTGCTCTGGCCATCCTGGCTACTCGCTCTGAATTTCAGGCAATTCGAGAAGATACTTCTCGTAGCGCTTCAGCAGCCAAAGAATCTCCCTTGGATCCGCCTTAGCGCTAGCAAAATACTCCTCGCCGTTCTGATCATATCCAAGCACCACAACGTCTAGAACCTGCCCCTTGGCAGATTCCAGAATCATGTCTGGATCCAGATCGGCTTTTGTTATCCCGGTAAAGTCTAGAATGTCTGCCATGTGGTGGGCTACCTGCCCCCTTTCGCTTACCTAGCTATGCGACGGTCGGGAGGACTCGGCGCAATCTCTGGAAACGCTTCCGCATTGCTGGGGTGCGCGGCGAATGGAGCTTTCCGCCAGCGCTCAACCAAGGCCAACTCATCCTGGTCAACCTCAACCCAGTCATCAGCGGTTTTGCAGATCTGGTCAAATTCCCGCAACTTGCAAAGGTCCCGCCAAGAGCCGCCGCCGCCCGAAAGAAACGCGGCAAGAGGCCAAGGCCTTTTCATCAAATGCCCCATGTAATCTGAACGCGATAACGTCAGCCGCATGTAGGCGTCTTCCAGTTTCTCTTCAGTGCGCTCCCTTCGCCACTCGCGAAGCTCAACCCTAGAGAATATGGCCTCGCGCTCATAGTGGCTCCGCGCCTTGATCCGCGCCAACTCCAGCCGACGCCATAGCTGCTCTGGCTTCATGCGGATTTGCATTAGGCGTCACTCGCCTCTGAGTTGCTGGAATCCCCGCCCTGGGGGCTATTCACGCCATCTTCGGCCGGGGGATTTTCAACCTTAGGTTTGTTCTTGGAGCCCAGCGGGCGGCCGCGTCGGGGTTTGGTCTCAAGGGCCTGGATTCGGCCAGCCAAAAATTCCCTGTCTTGGGCGTTTTCAAGCAGTTGATCCTGGATTCGGCTAAGACGATCTTCCGATGCTTGCAAGCGGGGAGCAAGGGTCTCACTGACATATTGAGAGATTGAAGTTCCTGCGCCCGCAAACTTCTCTACTTCCCCGACGCGCGCATCAAGCCCAGTCAGCACCTGTTCCACACCCTTGCCCGTCTGCTCCTGAAGCTCCTTGAGAACCACATGGAAGGCGCTAATCGTGTCCGATGCGTCCTGTAGGCTGCTGGCAAGCTCGCTGATGGTCCGATCCTGCTCGGCCATCCTATCCTCAGCCACAGCCAGACGCCTCTCCAGCAGGCTCGCACGGCGTTCTGCGCGCTTTCCTGCTTCCACAGAGGTGAAGGCCATTTCCGCCTGCGTCATGCGGCGTTGGTTTGGTGCTCCGCTCATGGCGTCAACCCCCTGATAGCCTGCTCAAGCCGTTCAATCTGGGCTTCCTGCGCCGTCACCTTGGCCTCAAGGCCGGCGATCTTGCCACCAATGACCTCTCGCGCGCGCTGCGTAATGTTGCCCAACCGGCCCTCGACGGCATCGACGCGCGCCTCCAAGCCTTGTACATCCCTCAGGAAATCGTCGCTCATGTCAGGAAACCTATCACAAAACCAATGGTTAATCCCGCAAGAATTACCGTGATCACACTATGGCGACCTCCGGCGCCCTGCGCTGCCCCTTCGCACGCTTCCGCGGCAGGTCAGCGCTGGCTCCCGTCCTGAAGGCGTCCGCCCCGTGGCTGTTGCTGTCGTGAAGCGGGTGTTTCTTCCAGGTGCCAAGGTTTTCGTCCCAATCCTTGCGGTAGAGCCTTAGCGCCTTGATGCCCGGCGCGCAATGTTGCTCGTCAAAGTGACATAGCGGCAAAAGGTTACGAACTGCTTCAATTCCCGTCTGAATCAGGCCGCGCTCGACCACCTCTGGCTCATAGCCGAGGCCCTTCATCACGTCGGTGCGTGTCCTGCCCTTCTCGTCAAGGATACGCACGTTGCCATCATGGGGCCACAGGTGGCGGGTGTAGGTGAATTCCCGCTCCTTCTGCTTCTCCTGCAGCATCTGGGTGTAGTGCGCCAGCCCCTCGCCGCTGTTCTGGTAGTAGTCGATCATCCTGCATTCCACGCCCTGGCGCTGGACAAACCAGATGGACATCAGGTCAGCCATGCCCAGGTCCCACCAAGTCTCGACGCCTAGCCCAGGATCGTGGGGCACGCTGCCGATGCGGCCTTGCTCCTCAAGCTTGCGGATCTGCTTGCCGTAGTAGGCGCCCTCGACCGTGGCCCGGAACGCTTCGTCCGGCGTGGTCGGGTACTCGGCGAACATGTCCTCGTCTTGCTGCTCGGATTTGGCTGCGTACCAGGCTTGCTGCTGTGGAGTGAGGTGGATGCCGGCCGCCTCGTAGCTGTCAAAGAGGTCCTGAATCTCGTCAGTGATCAGCACGGAGCCTGCAGGCAGCACGTAGCCAGGGTCCAGATACCAGGGGAAGAAATGGAACCTGAAGTCCAGCGGCGTGAGCTTGGCGCCCTTGGCTGCCTTGCTGCGGGCGATCTCGCACTTGTCGAAGAAGTCGCCCTCCTGGCCTTCGGCCGTGGACTCGATGTTCACCATCTGCCCAGTCTGCACCGTATTCAACGCTCCGGCTTTGATCTCCCGGGCTTTGTCGGGGTACTTGGCGCAGATCTTCCCGTATTCGCTGATGTGGAGGTATTGGAATGTGCCAGAGCGCAAGCTCGTGCCAACTCGTATGGAAGAGTTGTTCGCAAAGGACAGATGGCGCGCCGCGTCCATAGTGGCCGGGTTACTGGCGCGAATGGGTTCGGGCAGGTTGTCGTAGGGGTATTTGGACTTCTCACGAAAGATGGCCTCCGCGTCCTCTCTGGTGTGGGCGATCGTGCCGGCGCGCACATTGCTGTTGAACACACAGGCGTCCAGCATGATCAGTTGCCACAGCGTGGTGAAGCCCAGCTGCCGCGCCTTCAGGGTAATGTTGAAGTACCACATGTCGTCCAGGAATTGCTCCTGAGCGCTGTTGGTCTTGAACTGGATGCGGTGCCCGGCCTTGTCGAGGATCCAGTAGAGGTTGTTCAAGCGCCAGCGGTAGTCGCTGAACTGGTCAATGGCGGCCTGTAGGGCGGCGCTCAATGCAGCCTATCCTCTTCCTCTGGCATGTCCTCAGTAAGGGCCGGCGCCACGATATCCCTTGATCTGCCGTCGATGGCTTCGAGCAGTGCCTGCAAGGTGTTGTCGCCTACTTCGTTGGTGTTGTGGTTCTCATTGGGGACCTTGCCTTCAAGGCGTTCGGCGATGGCGTTGTAGGCGGCTACGTTGCCCTTGGCCGCTTCTTCAAAAAGTGCCTCTGTACTTTGGCGCAACCTTTTGATATTGCGAACGTTTCCGTCGGGGCCTTTGGCCTCGACCTCTTCATTGGCAATCTTGCGGATTATGTCAGTGATGATCTTGGTGCGAGCGCGCCCATCAGGGTTTCCGCTCTGTCCTGGCCTCCATGCTGTGGGAGGGGCTTTGCGTTTAGGCATTAGGAAATCTTTCCTTCATGAGGAATCGGCCTCGCCTCCGAATCGGCCTCGTAAGGAGCCTTACTCCACATCCTTTCATTTTCCTGGGAAATCTCCAATTGTCCGCACCAGTCTTCAACGCCAGTTTGCGGCCAATAATAGGCATGCTGCGGAGCGCTGCGCCTGCACTGACCGTTAGGGGCTTCATCGGCCGGTGCAGGGGGGAGTTCTTCCCAGAACCTACAGTCTTTGCATGTGGGGCGGTCAGATGAGCCCATATCGACCATCCGTTTCTCTAAGGAAATCTCTCAGCCTACAGCTATCCCTCTCATCAAGGAAAAAGGCCGCCTGCTCATCAGACATCAGGAGAAACTCTCCTGTCCGGATGTCACGACAACTTATTGCAGCGCCGCCAAGAGAGAGTTTCTGAGACAGAGATGCAAGGGGGCGGTCAACCATTCTCCACCCCATTCAGGCCCGAGGCCAGCAGAAGCACGATCAGCAGCACCACGGCCACCGATAGGATGGTTATGGCTATCCACTGGGTTTTGTCTTTGGATGGTCTACGCATTGCCGGCAACCCTGAGAGAAGCTATCGCTCGAAAGTCCTCGACCTGTTTTTTCCGAAGCTCCCACACTTGCTCTTGAAGCTCGGCATTGCTTTCGCAAGCAAGGGTCAGGGCCTCGATCAAGGTATCCCGGTCCAGATCCTCAAGCGGCGTGTCGTTGTAGGTCCAGAAGTGCAGGACTTCCTGGGAATCAGGCACTTTTGGTCTTCCGCACGTTGCCGCGGATCTGCTCTTCCTTGCCCCCGTTCGGGCGGGTGTAGCCGTTGCGGCGAAGCTCAGCCCTCGCCAGTTGGTTGCCCGTCGGCATCTTCTGGGCCTTCGTGCTGCGCTTTTTCATAGGCTTCTAACCTTTCCTCTAGGTCGGCGACACGGTTCACCAAAACCGCCAAGGCTCTGAAAAGGGAATCATTGCTGCCATCATACCCTAATCGCATGTAGGCATCATGTAGGCCTTCTTGGCGATAGCTCCCAAATATTGATCGAACTTCACTCATTGACAGTATACAAAACCTTGGCCCGGATAGCAAAACTGCTGCTTGCGGGTGGGCTGAACTGCGAAGGCATTTGGCGCGGGTTGCTGTGGCTGTGGCGCCCAAGCTGTGCCGAGAGCTCCGTAGGATTGCATCATCATCATTCGCTGCTGCATGTCGGCCATATCGACTTCGTGTTTCCCGACCTTCACGCAATCACGATAGTCGGGGGTGCTGGGCAGGTAGCCCTGGAGGCGGCAGTTGGCCTCGGCGGCCCGGTAGCCTGCAGTCTGAAAAGCGCTCTCGCAGGCCGCCAGCATGAGCACTGACAGGGCAATGGCTAGAAATCTCATTTCTTTCCCTTTCGCTTGCGCCTGCCTGGCTTGTGGGTGCCTTTGATCTTTCCGGCATTCTGACTAGCATAAAATACGCGCTCGCCCCTCTCTTTTCCATAGGTTTCACGCATATTCCGCTTAATTTTCCTGCCTTTTTTGGTTAATGGCACAATATTACCCTGTCGCCACCATCATTTGAAACGTAGCGCTCACGTCGGTATTGGGAGAAGACGAAACCGCCCGGATTTCGTAATCCGTCTTCGCTTGGATCGGGAGTGGATAGGCCGTCTGCTCGTTGGCGCCAGTGTTGTTGATTAGAACCCTAACACCCGTCCGGAATACGCCACCGAAGGGCCGGAAGACAGTCCTTGCCGTGACGATAGCAGTACTGCTGCCGCCGGACCTTACATTTGCCGCCCAAAGCAACCCTATGCGATTCCTTGGAACCGTATAGGTACACATGAGCGTCTGATTTTCCCCCTGCGTGATCTTGGCATAGATGTTGGCAGGCACGCCCGCGGTTACCGTCCCGGTTCCTGCGTATATGTCGCCGGCTGCCGTCTCTCCGCTTCCCGCCGCCAATACATACATCCTGAAGATGCGGGCAAAGGTGGTAGTGCTCGAAACCTCTGTTTGCCCATTGAGGGAGATTTCCTCAAGTGCTTGGTCGTAGTTTTCGTCCAGCCCGTCAGCCATGATCGTCTGCGCCCCGGTGCCAGCCGCAGTATCGTCCGCGCTGCTTGAAGAGAAGGTCAGAACCGAAGGGGTGGGGATGTAGCTGTAAAGGCCGCCTTGATCCCAGACGGTTTCCTCCGTGGTATCTATGTCGCCATTGAAGCCGAACTTGTAGATAAATCGGCAGTCCCTGAGGCTCCCGTTTCTTATCCTGTGAGCAGTGTGTAGCGCGCGCTCCGTCTGGCTGGTCATTCCGCCCTCCCAAGCAGATCCCGAGTCTCCCTGTGAACTCGGGGCCTGGGAAAACTAGCACGGCGTGGCCAACGTGACTACTTGGCCTCCAGGGCCTGTTGGATCTGATCCGGCGTGCCGATGACGAAGCTGCTTCCATGCGTCGCGGAGATCCTGGTGCAGTGGATACCGCCCGCCCGAATCGCCGGCGATCTGACGACCAGCACGGCACTCGGGCGGATTGATAAGATGTGGCCCCTGGGGTGAGGGCGGAATTCCCAGGGATGGGCGTTAACGTCCAGGTAGCAGACATCGAATGTAACAAAATCATCGGCCTGGGCTAGCAGGATTATGAGCAAGAGCGCAATCATGCGGCACGGTAGCACACTCCAGAATTAGGTGGCGGGATTAAGGCTCCCGCCGGGCCTTAGTTGACTCGCGTGTAGCCTTCTTCAAAGGCCTCGGCGGGGCTCCAGGATTTGTATCCGTCCTTGTAGACGACATAATAGCCGCCAACCTGTGGCTCGTGCTTGCGAATGTAGTCCGCGTCGATTTTCACAGGCCGGTATCCAGGATCCTCCGGGATGATCAGCAGGCTACCATCGCTTTCCTCTGTGGCGCCGAGCACAGGAACTTGAATGTCCTTGATCCTCAGAGCCCAGACTTCCTTGTGGCTCTTGTAGCGCGGCATTTCCGCAGCCGCTTGTCCTTCGTCGCTCATGTCTCTCTCCGTAATGAGGTGCCGGGGATTAAGGCTCCCCGGCGGGCCTCAGTCTGGGACACCCCCTTGTTGAGCCGGGATTGGCTAGAAGGTCCCGAAGCTGATCGTCATGCCGACGCTAGCGCCCATCTCATCGCCAGTGGTATCGGCGCCGAAGCCGACCTTGCCGGTGATGCCGTGGATTACGCCCGGATCGGCGAAGTGGTGCTTGTATGTCACCACACCGGCCGCCGCGTTCACATCATCTTCAAGCCCGATGTTGGCATAGCCGAGGGTCAGGTTGAGCCCTTCCTGTGCCGCAAAGGCATCCATGGCCGCAGCCACGCCGGCCGACCGGCGCGCATCCCGCTTGGCTTCGTCGAATCGGTCTTCGTCAACACAGTCCTCGGCGCTGAGGCCGATGTTCGGATCCGGGGCCGGGCCGCCGAGGCGAGCCGGGAAGCTGAACGGATCGCCCGCGAAGTCGTTGCCGTCAATGTTCACGTCCTTGCGATTGCAACTGGTTCCGGCGTCTGCCGGCGTGCCAATCGCCATCAGGGGCAGCATCATGAACAGAGCCGCCAGTGTTAGAAGATATCGCATTTTGCTTCCCTCTCTTGGGTTTATGGGTGGAGTCGTGGACCTGCTTTCGCAACTCGGCTGGCCGGACTGCCCGTATATGCCGAGATTTTCGGGTCATCCTACCACGACTCCAAAGGACGCTGCCGTAAGGGCACAGCACTCGCTGGATCGCCATATTACAGGCGCCGACAGCGTCCATTGCAGGCGTGGTCATGGCCCACAGTCTCCCGCCGCTTTGAGCCAGTTGGCGCGGCGCTGGGCGTCCCCGGCCCCTTCTTCCCGCAACCACTTGTTTTCTGCCTCTAGTTCTCGGCAGTAGGTGAGGAGTTTACCAAATTTGATCTCCAGATTGATCCCGCAACGAACGCCGCGCTGAGCGTAAGCAACGAGATTTTGCTCGTACTTATCCAAATCCGGCCGCGTCATGCCGCTTGCTCCCCAAGCTGGTCTATATTGGCTTTGTGTACGGTGAAGGTTAGGGCGACGACTTCGTCGTTGCGGTCCCATGCGTCGGGGCCGTGGATGGTGTTCCAAATTTCAGTGAATGCGCCCCTAGCGCCAGCGGCTAAACTGGTGAGCGGCAGACACAAGGATCCTTCAGAAACAGCGTCGCCCTCGCTGATCTCCCGCACCCGCTCCCGCCGCACGTCAGTGACGCACAGGGTTAGGCGGGAAGCCCAGCGGGGCATGTGGATGGAGGGGCGCCAGCGCGTAAATAAGCACCTGTCTGTCGCGCGGTACATAAGCCCGACGTGATCGAAATGGCAAAGCTGCGACGGCGGCGACAAGTCTTGCGCGCTGTCGTCGGTGCCCCAAGTCTCCCGCACCCACAGCCGATCCCCTGGCTTGATCTTTTGCCAGATGGTGGGGCGGCGGCCGGTTCCCTCGCATTGTGGACATTGGATGAATTTTCCTGCTGAGTAGATCCTTCCAGATCTCCCGCACTTGGAACAAGATCCATGCACCCGCCAAGCCAGCCGACGGGTTTGCGTCTTCCTGCCTTCAAGCAAGGCGCGGATCATGGGGGCGGAGAAGAGGATGGGGCGGTCAGTCATCGTGCAACATCCACGCAATGGGATCAAAATCAAATAACAAATCACCGCTGTTTTGACCGTCAACTACGGATCTGCTTTTCATTTCTTCTGTCAAATCCGGAAGATTTTTCGAGAATTGTACTTTGGCTTTTGGCTTAAAGTTTCCGTCTCCATCAACAAAAAAGGCAATTCTCCGGCTGCTGCCCCAACTAGCTAGCTTGTTCCAATGCTCAAACATGGCTTGCAAGGCGAGGCCCTGAGCTGGCGTCACTTGTAGGCTAACTGTCATTTCAACGCGATCAGTCACCCTGTCCTCCAGACTCGGACGCCCGGCTTGCCGTCTTCCTCAAGGACTCTGGTTGACACATTCCCGCTCCCAAGCGCGCTAGAGCCTGAGGAAATCAGATTGGACTGCAAGCGCCTTACTGATGGGACCTCGCCCGAAAGCGGAACAAAGAAAGAATCGCCTACGCTCATTGAGCGCCATGGATATTTAGCCCGGCGACCCGCGCCCTGCCTGCTTTCTGGCGGCTTTTTGTCAGTGTCTATAATGTACATGCTTTATATGTGCCATTATGCAAGCGCCCTGTCAACAAGTACATATTCCTACAGGTTCCAGAGCCTCATGGCTTCAGCCTCTTCTGGCGACACATAGATTCCAGCCCGCTTCTTCTGGCGAATGGCGAGGGCGTCAACATAGTTATAGGCAATGCCCCCGACCCAGCGACGGGTTAGATCCTTGTCGGGCAAGAGGTTATCAGAACTCGGCGTGTTGCTGAATCTAGTCCGGTTCCGCTTGTCGCCCTCGGCCTTGCGGCACCAGTTGCGCCAGGTCGCCGGCCAGTCCCGTTTGGTAGCATTGGCGCCGCTCTTAGCTGTCCAGTAGTCCTTGAACTCGGCCCAGATGAAATCAGGATCGAGGCCGCACATGGTGGCGAAGGATCGGTCTTGCTCGCCGGGGCGCCAGCCGGATTTGTCCAGGCGCGAGCCGTTTGGCGAGGGTGCCGGGCTCTGCTCTTGTGGGCCTTGGAAAAGATCGGTCATGCGGATAGCCTCCCGGAAAGCTCTCCTAAGCTCACCTTCCTGCCATCAGAATATTTGCCGAAACTGATGCAAACCTCTTGTATTCTTTCACGCTTCCGGGGCTTCTCGCCCTTGCTGAGGGCGCCAACCAATCCATCCCAATCTGTCTCCCGGTCTAAAATGCAGAGGACAGCCTCAGCATCTATGGCGCGTCCAAATGTATACGGCAGGGCGCACCCCGTGGGCAAATGAGTGACCCGCCAGGAATGGCCCTCGGATAGACGCGTCACAGCCATGTTGCCGATCTTTCGGTAACACTCTGCGCTGCGTCGCTCATTTCCGCTCATAATGATTTCGACTGATTCCATTTCATCCTCCGTCCATAGCTCCGCCCTTTCCCCCTTGGGATAGGTCTCGCCTATCAACCAAGCCTTTGACCAGAAGGGAGCGAAATCGCTCGGGTACTGGGTGCCCTTCGCCTTTCGGCCTTACACCTGGGGTGGCTTGTTCGAGAACGGCCCCCACCCCCTGGCTAACGCTAGTCAGGCGCTGCCAGCCTTGTGGGCCTGAATTCCTGGTTTCCCAAGTCGGGGGTGCAAGTGGCACAGCAGAGCCCCAATGTGATTCTCTGACCGCTTTGGGTTCGGGAGCGGACAACCGTGGGAAGCACATTGACGGCATGGCGGGCGTTTGGTATAACCAAATACGCGAATTCTGGAGACGCCATGGGCCTCGGGACTGCTTCCACAGACCGGGGCCTATTTCTTTGCGCTGCCGCAAAGAACTTGATTTTGGGGGATATGTTCGCTAGATATTTCATGTCCTGACAGACACGACCTTATTGCCGCCCTGGCTTCAGGTCAACAGGTTTAGGCCTCGGGCTCACCGCTCGGGGCCTTTTCCTTTGCGAAACTGCCGTCAGGCTGGCGCCAGAGAGGCCCATTAACCTTGCCATCACTGGTAAGCACCACTGCTTGCTTGCCGTCTTCAGAGTGAAGGACAAGCTCCAGGCCCTCCGGAAGATCAATGATCCGGACTGGAATTCCAAAGATTTCTTTTATGTCGCTCATGTCTCTTCCGTTTCCAGGATTGCCCTGCCTATGCACGCCAGGAAGCTGTATTCCGTATGGTGGCCGATCGGGATCACCTCCCAGCCTTGGGCGTGGTATTGCTCGGCAAGGTGGCGGGGTATGTAAATGCAGATCATTAGTCGGCTGCCACGTCTGCGAACAGCGGCGAGTCGCCTTTGATCCGGCGCTCTGCCATGGCCGCATATTCCGGGTTTAGCTCTATCAGGATTGCGCTGCGGCCTAGACGGTCGGCGACTAGGCCTGTGGTGCCGGAGCCGCCGAAGGGGTCCAGGACAGTGGCGGGCGCTGCGTTAGCTGTACATGCACAAGAGCGGGACCATCCAATGGTTTTGGCGCGCTCATAATCGTGGGGAAGATTGCGATGATCGCCTTTTTTCAATTGCGCGACCCTATCGCCAGAACGGTATTCACCTACAAACGGCCTTTCCAAATCCCTAACCCAAGGCGCCCCACACTCAGCACAGACGCCCTTCTCGCTGGTGCCCGCCTTGATACACGTCTCGGCGAGCTGCGGCGGGAAGGTGGCGAAGTGGGCGTCCGGGAAAGGCGCTGTGGCTATGTTCCAGACGTTGCGGAGGTTGCGGGCCGTAGTCGTGCCGCGCGGGATGCCTGCGGTCTGTGCTGATATATTGGCGCTATTAGCAAATGATTGGTTGTTCGTGTACTGGCTGCCCTTACCACGGAAACCGGCCTGCATCTCGCCAGACTCGACCGGCTCCCGCACCGCCTCCGCATCGTAGTAGTAGCGGGCGCTCTTGGACAGGAGCCAGATCTTCTCATGCGAGCTTGTCGGCCTGTCCTTGGCGCTCTCCGGCATGGGGTTGGGCTTGGCCCAGATAATCTCGGAACGGACCCACCAGCCGTCTTCCTGCAAGGCAATGGCGAGGCGGTTGGGGATCATGCAGAGGTCTTTGGGCTTTAGGACGCCGCCGACCGTGCTGAAAGGCTTTTGAGTAAAAGTCCTGTCGTCGTTTGGGTTGATCACGCGCCCGTCTGCTTTCTCGTGCGTCTTGCCTGCCGGACTGCTCGCGTAGCAATCCCCATAGTTGAGCCACAGCGTTGCGTCTGGCCGCATCACGCGGCGCATCTCGGCGAAAACCTTAACCATGGTTTCCAGGTGCTCGCATAGGGTAGGCTCCAGGCCGATCTGGCCAGACACGCCATAGTCCCGCAGACCCCAATAGGGCGGGCTGGTGACGACGCAATGCACAGACTCGTCAGGCAACTCCGCCAGCTTGGCGAACACGTCGCCGACAAGGATTTTCACGCTCAACGGAAATCGCTCCTCAACTCAGGCCGCGGCGCCGGAAATGGCTTGGGCTCGAAAGGCTTGCGGATATAGGCCTTCTTCAGGTGCGCGGCACAGTAGCACCAGGGCTTGCTGTCCTCTATGGCCTCGCCGCATTTACAGGAGTCGTCTGCTGTGGGCTCGCCGGGGATCCATTGACAGGTCATGATCTCAGCCTCACGTCTTCATAGCGTTGGCCAGAATAGATCAGGGCGAGATCGCGCGCGGTGATATTTTTGATCGCCAGATCGCCCCACTTGAGCCGCCTGGCTTTCTGTATACCGGCTTGACGGGCTCGGACGCATTCCGCGCGGCGGAAATTCCTTGGACGGATCATGCCGTTTTGTTTGGCGATCAGATAGACTTGGTGCCGGGTTAGGTCCAGCGTCTCCATAATGATCGCCGTTCGGACGCCAGTTTCCCACATGG
>Ga0265303_10001640_pt1 | contig 13833 bp, 8 predicted proteins | sample Helome_2_FD_192494 | JGI IMG/M metagenome (GOLD analysis project Ga0265303, IMG submission 192494) | Marine sediment microbial communities from subtidal zone of North Sea - Hel_20160317 (Illumina Assembly) | ecosystem: Environmental > Aquatic > Marine > Subtidal zone > Sediment ... | reverse complement strand
ATTATTCTCATTCACCATTCAACTTAGGTCAACTGCTTGTCCACGTTAGTCAAGCAGCGCCCCGCATCCCCGCATAAAGTTTGCACATCAAAGATATCGCTGGTGAGTAAAGCAGCAATGAACACACAAGAAAATATGTTATTGGCGGAAATAGAGTTTTGGCGCTACATGTTGGAGAGCCGGAGAGGAGCTATTTCTGAACAGGCACGCGAACGCATGTTGAACGCATGTGAACTTGCTGAGAGAAAGTTGATGATGAAGGAACGCGCTTCATCCCGTATTGAAACAATGCAATGACAAGGAGTATGAGTATGGAACGACTGATTATGAAAAATATCATGCGATTGGTGGTTACCTGTTCGCTCATCGCCATCACGGTCAATATGGTCATGATATTTGGCTGAGACCCAAGCAAAGTTTCTGAGTTTTGGGGGATATCGGTAGCAAACGCCCGCTACCACTATTATGTCTCGGTCTCGTTATTGACCTGGTGGATTTCTCCCCCCCATTCACCGGGGCAGAGACCGGGGCTTTCTTTTTAAGGCAGGTACGTAAAGAGGCTGGGAAAGCCGGCCTGATATCGGGAAAACCAGATGGATCTGGTCCGGTAATGAGTAACAGGGCACGTTACCTGCGCGATAAGTCCCCGGTTCTTGTTGTGGTGTTTCCAGTCCTCCTTCACCATTACAACGAGCGCCGGGGCACCTTTTCCAGACCAAAAAAAGCTCCGGTTTTACCCGGAGCCATATTTTTGGAGTCACACATTCCCCCCTTCCGTAATATAAAACAATCATTGGGGAGAAAAGTTGGTGAAAAATTAAAAATATTCTATTGCAAAAGAAAATCTCTTAGTAAGCTGAAATCAGCCGGCATCTGTGCACTCAAAACCTCTTTCTCTGAAACCTTTGCCAGCGCTTCAGGCAGTGTCACCGGCCTCCCCAGGGTCTCTTCAATTGTTTCCCTGAACTTGGCCGGGTGTGCGGTACACAAAAACACACCGGTTTCATTCGCCCCCAGGCTGTCTGTCAACGCCTTCCACGCCAACGCGCTATGTGGATCAGCCAGGTAGGACTCTGCATCAAGAGCGCGCACGGCCTCTTTTGTACGATCATCATCAATAGCAAACGAAGTCAATAATTCTTGTAAAGGCAGACCGTGACGCTTCTCAAGTTCCAACACTCGTGGAAAATTGTTGGGTAGCGAAATATCCATGGCGTTGGTTAGTGTTGTAATCGTTGCTCTTGGTTCCCACTGGCCTGAAGCAAGGAACCTTGGCACCGTATCATTACGGTTGGTAGCGGCAATTATCCGCTTCATCGGCAAACCGAGGGCATACGCGGTCAGCCCGGCCGTTACGTTACCGAAGTTGCCACTGGGTACGCTGAAAACCGGCTCGGTTCCACGCGGTAGCTTTGCAATGGCTTCAAAGTAGTAACAAACCTGTGCCAGCAAACGGGCGACATTGATCGAGTTGGCGGAATTAAGCCCCAGCGCCTCGACCAGTGGTTGATCATCAAACGACCGTTTGACCAGTTGTTGACAGGCATCAAAATCGTCTTCAATGGCAATGGTTCTGATATTGCCACCCAGTGTGCAAAACAGCTTTTCCTGCAAAGGGGTCACTTTGCCTTTCGGATACAGCACCACAACATCAATTCCAGGCTGATTGTAGAATGCAAGTGCGACCGCTGCACCGGTATCACCGGAAGTTGCCGTCAGGATAGTGGTGCGCTGATTCGAGTTGAAACTGGCCAGGCATTGCGCCATAAAACGTGCACCGAAATCTTTAAACGCAAGTGACGGTCCATGGAAAAGCTCCAGCGCATGAACCTGGCTGGAAACAGGTGCCAGGGTGACCGGAAAGTTAAATGCCTTTTCGACGCATGCCTGCAAAACATCGGTCGGCATCGAGTCACCTACCAGGTGCTGTAATATAATTTTGCTGCGGTCGACAAAACTCATATCCAGTAAATCCTGAATATTGTCCAGTGGTGCCAGGTGCTCCGGAAAGAACAAACCCTGGCCCTTGCCAAGCCCGGTGATGACGGCCTTTGGAAACGTCACACTTTGCTCAGGGTGGCTTATATTAATGAACTTCATGGGAACGGGTTTCCTGCTTCGATGTAAAGTTTCAAACTTCGCGGGCACCTGCAAGATCCGCCCTGCAAATATGTACAAAACCGGTGTCATTCTGAAGGTAATGATGTTTTAGCCACCCGGCAACCGTTTCGGCCGTTTGACTGTCATCAACAATGCTAAAAACTGTCGGCCCGGATCCTGAAATGCCGGTTGCCAATGCCCCCATTTGAGCCAACTCAACGCGGGCCGCATCGAAACCGGGTAGCAAAGTCTTTCGATAGGGTTCTGCCAGCAGGTCTACCAGGCAATTCGCTGCACCCAGTGCATCACCCTGGTGTAGCTGATGGACGAACAAGGCAAACTGCGCACCGTGATTGACGACCGTTTTACGATCATATTTTTCCGGCAAGACCTCCCGGGCGGGGCGGGTTTCAAGGCGCGTTCCCGGCCATGCAACCACAGCCTGCCAATGACCTGGCCACGGCAGGCTGTACTGACGTGCTCCACCGGGCATACACAGACGCAAGCCGCCAAGCAGGCAAGGGGCGATATTATCCAGGTGTACTTCACCGCTGATACTGCCTTCCATCTCGGCCATCAGTTGTAACAATGCCGGGCGATTCAGCGGTCGGTCAAAATAGCGGTTCAGGGCAACCAGTGTGGCAACAATTGAACTGGCGCTTGAACCCAGGCCACTGCCTACCGGCAAGCGTTTATCCAGTGTGATATTCAATGGGTGGATGTCAACGCCAGCATCGCGCGCTGCCTGCTCAAAGCGACGGCAGGATGTAATGACAATGTTCTGTTCCTGATTCTGTGGTAATGCATCTGCGTATGCTCCGTCTATACACAGCATCCAGTCATCAGGCCTGCCCTCAATAATGCTCACGCAGTCGCCCAATAAGCTACCATCCACGGGAGCAAGGGCTAAACCCAGTGCATCAAAACCAACAGAAACATTTCCGGATGATGCGGGCGCATAAACAGTTAAGATCTTCTCGTTCATAGGTCTAGCGGCCTCCAGGCCGTGCGTAACAGATCGCCAAATACACCGGCGGCAGTGACTTCCGCACCGGCACCATAACCACGCAGCACCAGGGGAATGGGCTGATAATACCGGGAGTGAAGAACCAGGGCATTTTCCCCGTTACGTATGGAGCCCAGGGGGTTCAATTTCGGTACCACATCCACGGAAACACTACACCGACCATCCTCAATCCGACCGACGTAACGTAAAACACCACCTTCAGCTTTTGCTGCTGCGATCTTTTCTGCAAAACTTTCATCCAACTCTTTCAAATGATCAATAAGGTCTGAACTATCGGCATCCCCTGCAAAACCATTCGCAATCACTGGTTCAATCTCGATGTCATCAAGCTCAAGCTCCAGACCCACCTCGCGTGCAATAATCAGTAGCTTGCGCGCTACATCCATACCCGACAGGTCATCCCTGGGGTCCGGCTCTGTGAACCCCATTTGCATGGCTTTTTCAACAGCTTCCGAAAACGGGACCCCGTCTTCCAGCAGACCGAATATCATCGACAAAGACCCCGACAAAATACCTCCGAATGATTTGAGCTCATCACCCGAGCGAATCAATGATTGCAGGGTATCAATTATTGGCAAACCCGCGCCCACATTGGTTTCGTACATAAATTTACGAAAATGGCGGGATGCTGTGGCGCGCATTTCGCGGTAATAAGCGATGTCTTTCGTATTGGCCTTTTTATTGGCTGCCACGACATTGAACCCGCTGGCCAAAAAGTTGGTGTACTGGTCTGCCAGCGCTTCACTTGAGGTGCAGTCGATAATGGTCGGGTTAAGCAAACCCAGTTTTTTACGGATCGTAATAATGTCATCAACGCTCCAGCTAACACCACGCTGGTCAAGGTCCTCCTGCCAGTTCTCCAACTCGAGCATGTCATGACCAACCAGGAGTTTTTGACTATTGGCAATGGCTCTGACATGCAATGCTTTGTGACCGGCGGTTAGTGACTTGTCCTGGCTTTGAAACTGTTGCAAGAGAGCGGCGCCAACATTGCCGCAGCCGAGCAGAATGACGTCCATATGGCTCGTATGGCTGAAAAATGCGGTGTGGCAGGCTCGTAATGCAGCATACGCAGATTTCTTTTCAACAACGACCGTTATGGCACATTCGGTAGAACCCTGGGCAATGACCTCAACATTCACCCTGGCTGCGGAAATTGCGCTCAAAAAGCGTGCCGCAATTCCACGGTAGTGACGCATTCCATCACCGACCAACGTTATTACAGAGCGTTGATCCATCAGTGATATTTCACTGATCAGGCCATGTAAGAGTTCAAAATGAAAAGCATTCTTCAGGGCATTGCGCGCATCTTCCGCGTCACTGCTTCTTACACACAGGGTGATGCTATATTCTGAGGACGATTGCACGATCAGCAACACTGAAATGGACTGATTGGCGAGTGCCTCCATGACCCGGCGTGCGACACCTACGCGACCGCGCATACCACCCCCCTGTAAAGTAATGCTGGCGACATCATCGAGATGTGAAATACCCCTGACTACCGCCGGTTTTTCAGTGTTGGCATGTATCAGGGTGCCCTTGAGTTCCGGGTAGTAGGTGTTTTTGATAGAGCAAGGAATGTTGGCGCTCATCAACGGCGTCAGGGCCTTGGCACTGATAACCTTGGCACCAAAAAACGATAACTCCATCGCCTCTTCATAACTTACTTCATCCAGGCATTTTGCACTGGGAACAATACGCGGGTCGGCGGTAAAAAAGCCGTCAACATCTTTCCATATCTCGCAACTTCTGGCCTGCAATGCCGCAGCTACGCTTGCGGCAGAGTAGTCTGAGCCGTTTCGGCCCAGTAATTGCGGTTTGCCCTGGGCGTTGCAGCCATAAAAACCGGGCAGAATCAGGATACTGTGCTCGGAGCTCACGGCCTGCTGCAACAAGGGTGCCGCGGCCTCTATATCCACCAGGCTGTCGGTAAAGCTATCATTTGCCAGGGGCAAAACAGTCGTATCTGACCAAAGGGTTGAATGCCCTTGCGCCTGCAGGAGGTCGGCCATGACACGGGAGGTATAACCTTCACCGGTTGAAAGAAGTTCCGCTTGTACCTCGGGTGGGCATTGCTCAAGTAAAGCCACCCCTGCCAGTCGTGATTCCAGGCGTTTCAGTTGAATTTGCAAAAATTCGGTGGCCAATGGACTGGCCCAACCTGATTTCTGCATATTTTGCAAAATTCCATGCTCTTTCAGGCGGATACTTTCCAGAACGGCTTTGTAATCACCACCTGCGATAGCGGTTTTTATGGCGTTTTCCAATAGATCTGTCACGCCATACATGGCTGACAAAACCACCACAACTTTTTCACTGGCTGCGGCCCTGCTGATGATACCGGCAGCGGCGACGAAGCCGTCCATATCAGCCAGCGATGAACCTCCAAACTTCTGAATCAACATTTACTGTGTTCCCTGATACTCATCATAATTTATTGTTTGGCTATTGTTGTCAAAGCCAGATTTTTCCTAATACGCATCCTTGTGCACCGAAAGAACCGCGCGGCCTGATGGGTCATTCAATTTCTGCAAACTGGCGTCCCATAACACTGCTTCCGGGGTGCTGCATGCCACCGTTGGTCCACCGGGTACGCATTCGGCAGCACTGGCGAGTGGAAAGTGGCTTTCAAAAATGCGCCGGAAAAGATAGGCCTCTTCGTTAATGGGCGTGTTGTAAGGAAACCGTTTGGCGGCGTGCTCCATTTGCTTTTCACTGACCTGGGTTTTTGCATATTCACGAACACCATCAATCCAGCTATAACCCACACCATCGGAGAACTGCTCTTTTTGCCGCCATACAATTTCTTCAGGCAACATATCACTGAACGCCTCTCTTAAAATCTGCTTTTCCATCTTGCCTTTTGTAATCATCTTATCTTTTGGATTCTGAGACATAGACACATCCAGAAACTCGCGATCCAAAAACGGAACACGCGCCTCAACACCCCAGGCCGACATGGCTTTATTGGCCCGTAAACAGTCGTAACTATGCAGCCGCGACAGTTTACGAAGTGTTTCTTCATGAAAAGAGCGTGCATCAGGTGCTTTGTGGAAGTACAGGTATCCACCAAATATTTCATCGGCACCTTCTCCAGAGAGCACCATTTTTATACCCATGGCATGTATTTTCCTGGCCAGCAGGTACATTGGCGTGGCTGCTCGTATGGAGGTGACGTCATAGGTTTCAATGTGGTAGATCACTTCATCCAGCGCATCCAGACCTTCCTGCAGCGTAAATTCAAAACCGTGATGAACCGTACCGATATGTTCGGCGACTTTTGCAGCAGCCGCGAGATCCGGTGAGCCTTTCAACCCAACCGCAAATGAATGCAGACGCGGCCACCATGCCGGACTGCGTTCATCATCCTCTATCCGCATATCCGCATGTTTTTGTGTGACCGCAGCGATAATGGATGAATCCAGACCGCCGGAAAGCAGCACACCATAGGGCACATCCGTCATCAGGTGACTGATGACTGATTTTTCCAGCGCCTTGTTAATGGCAGCAACATCTGTCTCGGCATTTTCAACCGCGGAATAATTCTGCCAGTCGCGTTGATAGTACTGTTTTGGCTGATCATCCTCGCTGCTCCAGTAATGACCGGGAGGAAATTCCATGACAACGGTGCAAACAGCCATCAGGGCTTTCATTTCCGAAGCCACATACAACTGATGTTCGTCGTCGAAACCGTAGTACAGCGGAATGATGCCAATCGGGTCACGTGCGATCAGATAACGGACCCTGGTTTCATCGTATAACACAAAGGCAAACATACCCTTGAGGTCATTGATAAAATCGCTGCCCTTTTCCAGGTACAAAGGCAGGATGACTTCACAATCAGACTCGGTCGCAAACTTAAAAGGCTGTGTCAGGGTGTCACGCAAAACCTTGTGGTTATATATTTCACCGTTGACCGCTAGTGATTGTTTGCCATCGGGTGTTAGTAAGGGTTGCGCGCCCGTGTTGACATCAACAATTGCCAGTCGCTCATGCGCGAGCACCGCACCTTCGCAAACATGAATCCCGCTCCAGTCCGGACCACGGTGTCGCAGCAGGCGGGACTGCTTCAATGCGACCTGTCGCAAGGCCTGCAAATCCCCATTAATATTCAATATTGCAAAAATAGAACACATATAAAACCTCAGAAGGCATCAATCCAAACCGAACCATGAATGATACGTTCAGTTTGCGTGTCATGGAACCGTCAAGTTGGTCTTTCTTCATTCCTGCAAAACGTGAAGTCACCCCCTTTTAGCGCTATGATATCCGGGGAATGAAAAAACTCTTCAAATGGCTGTTGCTATTAGTTGCTGCACTGGCAATAGGTGTCGCCGTCATTCTTTACAACCCCCACATTATCAAAGGTCCGCTTGAACGTTACCTTAGCGAGGTAGCCGGCTATTCGGTCACACTTAGTGGCGAATTGGAAATTGATACCGGCCGTTTGATCGAAATTACCGCTAAAAACATACATGTTTCAGGCCCGGTCTGGGCCAGCCACGAAGAACTCTTTGTCGTTGGGCAACTGGACCTCGCACTGAATACCGCTTCTATTTTCAAAGACATCGTACTTATAGAGTCATTGCAGGTTGAGGACCTGCAAATCAACCTGGAAACGAATGAAGAAGGAATTGGCAACTGGATTACCGCTGACCAACCATCATCGCCTTCTAAAAAAACGGGTGAAGGTTCCCTGGTGGTTTTCAACGATATACAAGCCCGTAACGCCACCTTTCGGTTCCGCAACGGAAAAACCGATGTTGAAAACATTTTCACTATTGCCTCTCTAAGCCATCTTCAACAGGCTGACGGGATGCTACACACCACCCTGAACGGCGACCTTAACAACAGGCCGGTTGAATACACTCACACCGTTGGTCCTTATGTGAACCTCCTTGACGGACGCGATATCAGCTATGAAGCTGCCGGGCATTTTGGTGAACTGGCACTGAAAGGTGACGCCTATATCGATGACTTGCGGGTGCCGAAGAGCCCGAAGTTCAATCTTGATATGCAGGGACCCAATATCGATGAAATCACCGCCATGCTGGGTATTGATGACCTGGGTGGCGGTGGTTTTTCCCTGCGTGCAAGCGGTGCCCAGGTCAGTGATCGCTATGAGGCAGAAATCAACGGTCAAGTGGGGGATATTTCACTGAGTGCTTCGGCACGGTCTTCCGATATCGTAGAATTTAATGAGCTTGACCTGAACGTGGCCGTCAACGGCCCCAGCCTGGGTGCGTTCACACGAGTATTCGGTATTGAGCACTTTCCGGATAAACCTTTCAGCCTCAAGGGCCAGGCTGAACGCGTTGGTGGTACCTTGAATGTACACGACACGATCCTGAATATCGGTGGCACACGACTATCGCTTGACGCACTACTAACAGAGTTTCCTGCACTTGATGCCGGTCGCATAAAGCTTTTGATTTCAGGTGATGAAGTCGAACAGTTTCATGAGTTGCTCGGCATAAAAGGCGGCGCAACCGGCCCATTTGAACTAAAGGGAAAACTTGATGCATCTCCCGAAGGAGTGGAGTTGGTCCAGGTTGAGCTTGAAACCTCACTGGGTCAGGCCACGATTTCAGGAACATTGGGCCCGGCACCAGCCTATACCGGCAGCAAGCTTGATGTGCACCTGGATGGTGGTAATGCCAACTCAATCATGTCAGTTTTTGGCATTGATGCGTTACCGGAGCAATCATTCAATCTCAATGCACGGGTAGAGGTGGTTGAAAACGGCTTACAGGTTGAGCGCGGGGTTCTGGTAACCAAAGAAGACCAGCGTCTGGAGGTGGATGGGTTTGTTGCGCTTGATTCCGGCAGTAAGGGCACTAACCTTGAATTGAAAATAAGCGGTAACCACCTCGCCCAGGTACTTGAAAGGTATGTGGGTAGCGTAGAGGTACCGGATAAGCCATTCGAATTGAGTGGTCGTGTCCAGGTTAAGGACGAGGGAATTGGTCTGAATGATATGAAGTTTGATTTCGAGGCTATCCAGCTAAAAGCTGATGGCTTGATCAAGCTTGATGACGAGCTTTCAGGTACCTCTCTGGACTTTCAGTTAAGCGGAGAAGACCTTTCCGCCTTAAGGAAATTCCAGGTCATTGGCAACTCACTGGACATATTTGTTACAGGTCAGCCCTATCAGGCTGCCGGTCGTTTTACGGTTGAGAAAAATGGTTGGAAACTTGATGAGGTCAATGGTCGAATAGGTCAGACGGCTCTGAACTTCGATGCCCTGATCAGCAAGCAACAGGGGTTGGCTGGTTCAAATATTCGTTTATCAGTTAAGGGACCGGGTTTAAATAGTCTGCTTGTTAAAAAAGGTGAACCGGGCCTGCCTGAAGGTGAATTTGAAACCAGCGCTAAAATTGCCTTGTCAGATAAGAAACTAAGTATCGATAAACTCCGGTTCAAAACCCCTGATGCCCATGGGGAAATTGATATTGAGCTCGGCTGGCCAATCAGTAGCAAAGATGATTTCAAATTCAATGCGAATGTCCAGGGTGGGGACATACGCAATTTTCTACCCCCAATGGAGTCGTTTGAAGCAGAAAAGGCGGCCTTTCACTTACGCGCGATTGGAAACAAACAGGGCGCCCTGGTTACTGTGGATAAATTTGAATCCAGTGTTGGGAATTTACAGATCTTATTGAAGGGTAAGGTAGATGCCAATAACCCGGAGGTTGCTTTTCATATTCTATCGGAGGATATCTCGAAACTCGGGCGGCTCAAAGGTAAGCCGCTTCCCGCTCTGCCTCTGGACATAAAGGCTGACTTCAAAGGTAATGCAGACCAGATAACTTTCCGTAACCTGGTGGGCTCGTTGGGAGAAAGCAGCCTGAACGGAGACCTTGATGTGTCTCTGAAAGGCGCTAAACCTGATATCAAACTGACAGCCACATCTGATTATTTGGACATTCGTCCATTTATTGAGCAAAAAAAACCTGACACTGAAACCGATACCACTACTAAACCGGACCGTTTGATTCCAGCGACACCGTTGCCGCTGGATGCTTTGGCTTCGAAGGATTTACAGATCAAACTGGATATTGGCGAAATCAGGTACTGGCAGGACAGCATCACGGACCTGGTTCTGGATCTTGAGCAACAGAACGGTAGTCTGAATGTATCTCAATTGTCATATAAAGCGCCGCGAGGAAGTCTCAATGCCTCGTTGTCCATCAATCCAACCGTGGCTGATCAGGCAGACGTCAAAATAGATCTAAGCACCAAAGAGTTTGGTTTTAACCTGTCAGATTTACCTGACGAAAAACTGGATCAAATACCCGTTTTTGATATTGATTTTCATGGCAGAGGAAAAGGCAGTAACGTGAGGGAAGTGGCCGGTACTTTGAATGGTTCGCTGTACGTGGCCAGTAAAGGTGGAAACGCGGAAAACGTAGACCTGCGTTTGTTGGAAACATTTATTTTTGATCAAATATTTAGCGTGCTCATGCCGAAATCCCAGGAGAAGTTTGATACACAATTCAGTTGCATTGCTACCAATTTGCAGATATCTGACGGCCTGGTGACAACCAGCCCCGCTATTGCGTTTACAAGCCAAAAGGTCGCCGTAGTTACCAACGGTACGCTGGATTTGAAAACTGAAAAAATGAATTTCAATTTCAACTCAACTCCAACCAATGCCTTGCAGATCAGCCCCGGTGAAATGTTCCACCCCTATATCCTGATAAGCGGCACATTGGCCAAGCCGGCAGTAGGGGTTGACCCTGGAAAAGCCGCGCTTCACGGTGGCGCGGCAATTGCCACCCTGGGTATTTCAGTTCTGGCAAAAGGTTTAATTGACCGGGCAGGTAATGCTATTCCGGTATGCGAAGAAATACTCAATAACCCGCCGAAGAACTAACCCGGCCACGAGCTGGATATTGACGTTTGCGGCTGAGTGCTAACGCATGCGGGCCTGTAGCTTTGCCAGCGCCTCGCTACCCGGGTTCAGTTTTTCAAACTCGACATCTTTCATCGGAGTTTCTGAGGTTCGGTAAATTCGATGCATCTCGGGCAATTCTGCATTGATGTATAACAGACCGGTGACAACCTCTCCCTGCGCGCGTTGCTGCTCAAGATAGCGCATCACCCTGCTGCGATCGGTTGCATCATAACCACTACTGGCTTTCTTTAACAGCAACCTTGAGCCGTCGTGTAATTCCACCACGATGCTCGATCCTTTAGCGTAACTGACTTTGATTTCATTGGCGGGCGGAATAAAGTCAGTTTGCGAAGCTGGGTGGTAATGATCACGTGTGTAGGTGTAACTCTTTGTTGATCCCGGGTGATTATTAAACGTCACACAAGGGGAGACCACGTCGAGGATGGCGCAACCGGGATGCAGGATGCCGGCCTTGATCAGGGTGACAAGTTGTTCCCGGTCGCCTGAAAAACTTCTTGCTACAAAACTGCTGCCCATTGATATCGCGGTGGAAACGGCATCAATGTTTTTCCATTGATTGACATCACCCTTCTTGGATTTACTACCCTTGTCGGCCGCGGCAGAAAACTGACCCTTGGTTAAACCGTATACACCATTATTTTCAATGATATACAACATATTCAAGTTGCGCCGGACGGCGTGACTAAACTGCCCAAAGCCGATCGATAGCGAATCGCCATCACCGGAAACACCAATACATACCAGGTCACGATTACCGGAGTGAGCACCAATTGCCACTGAAGGCATACGACCATGAACCGAATTGAAACCATGCGCTCCGGATAGAAAATAGGCGGGTGTTTTTGAAGAGCAACCAATACCGGAAAGTTTGATCACGTTCTCAGGAGCTATTGATAACTCCCAGAACGCCTGAACAATTGCGGCGGTAATGGAGTCATGTCCGCAACCTGCACACAAGGTCGATAACACACCCTCGTAATCACGTCTGAGCAAACCGATTTCATTGGTCAGTTGACCGGGCAGGTCGATTTTTGGTTTCTTGATAAAACTCATGCGACGTCCTTCTCACGCAAATGCTCACATACACCTTCAACCACGCACGTGGTCGGAATGGGCATACCACTGTAGTGCAGAACCGGTATCAGCTTGCGGGCATCGGTATTGGTTTCCAGGATCAACAACGAACGCAGTTGCGCATCGCGGTTTTGTTCGACGACAAATATCGTCTCGTGTTCTTCTACAAAGCGGGTCACCTCGCCGTTGAACGGAAAAGCGCGAACACGCAGATAGTCTGCTTGGATGCCCTGCTCGCGTAAATCATCCAGCGCCTCTATAACCGCACCATGCGAGCTACCATAGGCAACGATACCAATGCTGGTCTCTTTTTCGGCCTCTATCAAAACAGGTTTGGGTACCAATGTCCTGGCGGTATCCCATTTGATCAGCAGGCGGTCGACGAGATCTTTGTATTCCACTGAACTCTCGGTATACATGCCGTGTTTATTGTGACCGGAGCCACGTACAAAGTACGCCCCCTTGGGGTTTTCACCGGGCAGGGTTCGCGCGGCAATACCATCGCCATCCACGTCAAGGTAACGATAGAATTTTTCCAGTTTGTCAACATCATCAGAGTTCAGAAGCTTGCCACGGTCCGGCCGGTAATTGTCATCCCACTTCAGCTCGGGGGTCATCCAGTCGTTCATACCAATATCCAGATCGGATAGCACAAAAACCGGCGTTTGCAGGCGCTCTGAAAGGTCGAAAGCCTGCACAGCCATTTCAAAACACTCATAGGGATTGGCTGGAAACAGCAACGGGTGCTGTGTATCACCATGCGAGGCATAGGCACACATCATGATGTCGCATTGCTGTGTGCGGGTTGGCATACCGGTGGATGGCCCAACACGTTGAACGTTGAAAAACACGGAAGGTATTTCGGTGTAATAGGCAAAACCGATGAACTCGCTCATCAGCGAAATTCCGGGTCCTGAAGTCGGTGTAAACGCTCTTGCACCCACCCAGTTGGCGCCCAGGACCGTGCCGGCCGCTGCCAACTCATCCTCTGCCTGGATGATCACATAATTTTTCTTACCGGTTTCCTCATCAATGCGAAACATTTTGCAGTAGGCCTTGAACGCATCCATTAAACCGGTTGATGGTGTAATGGGGTACCAGGCGCCGACCGTCGCACCTGCATACACGCAACCCAGGCCTGCAGCAGAATTACCATCGATCATGATGTGCTTGCTGTTATCGCCCATGGTCTCAGCACGTACCGGAAGCGGGCAGCTGAAGTTTTCTTTTGCGTAGTTAAACCCAAGACTGATGGCCTTCAAATTACTCTCAACCAACTTGGGCTTGCTGGCAAAAGTTTCCTCGATCAAGGTATGCAGAATGACGGTATTAATATCCAGCAACGCAGCCAGAACACCTACATAGGCAATGTTTTTCATCAGGATACGAACACGGGCATCACTGAAGTTTTCGTTGCACAACTTGGCGAGTGGTACGCCGAGAACCGTGATATCGGTGCGGCTCAGTTGGCGTTCGCGCGGCCAGGTCGAGTCATAGATAAGAAACCCGCCGGGGGTAACATTATCCATATCCTTTTGATAGGTCTGGGCATTCAGCGCCACCATGACATCCACCCTCTTGGAGCGGGCCATATAACCCTTGTGGTTAACCCGTATCCCATACCAGGTGGGAAGACCCTGGATATTGGATGGAAACAGGTTTTTTCCGGTCACCGGTATACCCATACGGAAAAACGCTTTCAATAGCAGGCCGT
>Ga0265303_10001639_pt1 | contig 13833 bp, 10 predicted proteins | sample Helome_2_FD_192494 | JGI IMG/M metagenome (GOLD analysis project Ga0265303, IMG submission 192494) | Marine sediment microbial communities from subtidal zone of North Sea - Hel_20160317 (Illumina Assembly) | ecosystem: Environmental > Aquatic > Marine > Subtidal zone > Sediment ... | reverse complement strand
TTTTAGAAAATGAAACATCATAAGACATAATATTTAAACCCTTGTCTGCCTTAAGCACGGACTCGCTTACTACCGTTTTATCTGAAGAATAAACTTTTGCAGAATAATTCGCTGATTTTTTCGAATAAACCACAATATCCAAACCGGGAGTATCTGGTTTTGCCCAGGAACTATAGGGATTACCCCATCTTTGAGAATGTTTTAGATTATCTGGTTTAAAAACATGTAATTCTTTGATAAGGATTTCCTCGTTCATTTCCTGTAAACATGAAATATTTACCTTGTAAATACTTCTTCCATGGGTACCTACCAACAGGTCTTTAGCCTCTGGTTGAATTACCAAATCGTGCACAGCAACACTTGGAATACCACTTTGAAATAATTCCCATGAATTACCTTGATTGACAGACATGTATAGTCCGTTGTCTGTACCCATAAACAAGAGATTTTCATTTTCAGGATCTTCAATTATTACATTGACGGGAGAAGCCGGGATATTAGAGGCGATATTTTTCCATGTATTACCGTAGTCATTACTCATATATACATAAGGTGTAAAATCATCCTTGCGGTATCCGTTAAGAGTTACGTACACCCGTTCTTTTTTGTGTTTGGACGCTGTAACTCTGCTGATCCATAGATTTTGTGGAAGCTCAGCTGATATTAAATCCCAGTTACCACCATTTTTAGATAGATGAACTAAACCGTCATCACTGCCTGTATAAATCAAACCAAATTTTAGGGGAGATTCACTAATCGTAGTTATCGTGCCATAAGCTACATTTCCTTTTTTTCCTCCCTGTGTAAGATCCTCAGAGATTACTTCCCAGTTGTCTCCCTGATTGAGTGAACGATGAAGATAGTTACTTCCAAAATAAAGAATATCCTGATTATGGGTAGAGAGCAGTATCGGTGTTTGCCAATTAAAGCGATAGGGCTGCTCACCTAGTTCATGCTTGGGTTGTATGCTGGTGGTTTTATCTTCATTTAAGGTAAGGCGATAATAATTGCCGAACTGAAATCCGGTGTAAACAATATTTGAATTTCTTTTGTCTATTTGAACCTGCATCCCATCTCCTCCAAGAATCATTTTCCACGGGTATTGTCCGCTTTGGTGCCATTTGCTATTTTCCACAGAATTATGGGCCCCTTTCCATACACCATTATCCTGGAGGCCTCCATATACATTATAAGGTTTCTCATAATCAATATTTATAGCGTAGAATTGACCCACGGCAGGAGTATTATTTTTAATCCAACTAGCACCATCATCATAAGAGATATTTACTCCCCCATCATTTCCATTTATCAGATGTCCTGGTTTTTGCGGATTTATCCATAGTGCGTGATGGTCCGCGTGTACATTATCCCCATTAATTGAAGTAAAGGTTTTACCACCATCATCAGACTTTATAATGGGGACACCACCCAAATAAATTTTATTTTTATCAGAGGCATCTACTCTGATCTGCGCAAAATAATATCCATAACTGTAAAAAAGATCATCGATATATTTTTCATTTCTTTTGCTCCACGTTGAGCCTCCATCTTCACTTCTATATACCTCAGCACCAATAACCGGAGTATCAAATAAAGAGGAATTAGCATTTTCAAGATAGCTGGCAAGATCCTGCGGTTTGGCCGTACCACTTTGGATAAGCAGCTTTACGTTCTCAGCCTTATATTTTTCCTGAAACCCATTTCTTTTTAAGTACTTATCAAGTTCTACATTATCGAGCTTTAGAAAAGTTTCGACAGTCATGGATTTAAACATATCTTTGGTTAGTTCATCGGCTTCCTCTGGATCAATTTCCTTTTTAATTCTTCGAAACTGACTGTCGAGAACTGCATAGATAGTATTTTCATCATATACCCCTAATCCAATGCGTCCTACATTTTCCCCTGTGGGGAATCCACTTTTTGGACTACTAATTTTGGTCCAGTTTTTTCCTCCATCAATACTTTTATATATACCGGAACCACTTCCATTACCTTTAAAATTCCAGGCTTTTCTGTTTTTTTCCCAGGCTGCGGCATACATTATATTAAAATTACCAGGGACAAAAGCCAAATCAATAATACCAGTGGAATCATTTATATACAAGGTTTTTACCCAGGTAGAACCCCCATCTGAAGTTTTATAAATGCCTCGTTCCTCATTTTTTGTGTACAAATGGCCTGTTACACCAACGACCAACTCGTTGGGATTATTGGGATTTATAACAATCCGGCCAATATGTTGTGAATCTAAAAGTCCCTTATTTTTCCAGGATTTGCCCATATCCTCAGATTTGAGTATACCTATCCCGGCATAGGAGGAACGGGAAGCATTATTCTCACCAGTTCCAACCCAAATGACGCCAGAATTCCATTGGACGGCAATATCTCCAATATTTTGTGTGGCGGAATTATCCATAGCAGGTGAAAACGTGGTGCCGTTATTATTTGTATACCAAAGACCTCCTGAGGCATAGGCTACAAAAAATTCAGTAGGATCAACGGGATTTACGTCAATATCTACAACTCTACCGCTCATTATTGTTGGGCCAATACTGGAGAAAGGAATATTCTTAACGAGGGAATTAGCTTCCATCTGTTTTTTGAGCAACAGAGCCTCGCCAATATTTTGAGACTGAGCTGATTTAGATGACGCTATACTTATTAAAAAAAAGAAAAATAATATTTGTGACAGATTTAATTTCATGGATTCGTAAATAGATATTAGTGCGTGAAAATATGAATTTGAAGTTGTGGAGACAAAAAAATGCTAATAGACTTCAGGTTTTTTAATTATTTGATTGGGAGTTATTCGAGTTTGAATACTTTTTAATATGTCTTCCTATTTGAAGTGAAGGTGCTTATGCTTATTTTTGAGAAAAGTACTTTGTTTTATGAAATATGAACAAATAAACAGCTCGCTGTTTAAGAAGAATCGGGCAAAATTCACAGCTCAAATGAAGCTAAAGAGTATTGCGATTTTTAATTCCAATGATATTTATCCTATTAGTGCAGATAGCACAATGCCCTTTCAACAACATAGAGACATTTTATACCTCAGTGGTGTAGATCAGGAAGAATCTATCCTTTTGCTTTTTCCAGATGCCATTGATGAAAAAAACAGGGAGATATTATTTGTAAGGGAAACAAACCAAAAAATTGCAATTTGGGAAGGAGCGAAATTAAATAAAGAAGAAACAACTGCCGTTTCGGGGATAGAATCTGTGCATTGGTTAACAGATTTTGACAAGGTGTTTTTCGGTCTGATGACCGAAGCAGAATGTATTTATTTTAATACCAACGAGCACTACAGACAGTCCGTTGAGACTCAAACGAGAGAAGACCGTTTTATTGTAAAATGCAAGAAAGATTTTCCTGCACATAGTGTAGCGAAGAGCAATCCTATTTTACAACAGATCAGGGGTATAAAAGAAGCAGAAGAGATTAAACTTATCCAAAATGCCTGCAATATTACAGAAAAGGGTTTTCGTCGTGTACTAAAATTCATAAAACCTGGTATTTGGGAGTATGAATTGGAAGCAGAATTCCTACATGAATTTATTAGAAATCGCTCAAAAGGATTCGCTTATACTCCAATAATAGCTTCAGGTAATAACGCGAACGTATTACACTATATAGAGAATAATAATCAATGTAAAGATGGCGACCTAATCCTGATGGACGTAGGAGCGGAATATGCAAATTACTCAAGTGATATGACCCGTACCATTCCGGTAAATGGCAAATTTACTAAAAGGCAGCGTCAGGTATATGAAGCTGTACTTCGGGTTAAAAATGATGCTACAAATATGTTAGTGCCTGGTACCTTATGGGCGGATTATCATATAGAAGTGGGCAAAATAATGACTTCTGAACTACTTAATTTGGGATTACTTGATAAAGCCGATATACAAAATGAAAATAAGGATTGGCCGGCTTATAAAAAATATTTTATGCACGGCACGAGTCACCATATGGGATTAGACACCCATGATTATGGAGAACTTAAAACACCCATGAAACCGAATATGGTTTTTACCGTGGAGCCAGGGATTTATATTCCAGATGAAAAAATGGGCGTTCGTCTTGAAGATGATGTAGTTATTATGGATAAAGGATCTCCCTTCAATCTAATGCGGAATATCCCAATTGAAATTGATGAGATAGAAGATCTTATGAATAAGTAATGACAAAACTAATTCTGGATAATCCTTCACAGGCGGGCATAAATTACACTAAAGCTCTCGGGCTTTAGGCGTGCCTCCTTTAACAAGATTCGCTAAAACAAAAACAGCTAAGGCTGGTAATACCCATCCTAAACTTAATTCGCTTAAGGGCATCCATTTTGAAAAGGATTCTATATAACTGCTTAAACCAATACTCCCTAAAAAATCAGGTATACTAAAAAGAATAGTGGTAAATACCACTACTCTGAAAACTTTTGGCGTACCAAATTTTTCTGGAATCACATTGAGTAGGATTAAAACTATGGTAATTGGATAAACAAACATTAGAATCGGCAAGGCAATGGCAATAATATAATCTACGTTCAATTGCCCCATTAAAATTCCAAGGAAACAACTGACCACAGCAGTAATCAAATATGCTTTGTTTGATTTTGGGAGACGCGATTTTACAAAATCTGCAGTTCCTGCAACGATTCCCACGGCCGTTGTAAAACAAGCCAGGCTAACTAATATGCCCAAAAATAAATTAGCCTTAGAACCCAGAGTAATTTTACTGATCCCAGTGATAAGCGAAGTACGTGAAATAGCTGCATCAAATTCTCCTTGCATAACAGCTCCCGTAAAAATTAATCCGGAATATATCATTATTAAACCAAATCCTGCCAGCCAACCAGCCCTGCCAAGCAAAGCTTTTTTTCGCTCATAAGAAGCTTCTTTATCGCTGAGGTTGATAGAAGTTATAATGACCCCACCAACGACAATGGCACCAATAGCATCAAAGGTTTGATAACCTTCTAAAATTCCTTCCGTCAATGGATTGATGAAAATGTTTGAGCCAAAATCAAGTGGGAAGTTAAATAACGTTATACCCATAATCGCTAAAAGGATAAGAATAATGCCCGGAGTTAAATACTTGCCTATTATGTCCAATATTTTTGTGCGGTTCATTACAAAAATGAATACTAAAACAAAATAAACGATACTTGTGCTTAAAGAGGAATTGTGAAGCAAAGGCGCAATACCTATTTCGTGGGTAACAGAAGCTGTTCTTGGCGAAGGTAAAGAAATTGAAACCGCATAAATTGTAAAGCAAAAAATCAGGCTGAATAGAGGTGAGACTTTTGAAGCAAAATCAAACATTGTCCCCTGTAATTTCGCATGACCGAGTATGCCAAAAATTGGGATTAGAACAGCTGAAATAGCAAACCCAAGAGCAACCAGCCACCAAAGCTCCCCTGCTTTAAATCCAAGTTGAGGTGGTAAAATAAGATTTCCTGCTCCAAAGAAGAGAGAGAAAAGAGCAAAAGCAGTTACCAGCGTTTCTTTTATTCTAATCATATAATTTATTAAGCGTGAAAGATAAATGAAAAAAGGACTAAATCTCGAACAAAGTTCATCCTCTTAAACGTACAATTTGTCGTAAAAAGAGACGTTCATCGAAAAAAGTATAAAATTTAAAGGGGTTACTCAATAAAATGCAGGATAGATACGTTCTGAAATTAAGTTATTTGAATTTAAAATCTCAATAATTTTTACTGAAAGTTTATAATTGCATATTAAGGATCCCCAAACCCTACCAATGCAGACCTAAAACCTACATTATGAAAAAAATATTTTGCAATATTTTTGGCCACCATTATTCTGTATCCAAGAAGGTGACCTTGCACATAAAAGAATATAAGTGTGTGCATTGTGGCAAGGAAGTCACAACAGACGTAAGCGGAAATCTTTCCGTTTTAACACCTGAACTTCAGGAGATCAATGATACCTTAGAAGATTTATACCAAAAAAGACATAGGACTGCCCAACAGGTAGCTTAATTATGCTTTGGCAAATGAATTCCACCCCTGAGCGGTAAGTGGAATTTTAGAATTATTCCTGGATATTAAGTGTGCGCCTTCATTCTTATCTGTTATGTGCCCCACAACAGTAAAGTTAGGATTGCCCTTTAATTCCGGGAATTTTTTTTGATCAATAGTGAACAATAACTCATAATCTTCTCCCCCGCTTAAAGCAACTAAAGTGCTATCCAGTTTAAACTCTTCGCATGCTGAAATTACTGTTGGATCTAAAGGGATTTTATCTTCATAAAGATTGCAACCAACGTCGCTCTGCTTACACAAATGAAGAATCTCAGAAGAAAGCCCATCACTGATATCAATCATAGAAGTAGGTTGAATCCCAAGCTTCTTTAATAATTCCACAATGTCCTTTCTGGCCTCAGGTTTTAATTGGCGTTCAATGATATAACTATATGCAGATAGATCTGGCTGATTATTCGGATTTACTTTAAATACTTCCTTTTCACGCTTTAATACCTGCAACCCCATATAGGCTGCTCCCAAGTCGCCACTTACTACCAGCAGATCATTTGGTTTTGCCTGGTTCCTGTAAACTATGTCTTCTTTTACAGCTTCCCCCAGTGCAGTAATGCTTATGATCATTCCTGTAGTAGAAGAGGAAGTATCTCCTCCAACCAAATCTATTTTATAAAGCTCACAGGCCAGTTCAATTCCCTTATAGAATTCTTCCAAAGCCTCCAGGGGAAAACGATTGGAGACTGCAACAGACACCGTAATCTGAGTAGCCTTTGCATTCATTGCATAAATGTCGGATAAATTAACCATTACAGCTTTATACCCCAGGTGCTTCAAAGGCATATAACTAAGATCAAAATGTATTCCTTCGATCAACAAATCTGTAGAGACAAGTGTCTTTTTATTTTTGAAGTCAAGGACGGCGGCATCATCTCCAATTCCCTTAATAGTAGATTTATGATGCAATTTTAAGTTCTGTGTCAGATGATCTATCAATCCGAATTCACCTAACTGTTCTAAGGAAGTTTTCTCCTGGTTCTTATCTTCAAGCATGGTACAAAAATAAGCGGATAGGAATAATATATTATCTTTACAGCGAAAAAGAATTATTAATTTTGTCCCATGAATAAAACACTCCTGCTAATTTTTGGCCTATTCTTTCTTTTTAGCTGTTCTAATAGTGACAACTCTTCTGTAGATGATGCCCCGGAAGAGATGGTTGAAAATCCGCAAACGGGATTTTTTCCTTGTCAAGATGGAATGGCAGGAGTTTATCCGTGTAATGGTTATGACCTATTGGGCCGAATTTCCTTGGCAGATTTCAGTGCTTCTTCAGCAAATGATATCTGGGGGTGGACAGACAGCACAACAGGAAAGGAATATGCATTGGTTGGTTTGAATAATGGAACTGCCTTTGTTGACATAACCGATACGGATGATTTTATTTACTTGGGGAAATTACCCTCAGCAACTGGTAATAGCACCTGGAGAGACGTAAAAGTTTACCAGGACCATGCCTTTATTGTCTCTGAGGCTGGCGGCCATGGGATGCAGGTTTTTGATTTAACCAAATTGAGAAATGTAGTGAATGCCCCGGAAACTTTTGAGGCAGATACCCGCTATACTGGTTTTGGCAGTGCGCACAATATTGTTATCAATGAAGCTAATGGATATGCTTATTCGGTTGGCACTGACACTTTTAACGGAGGAGCGCACTTCATTAATATTCAGGATCCTAAAAACCCAATCGCTGCAGGAGGCTATGGCGCTAACGGTTACTCTCATGACGCACAAGTTGAAACTTACAATGGTCCTGACGCAAATTATACAGGGCAGGAAATTTTTATAGGGGCGAATGAAAATCAAGTTGCTATTGTCAACGTGACGGATAAAAATAACCCACAACAGATCAGTACTTTTCAATACACCAACATTGGATACACGCATCAGGGATGGTTTTCTGAAGACCAACGCTATTTTATTTTAGGAGATGAAACAGACGAGTTGACCTTTGGTTTTGATTCACGGACCCTAGTCTTTGACCTTTCGGACCTTGAAAATCCAAGTTTACACACCACTTATTTAGGAGAAACTGCAGCAATTGATCACAATGGGTATGTAAAAGGCGATGATTTTTATCTTGCAAACTATACTGCAGGGGTTCGAATTCTTGATATTTCGGAAATAGAGGGACAATCTATTGTTGAAGAGGGTTTTTTTGATACATATCCGTCAAATAATACAGCTGCTTTTGAAGGTGTATGGAGTGTCTACCCCTATTTTACGAGTGAAAAAATCATTGTGAATGATATCAATTCTGGTCTGTTTGTAATTAAAAAATCAAATTAAAATACTAGTGAAAAGCATTTATACATTAGTTATTGCCCTATTGCTCTTTTCATGTTCTGATGATGAGGCTGTAGTTCCTAAAAATGTATATGAAGATGCAGTTTTTTTAGGTGAGATTGATTGGGTGAAGAATTTTGGAGGCACAGACGAAGAAACGGCCCAATCCGTTATACATACGAACGATGGTGGTTATGCAATTCTTGGGTATTCAAAAAGTACCGATGGAGACCTTTCAGGCAAATCTACTCCAGTAAATGATTATTGGGTTTTGAAATTAGATGAGGAAGGTAATGTGGCATGGAGTAATACTTATGGGGGCAGTAAGGATGACCGGGGCCAGTCAATTATCCAGACCTCAGATGGCGGGTATGCCGTTACGGGTTACGCGATGAGCGATGATGGGGATGGAAGTAACAATGAAGGATTTCATGATAACTGGATTTTAAAACTGGATGAATTAGGGGCAATTGAATGGGAAAAAAGTTTTGGGTTTTCCGGTCATGATCATTCATATGATTTATTACAAACTGCTGATGGAGGATTTTTCTTCGCAGGATTTTTGGATATTACAGCCGCCCTTGACGATGGCACTTATTACAAGGGCAATTTTCTCACCAGACATGGTGTAGGGGAATTTTGGGGAACTAAAATAGATACCAATGGCAATTTGGAATGGAGGAGTTACTACGGAGGCACCAACAATGATAGAGCTCATGCGGTTATTCAAGCGGACGATGGCGGTTTTGTGATGGCAGGGTTTTCTGAAAGTGATGATTATGATATTTCGAATACCAAGGGCAGTTACGACTTTTGGGTAATTAAATTAACAGCTACGGGTGAATTGTTATGGGAGCGATCCTTTGGCGGTTCGGGTATTGAAGTCGCTTATGATATTGCCAAAACTGATGATGGGGGCTATGTGGTTACCGGGAACACATTTAGCACTGATAAAGATATTTCGATGAATCATGGTGAATCTGATGTATGGCTTATAAAAATTGATGATAATGGTAACCTGTTATGGGAAAAGACCTTTGGAGGTTCGCAGTTCGATGCCGCCCAGGGGGTTAGTACTACATACGACGGTGGATTTATTATTACGGGGAATACAAAAAGTTCTGATGGGGATGCTGAAGAAAATCAAGGAGAAAACGACATTTGGCTCATAAAAACAGATCCTGATGGAAATATGATCTGGCAGGGCTCTTATGGAGGATCAGATTTGGATTATGGTTTTGATGCAGTTGAGAATCTTGATAAAAGTATACTTTTAGTTGGTGAAAGTTCCAGTAATGATTTCCCAAACCTCATGAATAAGGGACTTTCGGACGTTATAATTATAAAAATCAAATAAATGTCTTCAGTTATAGGCTTCTCTTAAACGCCTGACTTTTAAAATCACCTTTTTTTATCTACCTATTACTCATGTTTATCTAAAAGCCCATAGATAACGCTTATTGTTATATGCGTTATAATAATGTTAGGATTTATGGTAAAACCCTAACTATACCCTATATTTGTAAACTATTTAGAATAATACCAAATAAGGATATAAAATGATTAAAGTATCAGAAACAGCAAAACAGCGGGTTACCTTACTTATGACGGAGGAAGGTTTTGACGCTGAAAAGGATTTTGTTAGGGTTGGTGTGAAAAGTGGAGGTTGCAGCGGTTTATCCTATGAATTAAATTTTGACAATAAAGTAGATGAGGCTGATAAGGTTTTCGAAGACAATGCTGTACGCATCATTGTAGATAAGAAAAGCTTTCTCTATCTGGTAGGCACAACTCTGGAGTATTCCGGAGGGCTTAATGGTAAGGGCTTCGTTTTTAATAATCCAAATGCACAGCGCACATGTGGCTGTGGAGAGAGTTTTTCATTATAAAAATATGGAATCCCTTTGAGGGGTTTAATGGCCTATGGCATATACCGAAGAAGAATTAAAAAAAGAGCTGGAAACCAAAGAATATGAATATGGTTTCTATACTGATATTAAGTCTGACACTTTTCCAAAAGGGTTAAATGAGGATATCGTAATAGCTATTTCTAAAAAGAAGGAAGAACCGGAATGGATGACGTCATGGCGCCTGGAAGCCTTCCGTGCCTGGAAGGAAATGATAGAGCCCGAATGGGCTAACATTAACTATAAAAAACCTGATTTTCAAAATATTTCATACTATTCGGCACCTAATGCTAAGCCTAAATACGATAGTTTAGACGAAGTTGATCCTGAATTATTGGATACATTTAAAAAATTGGGAATTTCATTGGATGAACAGAAAAAGCTCGCAGGTGTAGCGGTGGATATTGTAATGGATTCAGTTTCTGTTGCAACTACTTTCAAAAAAACACTGGCAGAAAAAGGAATTATCTTTTGCTCTATCTCGGAAGCAATAAAAGAACATCCCCAATTAGTTAAAAAGCACATTGGTACTGTAGTGCCACAAAAGGATAATTTCTATGCGGCCTTAAATTCTGCAGTATTCTCAGACGGATCTTTTTGCTACATCCCAAAAGGTGTAAGATGTCCAATGGAATTGTCAACTTATTTTAGAATAAATCAGGCAGGCACCGGACAATTTGAACGCACACTTGTCATTGCTGATGAGGGAAGTTATGTGAGTTATCTGGAAGGTTGTACGGCACCATCAAGGGATGAAAACCAATTACATGCTGCAGTAGTGGAACTTATTGCTTTGGATAATGCGGAAATTAAATATTCCACAGTTCAAAACTGGTATCCAGGCGACAAGGAAGGAAAAGGGGGAGTATACAATTTTGTCACAAAAAGAGGGTTGTGCGAGAAAAACGCCAAAATTTCCTGGACACAGGTAGAAACCGGATCAGCTATTACCTGGAAGTACCCATCCTGTATTTTAAAAGGAGATAATGCTATAGGTGAGTTCTACTCTATAGCCGTAACAAATAATTATCAGCAGGCCGATACGGGTACTAAAATGATCCATTTAGGGAAAAACACAAAAAGTACTATTATTTCTAAAGGGATTTCCGCCGGGAAGTCACAAAATAGCTATAGAGGTTTGGTACAAGTGAATAGCAGGGCTAAGAATGCAAGGAATTTTTCGCAATGTGACTCCTTGCTGATGGGAAATGACTGCGGGGCACATACTTTTCCATATATAGAAGTCAAGAATAAAACAGCACAGATTGAACATGAAGCCACAACTAGTAAAATAGGGGAAGATCAAATTTTTTATTGCAATCAGAGAGGAATAGAAACGGAAAAAGCCATTGCCTTAATTGTAAACGGTTTTAGCAAGGAAGTACTTAACAAACTTCCCATGGAATTTGCCGTTGAAGCCCAAAAACTTTTGGAAATCAGCCTTGAAGGTTCTGTAGGTTAATTACTATGAAAGAATTTGAAGCTTTTGCTCACGAAATGAAGGCTAAGGTATATTTACAACATCTAAAGGACGACTTTAATAAAATGCCAAAAGCACCTCAATATTTAAACTAAAAAGAATATGTTAAAAGTAAATAATCTGCACGCAGGTGTAGAAGGTAATGAAATATTAAACGGAATAAACCTGGAAGTAAAGGCAGGAGAGGTACATGCTATTATGGGTCCTAATGGTTCAGGAAAAAGCACCCTTGCCTCCGTAATAGCAGGAAAGGAAGAATTTGAAATTACAGAAGGGAGTATCGAATTCGATGATGCAGATCTGGAAGATACTTCCCCTGAAGAAAGAGCGCACAAAGGAATTTTTCTTTCGTTTCAATATCCTGTAGAGATACCTGGCGTGTCCGTAACGAATTTTATGAAAACAGCCATAAATGAGTCCAGGAAAGCACGTGGATTAGATGACATGCCAGCCAACCAAATGTTGAAACTTATCCGTGAGAAATCCGAATTGCTGGAAATTGACAGAAAATTTTTATCTCGTTCTTTAAATGAAGGATTTTCAGGGGGCGAAAAAAAGCGAAATGAAATTTTTCAAATGGCTATGTTAGAACCAAAACTCGCCATTTTGGATGAAACAGATTCCGGTCTGGATATTGATGCCCTGCGAATTGTAGCCAATGGGGTGAATAAACTCAGGAGCAAAGACAACGCTATTATCGTTATTACTCATTACCAACGATTGTTGGAATATATTATTCCAGATTTTGTACATGTCATACACGACGGTAAAATTGTAAAATCAGGGACTAAACAATTAGCATTGGAATTGGAGGATAAGGGATACGATTGGTTAAAAAATGAGTCGGTTGTCTAATATCCCGGTTAAATTTATTGAATATTTGAAAGCGAATTGTTTTATAAAGGAGATAAACAGAAAACAAAATGATGGATTTAAAGGATAAACTGGTTTCTTCGTTTCTGGCATTTGAGAACAATATAGATGTGGATCATCCGGTTCATGATATACGCTCGGAGGCCATTAAAAACTTTGAACTTAAAGGTTTTCCTAACAGAAAACAGGAGGCCTGGAAATACACTTCTTTGAACAGTTTGCAGAAGATAGATTTCAGCATCTTTCCAAAAGAAATAAATGCCCTGGAATACAAAGATGTTAAGCGTTATTTTCTTCATGAAATAGATACGTATAAAATTGTATTTATTGATGGAGTATATAGTTCATTCCTTTCCGAAACCACACATGACGGCGTGGATATATGCCTTATGAGTGCTGCACTAAGTAAACCGATGTATAAGCAGATAATAGATGTTTACTTTAATAAAGTAGCCTCAAAAGAGGAATCGCTAACAACATTAAATACTGCATTTAGTAAAGAGGGGGCTTATATATATATCCCCAAAAATAAAATGCCAAAAAAGCCAATAGAAATATTGCATTTTGCCACAGGTAATGAAGCCACATTGTTGTTGCAACCCCGAAACTTAATTATTGCAGAAGAAAATGCCGAGCTTCAGATAATAGAACGCCATCAGAGTCTTACTTCTAATGAAATATTAACAAATTGCGTTACCGAAATTTTTGCAGCAAAAAATGCTATTGTAGATTATTATAAAGTTCAAAATGACGTTAAAAATGCGTCCTTAATAGATAATACCTATATTTCTCAAAAGAACAATAGCGTAGTGAAGGTTCATACCTTTTCCTTCGGAGGAAAGTTAACCAGGAATAATCTTAATTATTACCAGAATGGGGAATATATTGATTCTACCATGAAAGGGGTAACTATACTCGGCGAAAAACAACATGTAGACCATCATACCCTGGTACATCACAGAGAACCTAATTGCGAAAGTCATCAGGATTATAAAGGAATTTATGGAGAAAAGTCGATAGGAGTATTCAATGGCAAAATTATAGTCGATAAAATTGCCCAAAAGACCAATGCTTTTCAACAGAACAATAATATTTTGATAAGTGACAAGGCTACCATCAATACCAAACCACAATTGGAGATCTTTGCAGATGATGTAAAATGTTCTCATGGTTGCACTATTGGACAATTAGACGAAGAGGCACTCTTTTATCTGCAAACCAGGGGA
>Ga0265303_10001637_pt1 | contig 13838 bp, 14 predicted proteins | sample Helome_2_FD_192494 | JGI IMG/M metagenome (GOLD analysis project Ga0265303, IMG submission 192494) | Marine sediment microbial communities from subtidal zone of North Sea - Hel_20160317 (Illumina Assembly) | ecosystem: Environmental > Aquatic > Marine > Subtidal zone > Sediment ... | reverse complement strand
GTGAACAACCACACCAAGAAGATCGGCTATCCGGGCAACCACGACCGAGGGCAAATCATGCATCAGGTCGATTCGGAGGATTTCAGAGCCGGCGGTCAGAACACCCGTCTCTACGGCTCCGACATGCGCGGCGGCTCAAGCGGCGGGAAATGGGTCGAGAATTTCGGCGTGAAGGCCGCGGGCCAGCGTGGCGGCCTGCAGCCCTGGCCCAATCGCATTGTCGGCGTCACCTCCTACGGCTATGTGGCCGTCGGACCGAAGGTGCAGGGCAGCTCCACACTGAACCAAGAGTTCCTGACCATCCTGAACATGGCCTGCGCCCATCGGGCAGGGAACTGCTAGGGAGATCCGCTTTGACACCAGCCAAGGTGTCCCCGCGCGAAAGGGGGCCGGCCAGCCCCGGCCCCCAATCGCGCCCTGGGCGGAGCCTTGCCGACCGGCCGGGCAGTTGCGAGGCTGGCCCCTTGCCGATTTCACGGCGGATTGGAAGGCAATCATGAGTGACGAGATTTCACCGGCGGAGGTCGAGGCCATGACCAAGGCCCTCGACAAGGTCCGCAAGGACTGGCGCAAGCGGCCGGGTGTCACGGCCCTGGATGTGGGCTTTAAGATGAAGGGCGGCAGGCCCACGGACTCCCTGGCGATTCGGGTCCACGTCCGACACAAGCTGCCGACCGAGGCCCTGCCGGCGCACGAGGTCTTTCCGGCCAGTCTCGGCCCCTATGACGTTGATGTCATCGAGGCCGATTACGGCCCGCAAGAGGAGCCGGACCGGAAGGGATGAAGCCTGGGGGAACATGGAGATGCCTGAACAGATTTCGAACAAGAAAGTGGCGGCGGCCCTTGCCGAGCTGAAGAGGGTTCGGCGGTCCTGGCTGGGGCGCCCCGGCGTCACCGGGGTCGATGTGGGCTTCAAGATGAAGGGCCGCCAAATGACCGACGAGTTGGCGCTCAGGGTGCATGTGGCGCGAAAGATCCCGATCGATTCCCTGCCGGACAAGAACGAAGCCTTCGGCGACGGTGGCGAGACCACCAGGCGCGGCGACTTCGAGGTCGACGTGATCGAGGCCCAATACGGCCTCTCCGACGGCGGGGGATCGGTCCTCGCACCGGAGGAGGTCGGCCGGATCGACCGGGTCGATCCGCTGGTGGGCGGCGTCAGTGTCGGCAACGCGCTGGCCGGCGGCGGCACCCTTGGTGCCATAGTCTGGGACAAGACCGACGGCGAGGCCTGTATCCTCAGTAACTGGCATGTGCTTTGCCGGCGGAAGAATTGGCGGGTCGGCGAGGCGATCTACCAGCCCAGCCCGGCCGACGGCGGCAGGCGCCGTGACACGGTGGCCGAGCTGAAGCGCGGGCGGCTCAACCGGAAAGCCGATGCGGCCTTGGCCCGCTTGACCGGCGCCCGGCCTTACACGCGGGATATCTTTGGCCTCAACCCGGTTGTCGGCATGGAGAAACCGGCGCTCGGCATGGAAGTCGTGAAGTCGGGCAGAACAACGCAAGTCACGAAGGGCCGCATCGACGGAGTGGGTTTCTCGTTCGCCCTGGATTATACCGACGGCAGCCGGCAGGCCTTCGACGACCAGATCCATATCGTGCCGCGCCCGCCCTGGCCGGATGAGGACTACGAGGTCAGCCAAAGTGGCGATTCCGGCTCGCTGTGGATCAATGAGGCAACCGGAATGGCCGTTGGACTGCACTTCGCTGGGGAAACCGACAGTTCGATCAAGGCCGAGTACGCCATCGCCAACCGGATCGAGGAAGTCGCCAAGGAGCTGGAGTTCTCATTCGCGCCGATCTATCGCGCGCCCGCGCCCGAAGACGATCAGGTCCTGGAGACCGTGCGCCGGGTGTTCGGGCGGCACTACCCGGAGCTCTGCACCGCACCGGCGGCCGGCACCGAGGCCCCGGTAGACCGCCTGCTGCGGGAAGTCCGCGACGAACTGGGGCGGGCCGAGAGCGCCCCTTGAAACGCCGCATGGAAAAGCGCTGACAGCCTACGGCTAGGCCGGGTGCCCGGCTTGGCGCTTTGGTCCGATTGGCGGCAACGGACCAAGGTTTATCATCCTCCATACGACCCAGTTCGAGACGAGGATGAGAGAGCTATGAAGGCGCATACCCCGGAAGAATATGTGCAGATGGACCAGATCCCTTACGTCGACTTTCCCGCCGGCAAGGCGGCCGGCGGCGACACCGCGGTCGCGCCGGGTTACGGCTATGAATCCTTCAACGCCCGGCACGATATGACCTGCTTCCCGGAAGACAGCGAGTTCCACATGACCTTCCCGGGATCGCTGCAATTCATCCAGGAAGACGGCACACCGATCGCCGTGTTGAGTTGGGAGCAGGCGCAGGGACCTGGTGATCGAGGCAGATTGGCTCTGATTTCCCGGATCGATCGCTTCAGCAATAAACGCCCGCGTCAGCCGCGGACGTCGAAGACATAGAGGCGCGCTTCCTCGTCGCTGACGAGGTAGAGGCGGTTTGCCTCCGGATCGACGGCAATGCCCTCGGCCTTCTCCACTTCCTTGTAGTCGCCGTCCTTGCCGAAGCCGAGCGGCGCGCTCTGGACGACCCGGTTCGCCGCCCAGTCGTAGAGAAACACGCGCTTCGCCTTGTCGCTGACGATCCAGAAGGCCCTTCTGACCGTGTCGTAGCAGAGCCCGGAGAAATCGATCTCGTCAGCGCTCAGGTTCGTGTCGCGAAAGCCGTTGTCCGCGTTCAGCACCCGGTGATCTTTGATCGTCTGTAAGTCCGCCGAGACCTCGATCAGCAAACCCGGCAAGCCTTCCTTGACGACGAAGACCGTGCCGCTGTGACAGTTCCAGGTCGTGCCTTCCAGGCCCTTGTTCTCGCCCCCGCCGGCAAAGTACGGGGCGATCGCGTCATAGCCCGCCATGCCGGCCAGCGGCCGCGGGTCGTCGGCCTTGCGCTCGGCGATCTCTATTCTGACGATCTCGTTGGTTTCTTCCTTCACCGCGAGCAGGAACTCGCCGGTGGCATCCAGGGTGACGCCTTCCAGTCCCTTGACCGGAATTTCGAAGGAGTCGCCGCTCTGGACGTCCCCCTCCAAGTCCAGCTTGAAGATCTTCTTGGTATCGTCGCTGACCGTCCAAAAGCCGTCACGTTCGTGCGCGAGCGCAAGACCGGACGGCTCTTCCAAGCCTGCGTCTTCGTCCTTGATATCGCAGCGGTCCAGGTAGGTTAGGCTGAAACTCATCGCACCCTCCATGATTCTGGCCGTGCACCTTGCTGCGCCGCAAAGGATGGCAAGGGCGCACAGCCCGCGAATGCCGGTAACCGGGATTCCCCAACCGGCGCCCCCGGCTACCCGCTACCGTAGCACGATTACGGCGCAGCTCAATTGGCCATTCGTCAGTTTGAGGTCCCTTGCACCACGAAAATGCGCCGCGCCAGGGATTTGAGCGTCTCGATATACCTCTCTTGCGGCCAACCGCATTCGATGGTCAGCTGTTCCCAATTGCGGACCGACAAGATAGTCCAGAGAATGTCGGTCGCCTGAGTTGGCGAATGGTCGGGCGACAGCATCTTGTCACGGCTCAGCGCCTTGATCGCCGCTTCGCAGCCTTGCCGCATGTCCTGCATCCGCTCGTCCCACGCCGCCGCCGCCGCTTCGTCCGTGTCCCTCATGGCGAGCAGCGCCTTGGCGATGCCATGGATTTCCGGGATGTAACGACCCCAGGCCTCGATAAATGCGTCCAGGCGTTCGATTCCGCTCTGCGCCCTGCGGCTCGGGACGAGCCGTTCTTCACTCCCCTTCAGCTCATCGAGATAGTGGGTCGTTGCAATCAGCAGCTCCGCCCTTGTGCTGAAATGAAGATAGACCGCCTGCCGGCTGATTCCCGCCCGCTTGGCGATATCCGTCATGCGCACGCCCTTGCCCTGGCTCGCTTCCAGCAGGTTCAGGGCGGCTTGCAGAATTCGAACCCGGGTTTCGGGATTATCGCTTGACATGGTGTCAAGTATCACCCATTTGTCATAGTGTCAATTGACACCGTGTCAAGCGACAGATTTGAAGAGTCTCAACACGCCAAAAAGGGAGCAAAGAACTCATGCAGCAGTCCCCCATTCTCGTCATCGGTTCCACCGGCAAGACCGGTCGGCGAATCGTCCAGCGGCTCTCGGAGCGCGGCCACGCGGTCAGGGAGGGCGCGCGGCAGTCCGAGCCGCCCTTCGACTGGGAGAAGCCTTCGACCTGGCCGGAGGCGCTCCGCGGCGTCGAGGCCGCCTACATCTCGTTCTTCCCGGACCTCGCCGTGCCCAGCGCGCCGGCGGCGATCGAAGAGCTGACGTCCTGCGCGATCAAGGCGGGCGTCAAGCGACTGGTGTTGCTCTCGGGGCGCGGCGAGGTCAACGCGCAGCGCTGCGAGAACATCGTCCGCGACTGCGGTGTGAGTTTTACCCTCATCCGCGCAAGCTGGTTCGCGCAGAACTTCAACGAGGGTCACCTGCTCGAGCCCGTGCTCGGCGGCGTGGTCGCGCTGCCGGCCGGCGATGTGCGCGAACCGTTTGTCGATGCCGACGACATCGCCGATGTCGCGGCCGCCGCGCTCACCGACGACCGTCACGCGGGTCGGCTCTACGAACTCACCGGGCCGCGACTGCTGAGTTTTGCCGACGCCGCCGCCGAGATCTCGAAGGCCGCGGGCCGAGACATCCAGTATGCCGCGATCTCGTTGGAGCAGTTTCGCACCGCCCTCACCGAGGACACCGGGCCCGAGTTCGCCAACCTGCTCACCGATCTCTGCGAGGAAGTGCTTGACGGCCGTAACGCGTCGCTCGGCGACGGTGTGCAAAAGGCGCTTGGTCGCGCGCCTCGCGACTTTGCCGATTTCTGTCGCGCCGCCGCCGCATCTGGCGTGTGGCACCTGCCTGGCTGAGCCGGTGTGAACGATCGTTTCGCTCCGCAAGGTTTCCCGGCGGCGGGCGCGGCGAAAGGGGACAAAGTGCCCGCGGCACGGGCCGCTCTACTTCTTGGCACAAACGATCATCGCCTGACCTTGGTAGGCACGGTCCGTCTCGTAGCTAATTTCGGAGAAACCAGCCTGCAGCAAGAGCGCCTTGACCTGCTCGACATCCAGTTTGTAGAGCAGCGGACCAAGGCGGAACCGGTTGACGTTGTGGATGTGATTGTAGGCGTCGCCCACCTCCTCAAGCTTGCCGGCCCGGGCCAGATCGTCCTCGATGCGCCGGAACAGGACATCGAGATTGGTGTCCGCCTTCGGGCCGCTGATCCGGATCTCGCCGCCGTCCTTGAGCACCCGCCAAGCCTCGCGCAGGCAGGACAGCGGCTCGGTCACGCAGTAAAGGACGTTGTTCATGATGGCATAGTCGAATTGCTCGTCGGGAAAGCCATAGAGCGACATGATGTCCTGTTTGAGCGCGATGACGCCCGGCGCCTCGTCGTCGTCGCGCAGGTATCTCTCGCACTTGGATTGCAGGAAATCGAACATCGTGGGATTGCTCTCGATCGCGTAGGTGATGATGTCCTTGCCGGCCTCTGCCAATCGCAGTGTCAAATTGCCGGTGCCCGCGCCCAGGTCGATCACTCGTGCGCCCTCGGCAATCGGCGCGATGTCGCCGCGCTCGCCTAGAATGTCGTCAAGCAGCTCTTTGTAGACGGTGGTGTTGGTGAGCACGAGGTCATAGGACAGAGCGTACTCCGACCAGAGTTGCTCGAGCCCCAGAACCCGGGTCAGGTCGTGCCGGAACCTGATCGACTGGTCATGATCGGCAAAATCCGGGCTGATGATGATGAGCCAGCCGATGCCTGCCCCCGTGTCGTCGGGAATCCGGTAGGCGCGTTTCTTGCCGCTGATCTTGCCGTAGCGCTTGCTGGTGAACTCGACCGACTCGACATCGACGAGCGGCGGGTCCTCGCCGTTGCCGAACCGTTCGATCCCGTGGTCGACGACCGTCTCGTAGTTGTCCAGGAAGTAGGTCCATTCAAGGACGCTGTGGCCACGCCGCCCCTCCATGGTCCGGTCGAACGCCAAGCTGAAGGCTTCATTCCAGTCGACGATGCGGAACTTGTCGTCCAGCAGATACATCGGCGCCATGCGGTCGGCGATCGGCACGGCCTTGACCGCCAGCCGGTCGCGCAGGATGTCGTCCATCGTGGCGTCGGCCCCGGGGACCGGCCGATCGGCCACGTAGGCGCGGCGGCTCGCTTCGGTCTCGCTGTCCAAAACCTGGGGTTCGATGCTGGCCTGAATAGCACACGAGGATTCGATGTAATCCGCCCCGTTGCCGAAACTCGCCTTGGCCCCCCCAAATTTGCCGAGGGTAAAGCTGCCCTCTGTCACCCAGCGGCCATACCAGAGAGAGGCGCCGAGATAGGCGAGGAGAACACTGATGACGAGGAAGGTGATGCTCTCCGTGGTGTCGTGGGTAGCGCTCGGCCGGAAAGCCATAACGATCGCGGAAATACACAGCAGGCCGGCGAAGGCCATCATGGCCAGCCCCGCGGGTTTGGCCGCCTGGCTCGGCTTTATCTTGCCCGGCTGGGCTTGCGGTGCCGCCTGTTCACTCATGACATTTCCTCCCCCTCTAGCGTCGCGCCGTTCAGCCAGCGCTCCATCGCAATGGCCGGAACGCCGACGTCGGTGAAAGAGTCGCACGCCGACAGGTCGAGCCGACTGAAGCCGCAGTTCTCGTAGAACGGCTGATGCCCGTCCAGACAGCCCAGGAACAACACCTTGACGCCGCCCGACCGGGCGATCGAGATCAGGGTGTCGACCAAAGCCTCGCCGAGGCCCTTGTTGCGGTAGTCGTGCTCGACGATGACCCGGCTGACCTCGGCGTTGCTGATGTTGCTCCTGACCAGCCGACCGAAATAGGCGCGGAACTCGCGGAACGACGACAGGATATCGTAGGGATCCTCCAAGCGGTTCGGATAGCTGAAGTTCTGCAGCGCGACCTCGTCGTTCTTGCGCCGCACCAGCTTCTCGATCAGCGACGCGTAGCGCGGAATCTCGCGCCCCATCACGTTGACCAGGCGCGCGCAACCGATCAACTCGCCGCGGCTCGTGAAGGCCCCAACCGGCCGCGCCGTGCGGTCCGTGTGGCTGACGTCCCAACGCCGGCTGTGCTGGTCCGAATCCGGGTAGTCCCGGTGCGGCGGGATGTAGCCCATCTCCTTGTAGACCCGGTAGCGCAGAGTGAAGTAGGCCTCGAAATCGGCCTCCGACCTCAGCTCCCGGATGGCCACACCGTCATGTGCCAAGAGCCGCACGACCGCCTTTCGGATCGCCATGCGCGGATCCCTCGCCGTAACGAAAGGCCCGGTGTCGCGAAAGGAAGAAGAGGGTTGTCTCGGCTTGCGCCTGGAGGTGGAGGGCACCCTGATGACCACCGCCATCCGGCGCTTTTTGATCTCGCTCGGATCGAGGATTCTGAAGATCTCGCTTTCGCGAAATCCCAAGGCGACGAAAACCCGCCGGTCGGGGCGTTCGCGGAGATGCGCCGCGGCCTTGGCGAGACTCTCCGCTTCATAAACCTCGCCGACCACGCCCTTGAAATGCGGATGTGGCGGGTCCGTGCGCCACCGCTTGATGTCGGGCACGAGGTGCCGATCCTCAGGCCGATGCGCGACAACGGCGATCTCGAGAGAACTGGACATGCTGCGGCCACCTTTCCGTAGGGGCTGACAAAGGAACGGGCCAGTTTTGCCGCCTCTCCAATCGAACGCCGAGGCGGCCTGCAGGCTCAAAACAGCAATCGGGTCCTTTGTGCCCGGACAGTAGACTAGGCCGCCATGCCAGGCTTGGATGTGGCTTTTCCCACTTTTGGTCGAGTATTTTGCGGCAAAACACGCGAAGGCCGCATTCACCCATAGCCAAGAGTTCGGCCTGGGAGCCCGTCCGACTTCGAGGCAGGGTTACCCGCCGTTCCGGCAAATAGCCCCCCGGGGCCGGCGAACCGGGAAAGAGCACCCGTTGCGGACCGCGGAGGCATCACATAACGTAGCTCTTTTGCGCTTTCTTGCCGGGGAGTTCGGTCCATGAGCTATGCGGACATCGAGGGCCGCTTGCGGCGCGGCGGCATGGTTATTCTCGACGGCGCGACCGGCAGTGAACTGCAACTGCGCGGCGTGGCCATGGACCCGAATGCCTGGTGCGGGCCGGCCACGCTGGAGAATACCGGCGTGCTCGAAGCCATCCATCGGGACTACATCGCGGCGGGGGCGGACATCGTCACGGCGAACACCTACGCCTCCTCGCGCCTGATGCTCGGCCCGGCCGGCTTCGGCGACCGGGTCGCGGAGATCAACCGCACCGCCGTCGGCGCGGCACGGCGGGCGGCGAGTGACCGGCCGGGCGTGCTGGTCGCCGGGTCCCTGTCCCACATGTGCCCCCACGCCAGGGGTGGCTCGCGAACCGATCCGGCCCGGATGCCGTCGCAAACCGAGATGGCCGACGCTTTCGGGGAGCTGGCCGGGCTGCTGCGCGACGAAGGCTGCGACCTGATCCTGTTGGAAATGATGTACGACCCGGAACGCATGGCGCCCGCCTTCAAGGCGGCGGCGGAGACCGGCCTGCCGGTTTGGGCGGGTCTCTCGGCGCGGCGCGGCGCGGACGGACGGGTGCTCAGTTATACGCAGGACCAGGACATCCCCTTCGAGGACCTGGTCCAAGTGCTCGATGACTTCGATGTGGCGGCGGCCGGCGTCATGCACACGCCGGCAGACCTTACCGGCGAGGCCATCGCCATTCTGCGCGGCGCCTACGGCGGGCCGCTCATGGCCTATCCCGATTCCGGCTATTTCAAGATGCCCGAGTGGCAGTTCGAGGCGATTATCCCACCGGATGAATTCCTGCGCTTTGCGACGCAATGGGTCGAGGACGGCGTGCAAATCGTTGGCGGCTGTTGCGGTCTTTCACCCGCGCACATCGCGGCGCTCGGACCGCTCAAGGAGCGGGTCTCGGGCTAGTTCCTTAGATGGGCGCCGCGCCTCTCCGCCTTTAGTGAAAAAACGGAGGCCCGATCCCACCTACGGCGTCGTCTTACTGAGTTTTCTTTTCACAATACGCTCCACCAGTGGATGCGCCTGAGATCTCGACATGCCGACCTCAATAAGAGGATCGTAAAGAATTTCCAGATAAAGTCTGTCGTAATATGATAGAGACTCGAAATCCTCCCCGTTAAATATCGTATTTTCTATAGTATCATCATCATTCAACAAGCCCATTACATGAGTAAATTCTTCAATTATACACTGACGGGTGATTTTCTCGCCCCGCGATGTGTCTATCAAGACCAATGCCAGCCCAGGCACAAATAGAGGCTCTTCCCTTGATGGCAGTTCAATCTCTATGTGGGTAACATAGGCGATGCATTTTGGACCTCTAGGAAAAAGTTCAAGGAGCTCCTCCGGACTCACATTGGCCAGAATCATCTCTACATCTCTACGATAATCCCCCTGTAGTTCTTCTTGAATTTGGGGAGAGATGATCGCTAGAACGTTTGGTTTCTCATCCCCGTAAAACCCAACTGGATGCCCGGTTATACTTGAAAGTTCCGACAGAACTTCTGCCACTTGATCGTCGTATTTGAGAGCATCTTTGCCGGCAAGGCCAACACGAATATCGGTAGTCCATTTTGATAGACGATGGTCATCCTCACCGCCAACAACCTTCTCGGCAGAGAAGGCCAATAGCTCGAAGTTGCGAACGATTTCACTTTCGGAAAGAGCTCTTTTCTCACCGCTTTCGCACCCAGAAAGCCATGAGACAAACAGCAGGGTAGTTCCAGCAACAATACCGCCAAGCCCTCCGATGATGGCTCGTCTGAAATTCTTCGAGATACCTTTCATCGGGTTCGCTTGCTCCGATATGCTCACTGCGCCGAATCGGGGTCAGGCTCGCATTATCGCACTATTGAAATCCTGGGTTGCTGGTGCGAGGACAGACGAGCGGGCGATATCGCCCGCCGAATGCGCGCGCCGGACAAGAGCCCAACCGAACGCCCAGGCTGAAGGCTTCCCGCCAACAATTCAATAGTGAAAGCTTGACCCGGATCCCAGCTGGTGGCCTAGCGCGAGCGCGCGCCGCCTCGCCTGGCGCCGGCGAAGGTCCTGGTCTTGGCATTGGCGCCCGGGCCGGTGATGGAACCGGATCCCGGATCGAACTGCCCCGGCCGGATCTTCTGGCCGGGCCGCTCGGCTTTCTCCGCCGGCTTTTCGGTTTTCCGCCCCGCCTTGGCCTTGGCCTTTGCCCGTTCGCGGGCCCTGGCTTTGGTCATGTCTGTTCCGTCTTTCTAAAGCGACCGATCGCCCGGATCGGGTCCGGGCTCACGGAAGATATACCGTCGTAGCCCCATCGGCGGAACCAAAATATCGCCAAAGCCGGGCGCCTGGAACAAGGTTTTGCCGCTGGTCGGGCCGGCCGGGTCGACGCGGAAGCCTATTGGTCCGGGCCGCTCGCGGCGGTCTGTGCCAACAGGCCGCCCGATGGTTCGTCACCGAACAGCCGCGCGAGCAGCCCGCCGACATGGCCGAGCAGCGTATCGGTCTCGATCGTCACGACGGCGCGGCGCGCGCTATCACATGATTGCGCCGACGCAGACTCACCCCCGCGGTTCTGAAAGGCCACGGTGACCTTGTTGCCGCCCACCTTGAGGTCGGCGGAGGCCGCGATCGAGGTGTCGCGGCTGATCAACGCGTCACTGCTGATGTGCTGCACCGCGCCGATAAACTCTTCCTCGGAGTCCAACGGGCTGATCGTCGCCTTCTGGCCGATGTAGAAATCGCCGAAGCGGTGGTCGGGAACCGAGACGATCGCGATCGGGCTGGCGCAGTCGAGGATTTCCAAAAGATTGGCGCCGACGATCACCCGCTCGCCCTCCGATGTGAGCACGGCGTTGATGATGCCGTCGAACTGCGCTCTGTGGTCTTCCGTAAAGGTCTTCTCGAGCCGCTTGTGTTCGACCAGAATCTGGTCCTCGACCTGCGCCAGCTTGGCCGTCATAGTCGCGGTCTGCCGGCGGTTATCGAGCCGTCGCATTTCAAGCGTGTTCCTGACTTCATCCCAATAGCTGGTATCGCCGTTTTCGCGCAGCACGCCGGCGGATTTGACCGACGCAACGCGCAGGTCGATGCGCGCCAGCTCGGCTTGCAGGGCTTCCATCTGGCTGTGCGCGACAGCGGCGTCCGAGCTGGCTTGCTGCAGGATAGCGACGCTGACGTGGGATTCCCGGAACAGCTGGGCTTTTCGTTCGACCTCGGCGGCGCTTGCCGCATGAACCTCCTTGGCCGCCGCGAGCCGATGAAAGGTCTCTCTTCGCAGGATTTCCAGGTCTTGCGTCATCCAGCTCAGATAGGCCGAAGCCTTGTCGAGGAAGCTCTGCATCATCTCGCCCAGTTCGGCGCTCTGGGCCTCGACCGTGACGATCTCGCGTTCGAGAAACGCGCGCTGGCTGCGCAGTTCGGTCAGGCGGCTTCGATCGATCCGATCGTTTTCGATGGTTACCAGAAGCGATCCGGCGGAAACCTTCGAGCCGACCGTCGCCACGAGATCGGCGACCTCGCCGTCTATGGTCGAAACGACGGAGGTGCTGCGCGCCATGATCATGGCGCTTCGGCTGGTGTAGCCGCCCAGGTCGGAGAAAATCAGCCAGGCGGCAAGCCCGAGCCCGAAGAAGGTGGCGAATAGAAGGTTTACTTTGCGCATCGGCTCGGCCCGGCGTGCAGGTGTGGCTGATCGCCGCCATGGATCGGACCGGAATGCCGCTGCCTTTCGCCATGGTCCGGCGACCGCATGCGGGACCTGATGGTTTTCACGATGGCGCGGAACTTGTTGTAGGTCCGGACCTCCCCGGCCAGGACCATCCCGATACAGTACTTCGAGCAGCTCTTGGCTTGCCGAATGCGGTTGTGCTTCAGGATCCGGTCGGACTTGCCCCGGCCGTCGGCGGATTTGGTCTCGACGATAATGAAATCGTCCCCGACCTGCGCTGTTTTGCCGGAGGGAGCCTCGAAACCAAGGTGGAAGTCCACCGTGACTCTCTCGCCGCCGCTGGCCGACACCAGGGTAAAACGCTTGTAGGTCACATGGAGCGCCGGCGTCATACGGTGGAGGAACGCCTTGCGGTAATTTTTTTCGTAGAGATTACGCAACATCAGCTGCTGTTCGTCACTGACCGCGAAGTCATGGAATTGATCGCACTTCTTGCGGCTCTTGTCGGTCTGGCCGCGCTTCCCTTTCAGCTTGACCTCGAAGTAGGCCTTGTCGCTCTCGACGTAGAGACGGGTCCGCACCTTGAACCTTTGACGCTTGCCTTGCTGGTGCTCCCTGAAACATCGGCCGTTGTCATCGAAGTAGCAGGACTTGTAGGAGAAAATGTCACAGCCTTCTATTTTCAATAATTTGAAATCATCTTTCAGCTCGTCGAGGACGGTGACCAATTCGGACCTGCTCACGACATATTTGTTGTCAATTCTGTTGAGCATGCGAGCGGTCTTGTTGGTTTCCTCAAGGGAAATCTCCGGGAAGCACCGCAAGGAAGCAACGATGTCGCGAGGGTTCGCCAGCATCGGCGTTACGCTGCGAGGTTCCGCATCCGGGCCCGCTGCTCCGTTGGAATTCGCCGCCGGCGCCAGCCTGGGGTCGGGACTTGCGCTCGCGTTGGGCATCTGTCGGGGCTTAGGAAGCATCGGTCATCTCCTTGTGAAGCGCTAAACCGGCCTGCCTTGTGAGGCTAAGTCCGATTCCCCCCGTTCCCTCTTCGCCTTGGTCCTTTCCCCAGCAATGCTGTAGGTGATTTCGATCACCATCGTGTCTTTCACATAGTCGATTTGCTTCACCGAATAGGTTTCGACCTGGACGCCAAAAAGGTCCTTCAACTTTTCGATCATCGCGGGGCGGTTGTTCGTGGCATCCACGTCGATTTGATCGAACACCACGGAAATATTTCTGTTGAACTGCATGTCGAAAATGTTGGCCGAATGGTCGATCGACCAGGAGCTGATGCACCAGGCGCTCAACACCACCAGGCCGTTGGCCGCGATCACGAACACATAGTCGGTGATGCCGCTGCCGTTGATCACCGCCAGGGATATGCCGCCGAAAAAGTACGCCATCTCGGTCTTGGTCAGGGTCGTGCTGCGCATCTGGACCAGTGCGAGCAGGGCAAAGAGGCCGAAGCCGATTGCGAGATTGAAGTCGGTCCTGACGATGGCCATGACGACCAGGAGGACAAAGATATTGAACAGCGCGCAGGTAACGAAAAGCTCTTTGTTCCCATACTTGTAGTAGATAATTCCGTAGGCATAGAGATAGAGGCTCAGGAAATCTATCATGATGTCCCGGCCCACGGTGACGTAGTCGACATACAACATGAACCTGGTGCCTTCCGATATGCCGCGCTGAATTCCAAGGCCGGGTGGAATGCCCTTGGCGGAGACAACTATGGGCCGATATTCAAGCTGACATAAATCTGACATCTGTCGGAGAGACGCCCATCCAACAACTGTCGGATAGGTGCCAGGCACGCGGTGGCAGGCGCCAAACCTGCGATCTTGAGTGGAAACCTTGAAGTCTTGGGGCCGGTTGCGCGGTCGCTAGGCCGGGTTTTCATTTTCGTCCGGCTGATCCTGGCCGGGCAGTTCGATGGTGAAGCCGGCGCCGTCCTTGACCGACAGCGGCGCGCAGCGCGCGATCAGGCCTTGCTTCATGGCCTGCAAGAGCTGTCGGCCGACCGGCTGGAACAGGGTTTCGCCGCTGGTCGGGCCGGCCGGGTCGAGGCGGACCACCACCGAGCGCGGCTCGCCGCGAAAGCGCTGGCGCTCCAGCATGCGCTCGATCGCGAGGCGCGCG